>Ga0316197_10003073_pt1 | contig 11868 bp, 10 predicted proteins | sample OudBiesiAoxic_MG_FD_204939 | JGI IMG/M metagenome (GOLD analysis project Ga0316197, IMG submission 204939) | Coastal sediment microbial communities from Oude Bieten Haven, Netherlands - site A oxic | ecosystem: Environmental > Aquatic > Marine > Coastal > Sediment | place: Netherlands...
GCGGCGACCGACGTGGCGGTTGACCTTGTCCCTGAACCCGGCGTAGCCGGCGGGGTCTGCGCCGGGCATTCCCTCGAGCTCCACTTGAGATGCGTCCGGGAAGACGAGCTTGGTCCACCGAACAAGGACGGGAGCTTCACGTTCAAGCTCGACGTCTTCCCTCAGACGAAGTTCCAGCTTCGCGAGGAAAAGCCCGCTACGAAAGCGGAGGCCGCCGAGTAGCGGCCGGCCCGCGGCAACCAGGGCGCCCTGCCCTGGTTGTCAGCCCGGGACCCGTGATTGCACAGACATCGAGGCGCAAATGCTGCGCGGTTCTTCGTCTATCGCTGAAAACCGCAATAACGACGGGACGCGTTTGCGATTGAATTCCTCGACCACGCCCGAGCAGGTGCACTGCGCATCCTTTAAGATCCGTTCTGGTAGGTCTTCGCCCTCTGAAGGTTGCTGGAGATTCGCGCCGCGTCGCCTGGCTCAAGCGGATGGAGTGGAGCCGTGGTTCAGCTTTTGCGTTGGCGGCACGCAGGCGCAGCGGGTGCGTTAGCGCGAGCCCGCGACGGCGCGCATACGGCTGCAGCTCAAGCGCACCGACGTCGCACAGGCAAAAAGCCGTCACCAGCGAGTTCCAACACATCGCCCGGGCCTGTTCGCTCTTGTGCCTCGTTGAGCAACAACATTTTGACCTTGAGCCGCGCAGCGCCGACATCGCTGTGCTCGATCACCATGATTTGCACATCGTCCTTCAGCAGCGCCGAGCTTTCAGCGGTTTGTTCGATCCGGAACGTTGCCATCTCGCCCGCCGTATTAGGGCTACCGTGAACAAGGAACAACCCCCAACGGGCAAAGTGATATTGTCATTGCTCGCCGTGCTGGATCACAACGATGGCCTTATCGTCCTTAATAGAACGCGCCGCCGTCGCTCAGAAGGCGAGTCGCAATGTGACGATCTAGTGACTTAGGGAATTTAGATATGCATTCCCCTCCGCATCGGAGCGGCTGAACTCGAACGCAAGTGCGCCGGCGATCACGGTGGAGATCAATCGGATTGATCCGCGATCGTGCAACGCCGAAGGCTGCGCCTCGTGTTGCGGGTTGCCGAGCATCCTTGACCGCACAGGAGCGCTTGGCGGCGAATCTCAGGCGCATGTGAGGATCCCCTTGCGATCTCCGCGCGTGCGGAGGACTTTGTAGGCAGAAGCGCCAGCCAGGGCTAGGGTTGGCGTCCAAGGAGGAGGAGAGCAATGAGCCTGGCCACGCGCTACATGGGACTCGATCTCGCTAATCCGGTGATCGTGTCGAGCTCCGGCCTCACGGGGTCGGTCGAGGGGATCGTGCGCTGCGCCGAAGCCGGCGCCGGGGCCATCGTGCTGAAATCGCTCTACGAGGAGCAAATCCGCGCTGAGGCCGACGCGGTCCTCGAGCGCAGCCACTTGCCGACCGGCTACCCCGAAGGCCGTGACCATCTCGAACTCTACAGCCAGGAACAAGCCTTCGAGCGCTACCTCAAGCTGATCCGTGAGGCGAAGGAGGCCGTCTCCATTCCGGTCATTGCCAGCGTGCACTGCGTCTCCGCTTCCGGCTGGACCGAATACACCCGGCGCATCCAAGCGGCAGGCGCCGACGCGCTCGAGCTCAACGTTTTCGTGTTGCCGATGGACATCGAGCGCGAGCCGCGCGCCTACGAGAAGCTCTACCTCGACATCGTGAAAGGCGTCCGTCGGAACGTCTCGGTCCCGCTGGCGCTCAAGATCGGACCCTATTTCTCGGGCCTCGCGCATACCGCCCTCGAGCTGAGCTGGCGAGTCGACGCGCTCGTGCTCTTCAATCGCTTCTATCGACTCGACATCGACATCGAGGAGCTCCGCGTCGTGCCGGCCGAACCTTTCAGCGATCCCCAGGAGTGCGTCATCCCCATGCGCTGGATCGCGATTCTCGCGGGGCAGATCGAATGCGACCTCGCCGCGAGCACCGGGGTCCACGACGGCGCCGGCGTCGTCAAGCAACTCCTTGCCGGCGCTACGGCCGTGCAGGTCTGCTCCGCCCTTTACCGACATCAGGACATCGGCTACCTCCGGACGATCCTCGACGAGGTCACCGACTGGATGGCGCGGCACCGATTCGCTCGCGTCGCCGACTTCCGAGGACTGCTCAGCCAGGCCAAGAATACCGACCCCCACGCCTTCGAGCGCGTCCAGTTCATGCGGGAGACGGCCGATCTGGGGCTGAAGTCCAGCTAACTCCACGCGGCAGGAGTGGGGCGGTACCGCAAACACACATGGCGTCCGACGATACCGCAGCGGGAGCGAGCTCGGGGCGTTCTGGAGGACGCTGCGTTGGAGGGTCCCGAGTCCCTTGTTCGTGCGATGCGCGCGCTCCGGCGAGAGCTTCGGGAGCGAGACCTACGCAGCAAAGATCCCCGTTCCTCGAGTGGGAAAGCGTTCCGGCGAACGCTATGATTTTGGCCGCTGACCGCCTATCGCGCGCTCAACGCCGCCGGCCTGATGGGCCACGTGGCGGCAAAGAGGAAGGACATGCTGCATCGATTCCTCCCATTGATTGGAGCGCGGCAAGGCGCGATCGACTGGTGCATCCGCGTCGACGAAATGGAGTTGGGCCGGGAGCGGCCGGATGGCAAAGTGGCCCGGTGGTTGCTGGCGGGGCCTCGAGACGTCCGTCTGCCGTTCTTGATCGAAGATCTGACGCCCGTGGAAATACGCGTTCCGTTTCGCGATCTCTCCACGCACCCCAATGGGGTCACAGCCATCCGTCGGCTGGTTCTTGCGCGCTTTGAGGCTTGCGCTGCTTGTGCTCTCCCCTCGGACTAGGAGGTGAGGCACTTCAAGAGCCTCGGAGAAGTCCTCGCATCCTCGCTTAGGGCGTCATTTCATCACCCCGGGCCTTGCGCGCGACCCGTCAGGATAGCATACGACGTCGCGCAACTGGTCGAAGGAGTGGGTCTATGTCCGAGCCGACGCTCTCGTTTTTTTCGCGTTTCTTGCTGGCTTTCGTGGCCTTTTGGCGCACTCTGTTCAATCGGAAATTTGCCGCCGGCGTGAACCTGCTCAGCCAAGACGCTGGGCCGAGCATCGAAGCCGAAGTGCCGTCTGTGCCCTCGCCCGCTGCAGAGACACCGATGCCACGGCTGCTCGAGCCAGACGCAGCGTCAGCGCTGCAGCTGCTGGGGCTGCTACAACAGGAGGGGCGGTTCGTGGACTTTTTGCAGGAGGACGTTTCCGGTTACTCCGACCAAGACATTGGCGGCGCCGCACGGGTTGTACACGAAGGTTGCAGTCGCGCGCTTCGCGAGCACCTGAATGTGGTGCCGGTGCGAGCTGAAGCGGAGGGCGCGAGACTCACGTTGGAAGAAGGATTCGATGCAGCCGAGGTGCGCCTCACCGGCAACGTGGTGGGTGAACCGCCCTTCACTGGAACTCTGGTTCATCGAGGATGGCGCGTAGAAGAGGTGCGTCTGCCCAAGCTGGTCGAGGGCCATGAGGTGCGAGTGCTGGCTACAGCCGAGGTCGAGCTGTGAGCGAACCGCGTTACTCCGTCGGGATCGACCTCGGCACCACACATACGGTGGCGTCCTATGTCGATCTTGGCCAAAGTGACCGCGACGAGGTCGCTCCCAGCGATTTTGGAATCGAGCAACTCACCAGCCCCGGTGCCGTGGAAGCGCGTCCGGTTCTGCCGTCATTCATCTACCTGCCCCACCCTGACGAGCTCAGCCATGGTGATCGCGGCCTACCCTGGAGTGACGAGCAGGGTGCAGTGGTCGGAGAGCTGGCGCGAAATCTCGGCTCCAAAACACCGATCCGCCTGGTGTCCAGCGCCAAGAGCTGGCTGTGCCATCCCGGCGTGGACCGACGGGCGCCCATTCTTCCGCTGGATGCACTGGAGGAGATCGAGTCGATTTCTCCGCTATTGGCCTCGACCCGCTATCTGGAACACGTCCGCGACGCGTGGAACCATCGCTTCCCCGATTCGCCTCTGGGCCAGCAGGCGGTGACGCTCACCGTTCCCGCCTCTTTCGACCCCGCGGCGCGGGAGCTCACCGCCGAGGCCGCAACTGCTGCCGGGCTGAGCAATCTGACGCTCCTCGAAGAGCCACAGGCCGCCATGTACAGCTGGATCGAATCCAGCGGTGGTGAATGGCGTACACAAGTGCAGGTGGGCGACGTCATTTTGGTGGTGGATCTCGGGGGTGGGACCACCGATCTGTCGGTCATCGCCGTGACCGAGCAAGACGGCTCACTGGAACTGACCCGTATTGCCGTCGGCGATCACATTCTGCTCGGCGGGGACAATATGGATCTCGCGCTCGCTCACGTTGTTCGATCGAAGCTTGCTGCCGAGGGCAAGCGGCTCGATCTCTGGCAGCTGCAGGCACTGACCCATGGCTGTCGATCCGCGAAAGAGACCATGCTCAGTGACGCCAGCGTGGATGCCGTCCCCGTGGTGGTGCCAAGCAGGGGCGCGCGTTTGATCGGGGGAACTCTACGCACGGAGCTGACACGGGACGAGGTCATCCGCACACTGATCGAAGGGTTTTTCCCGATCGTAGAGGCTTCGGCAAAACCGGCGACCCGCGCCCGTACTGCATTGACCAAGCTCGGGCTGCCCTATGCCCAGGACGCTGCCGTGACCCGACACCTCGCAGGGTTTCTGAGTCGTCAGGCGGGTGCAACGGCGGATCTCCCTGGCTTCGAGCCCACCGGTCCCGCTGAAGGCAGCTTGTTTCTGCAGCCCACGGCGATGTTGCTGAATGGTGGTGTGTTCAAGGCCAAGGCCATCGCCGATCGGACGCTGCAGGTTCTCAACGGTTGGCTGGAAAGCGAGAACGCCGCGCCGGCGCGTATTCTGGCGGGTGCTGATCTCGACCTGGCGGTTGCCCGCGGCGCAGCCTATTACGGCTACGTGTGCAAGGGCCAGGGCGTGCGCATACGCGGCGGTACCGCAAAGGCTTACTACGTCGGTATCGAGAGCGCGATGCCGGCGGTTCCCGGTGTGGAACCGCCGATCCAGATCATGTGTATCGCCCCATTTGGCATGGAGGAAGGAACGAACGCAGCTCTGCCGCCCCAGGAGGTGGGACTGGTGGTCGGGGAAACGGTACGGTTTCGGTTTTTTGGCTCCTCGGTGCGCCGAGAGGACGAGGTCGGGTGGTCGTCTGACGATTGGTCTCCCGATGAGGTCGAAGAGCTCGAGGAAATCGAGGCGGAGCTGCCCGCCGAGGGTCGTACGCCCGGTGAGGTGGTGCCGGTACATCTGCATGCCGCGGTGACTGAGGTCGGGACGTTGCGTTTGGAGGCGATACCAAGGGACGGCGACCAGGCCTGGAAGGTAGAGTTCGATGTCCGTGGGGAGGACTCATCATCGCACACACCAAGCCGCGTTATTTGATTGGCATCGATCTCGGCACGACCCACACGCTGCTGGCCTACGCCGATACCGGGTCCAAAGGCGAACAAGACGTCGAGCTCTTCGAGATCGAGCAACTGGTGGCACCCGGGGAGGTGGCGCCAAGGGCACTGCTGCCCTCGTTGCGCTACCATCCGGCATCGGCTGAGCTGTCCGAGGGCGATTTGCGCCTGCCGTGGGTGCTCTCCGATCCTGCGGGCGTTCAACCGCTCGTGCTGGGCGATCTGGCCCGTGAGCTCGGTAGTCGTGTACCGGGTCGCCTGGTGGCCAGCGCCAAGAGCTGGCTCTCCCATTCGGCCGTCGATCGCACTGCCCCGATTCTGCCATGGGGCGGCGTGGAGGACGTCACGAAGGTGTCCCCCACCGAGGCCAGTGCCAGCTACCTAAGCTACTTGAGAGATGCCTGGAATCACCGCTTTGGCGAGCACCGGCTCGAGCATCAAGAGGTTGTGTTGACAGTACCGGCGTCGTTCGATGAGTCAGCGCGGGCATTGACCGTGGAAGCGGCACGGATGGCGGGGTTGGAGAGGTTTCGTCTGCTCGAGGAGCCGCAGGCCGCCTGCTACGACTGGATCCACCGCCATCGGGGAACGCTCTCCGAGGCCTTGGCCGATGTGACCCTGTTGCTGGTGGTGGATATCGGGGGCGGAACCACCGACTTGACGCTCATCAGTGTGAATGGGCATGCCGAAGAACCGGCACTGGAACGCATTGGAGTGGGCGACCACCTGATGCTGGGTGGTGACAACATGGATATGGCGGTCGCTCGCCTCATCGAGCGACGAATCGGTGGCGCACGGCTCACCGCAGCCACACTCTCTCAGCTTCTGCAACAGTGCCGGGCAGCCAAGGAGAGATTGCTCGACCCCGAGGCGCCCGAGACGACAACCGTGACCCTGGTCGGCGGTGGCTCCCGGCTCGTGGGCGGCGCTCGCTCGGCCGAGCTCTCCCGGGAAGAAGTCAACACCATGATCGTCGACGGTTTCTTCCCCGGCGTCTCCGTGGACGAACATCCGCACCGGCGCCGCAGTGCCATCGTCGAGTTTGGTCTGCCTTATGCGGCCGACGCTGCGGTCACCCGGCACATTGCTGCCTTCCTTACCCAACATCCTCAGTCCTCGAGTGCCTCGGTGGCCCCTGACGCCGTGCTTCTCAACGGTGGTGTGTTCAACAGCGAGGCGCTGACCCGGCGACTCCTGGATGTGCTCGAAGGCTGGCGTGGCGGTCCGGTCCGGCAGCTACGCAATCCCGATCCAATGGCTGCCGTGGCGCGGGGGGCGGTGGCCTACGCCATGGCGCGGCACGGCGATAGCCCGCGGATTGGCGGTGGCTCCGCACGTAGCTACTTCCTTGTGCTGGAGGGAGAGGCCGACCAGCAGCAAGGCGTATGTTTGCTTCCGCGTGGCTCCGTCGTCGAAGGTGAGGAGATCTTGCTCGAGGGACGTAATTTCTCTCTGCGCCTTGGTGAGCCCGTGCGTTTTCACCTCGTCTCGTCGACCAGCGACCGCGATCACAACCCAGGCGATTTGGTTGCGCTCAACGAAGTGGATTTCGTCCACCTGCCACCCATCGCGTCGGTCCTGAGCCGCGGGGAGCGGGCGGACGAGGTGGCGGTGCAACTCGGTCTAACCCTGACCGAGATCGGCACGCTGGACATGAGCTGTGTCGCCGTGGATGGCTCCAAACGTCGCTGGCATCTTGCGTTTCAGCTTCGCGGCAAACCAATGTCGCAACTCGACCAGGAAAAGCACCCTCGTTTTGCGGAAGCCGCGGACCTGATCGGGCGACTCTACGGCACTCGCTCTAAATCCGTAGGCCCGAAAGAGATTCGTAGCCTACGTACCAACCTAGAGCGAATATTGGGATCCAGAGACAGTTGGCAGACTCCTCTGCTGCGACAGCTGTCTGCCGAGCTCCTGCAACGGGCACGCCGACGCCGACGTTCCGCCTACCACGAGCGCTTGTGGCTAAGTCTCGTGGGCTTCTGTTTGCGCCCCGGTTTCGGCTATCCGCTGGACGATTGGCGGGTGCGGGAGCTTTGGGGCATTTATGATCAGGGGCTGCAGTACGACGATGATGCGCAGAACTGGGCGGAGTGGTGGACTCTGTGGCGCAGAGTGTCCGGCGGTCTGGATGAGTCGGCCCAGGCCCGGCTGCTCGACGATGTGGTCGATGAGATGAAGCCGCCTCGAGGCAAGACTCGCAAATCCTACAAGAGCCCGCGCCGCCGTAGTGATGACGACATGATCCGTCTGGTTGGCTCTCTAGAGCGTCTGCCAGCCAAGCGAAAAACGAGTGTCGGTCAGGATCTGCTCGAACGGCTGAGGGACAAAGGCGAGCCCGATCAAATCTGGTGGGCGGTCGGCCGGCTGGGCGGCCGTGTGCCTTTCGTTGGCAGCGTTCACAACGTCGTGCCCAGGGAAGTTGCCGAGCGCTGGATCGAGGAGGCGTTGCGTCTCGACTGGAAAGGCAGTCAGACGTTGCCATTTGCGGCCGCGCTGTTGGCTCGCCTGAGCGGCGACCGCGAACGGGACGTCTCCCCGGTATTGCGTGGCTCCGTGGTGGAACGCTTGCAAACGCAGGTCGTACCCGCGCGCTGGGTAGAAATGGTCGAGAAAGTGGTCGAGTTTGACGCCGCGGACGAGCAGCGAGCGTTTGGCGAATCGCTTCCCCCGGGTTTGCGGTTGATCGACTGAAAGCCGGGTCGATTCAAGCGGAACGATTCCGCTACTCGTGACGAGATTCGTGCGACGGAGCCGGGCCTACGGCTGCCAGCGGCCGCCCTGCGGTGCGAAGACGAATGGAAACGTGAAGCTTAGGCTTTTGCCCGTTCGGCGGCTGGGGAATCGGATGGCACTGACCACCCGTGCAACGCAGCGCTCCACCCGATCGTTGCCGGTCGTGTTCTCGACGACACGGAGGCCCCGGACGTAGCCCTTGCGGACCACGGCGAAGCGAACGGAAACCTTGCCCGCGAGCTCTGGCTCGAAGCGCAGCGCCGACTCGTAGCAGCGATTGATCTTCGGAAGGTCTTTGTGGATCTTCTTCCGTACGAGGAGCGCGTCGATGCGGCTCGAGGACCCCGCGTGCCCCGGGCTCGGAACGCCGGCAACGAGGAGCGCTGCGAGCAGCGCTAGAGCGACCGAATTCGAGCTCGCTGCAGACATCATCGACAAGTACGCCGCGCGCCCACAAACCGCAAAAAACCCGCCAATTCGCGCCAGTCTACGCCGAATCCAGCGGCCTTTTTGAAGACCGTGATACAAGTTGCTCATGTCCCCCAGGCCGTCGGCTATGTCTTGTCTGCAGCGCACACGCAAGCGGCTGCGACGCCAGGTCAATGCCATCATTGGCGAAGGGTTTTTTGGAAGCCTAGCGCGGCTCGGGCGTCTCCATCCGCTTTCGAACCCCGCCAAGCATGGGGTGGAGGTGATCCGAGACGTTGCATACCTGCACGGCGACAATCCGCGCCACAGGCTCGACATCTACCGCCCCGCGAAGCGGCCCGGCAGCCTGCCAATCGTTCTCTACATGCACGGTGGTGGCTTCAATCTTTTGTCGAAGAACACACACTGGCTGATGGGGCTCGCGTTCGCGCGAGCGGGCTACTTGGTCTTCAACGTCGATTACCGGCTTGCGCCCGAGCACCCGTACCCGGCGGCGGTGTCCGATGTCTGTGCGGCCCTCGAATGGGCGTCCGAGCACGCAGAAGCCTACGGCGGCGACCTGAGCCGCCTTGTGTTCGCCGGCGAGTCGGCGGGTGGGAATCTCGCCACCGCACTGGCCATCTGTTGCTGCTACCGCCGTCCCGAGCCCTTCGCCCAGCGTGCCTTCGCCACGGGCTTGGTGCCAACCGCGGTCGCCCCTGCCTGCGCCCCGCTTCAAATCACCAACCCGGGGCGCTTGAACCGAAAACGCAAGCTGCCGCGCTGGGTGAACGACATCCTCGAAGGCATGAACGAGCTGTACGTCGGAGCGCTTCACCAACACGCGCCGGGCGAGCTGGACCTCGCGGACCCGCTCCACGTCTTCGAGCGCCGCGAGCGTCCGGACCGCGCCCTTCCCGCCTTCTTCGTGCCCATCGGCACTCGCGACCCCTTGCTCGACGACACGCGTCGCCTCGACCGCGCGCTCAAGGCGATGGGTGTCGAATGCGAAGCGCGTTACTACGAGGGCGAGCTCCACGCGTTCCATGCGTTGGTCTGGCGACGCCAAGCGCGCCGATGCTGGCGCGAGCAGCTCTCGTTCTTGGCCCGCGCGCTCCAACATCCCCGCGAGCCGCGGCACGAATTCGTCGCGCAGGCCTAGGCGCGACCGAGACGGCGCTGCGCCTAGCGCTTGTCGGTTCCGCCGAGGAGCACGTTCATCAAAGGGCTGCCGTCGACTTTGGCGTCTTTGACCAACGCGTCGAGCAACTGCTTGCCGAGACGGGCGAGGTCGAGCAGCTCGCGAATGCGTTCTTCCTGGAATTGCGCCCTGCCCCGGTTGTCGGGCTCCTTGGCTTTGTCTCTCAAGAACTGGATTGCGTCTTCCATGAGGTCGATGGCGTCGAGCACCTCGACCCGTTCGCGCTCGTTGAAGACGCGGGAAATCATCTTCCAGAAGTTGCCTTCGGCCGCGTAGTGATCGCGCCGCTCGCCTTGGAGCCAGACCTTCTTGACGACGCCCCAACGTGTGAGCTCGTTGAGCGTCATCGAAACGGCGCCGCTGCTGAGCTGAAGCCGACCTTGCATTTCGGGGGCGCTGAGCGGACGGTCCGACAAGTACAGGATCGCCCAGAGGCGCCCCATGTTTCGCTTGAATCCCCAGAACTCGATCAGACGGCCAATCGAATCGCTGACTAGGACCTCACTTTGCCAGAGCTCGTCCTTGTCCTTCGCCACCTCAGCGGCCTACCCCGAACCCCAAGCCTTGACCAGCCGGCCGCTCGCATCAAAGCTGCGGCGCATGGAACGACCAACGTTCGAGGCAATGCTCGAAGCAGCACCCGGAGTGGAGCGCGACGGCGACGCATACACCATTGCAGACGGCTACAGCGTAACGGTGTACATCGGCGACCCGGGCCAAGCGATGGAGGTCTCTGAAGTGACCGCCCTCCGGCTCCAGACCGCATTCTGCGAGGTCACCTCGCGCGAGCATCACACAGCCTACTTCGTGGATTACAGCGGCCTACACGGGTTTTGCGTTCGGCCGCCAAGCGGCGCTGGGGGCCGGCGCGCCGGCTTTAGCTAGGCGGACGCAACCATGCATGCAAGTCTCGTGGCCGCACGCGGGATTTGACGTAAGGTGTAGTCGGGGGTTTGGGGATCGTGTCCGCACGCGTTCTTGTCTGTGACGACGAAGCCAGCTTGCGCGAGATGCTGCAGATCTTGCTGCGACGCGAAGGCTATCGCGTCGACGTGGTGGATGGAGTGCACGCGGCGCGCGAGACGCTTGGAAGCGGCGACCCCTACGATGTCGTCATCACCGACCTGGTGATGCCCGATGGCACGGGCATGGAAGTGCTCGACGCCGTCCGGGCCCGGTCGGCCGACACACAGACCCTGATGATCACGGCCTACGCGACGACCGAGCAGGCCGTCGAGGCGATGCGCAAAGGCGCATACGACTACGTCCAGAAGCCGTTCAGGAACCACGAGCTGCTGGCGACGCTCGAGAAGGCCCTCGAAAAGCGGGCCATCGTCGTCGAAAACCAATCCCTTCGCGAGCAGGTCAAGTCCCGGTGGACCGAAGGTCAGCTGATCGGCAAGAGCGCGCCGATGGACCGGCTGCGGGATCTGATCAAGCGGCTGGCCGGCTCCACCACGAGCGTCTTGATCACCGGCGAAAGCGGGACCGGAAAAGAAATGGTCGCCCGCGCTCTACACTTCCAGAGCCCACGCGCCCAACGGCCGTTCGTCGTCTTGAACTGCGGGGCCATCCCCGAGAACCTCATCGAGAGCGAGCTTTTCGGTCACATGAAGGGAGCATTTACCGGCGCGACCTCTGCCAAGGAAGGCCTGTTTCGGGCGGCCGATCGCGGCACCCTGTTTCTCGACGAGGTCGGTGAGCTCCCAACCGCGCTGCAGGTGAAGCTGCTACGCGTTTTACAGGACCGAACGGTGCGCCCCGTGGGAGGAAGCCGTGAGGTCGAAGTGGACGTTCGAGTGGTCGCGGCGACCAACCGTGACGTCGAAATGGAGGTGGAGGCAGGGACCTTTCGTGAAGATCTCTTCTATCGGCTCAACGTCATTCGCATCGAGGTGCCGCCCCTTCGGGATCGGGCCGAGGACATCCCGGTGCTCGCCGGCTACTTCTTACAGAAGCATGCTGCTTTGCAGGGACGGCGCTTGGAGTTTTCGCCCGAGGCGATGCGCTGGATGGCGCAGCAGTCCTTTGCGGGCAATGTGCGCGAGCTCGAAAACATGGTCGAGCGCGGCGTGACGCTGGCGGTCGGCCCAATCGTCGAAC
>Ga0316197_10003074_pt1 | contig 11866 bp, 8 predicted proteins | sample OudBiesiAoxic_MG_FD_204939 | JGI IMG/M metagenome (GOLD analysis project Ga0316197, IMG submission 204939) | Coastal sediment microbial communities from Oude Bieten Haven, Netherlands - site A oxic | ecosystem: Environmental > Aquatic > Marine > Coastal > Sediment | place: Netherlands...
AATACATGGAAGCAGCTGACTTCGCCTGAACCAGTGAATGCTCGTTTAATACAAAAAGACCAAGCCAAATTACTGATCACGCAGCACCAACAACTGTTTAACGATTTTTGGCAAACCTGCTTAGACCTTGGCCGCCTTCCTGCGATTGATGAATTTGAGCAAGCAGATAAAATTAAAGCGCTCATAGGTTCTTTTAAAAAGACTTTTTCATTATTGGTAGAGCTTTATGACACATCTGAATTTGAAAAAGCACAACACAAACGTAAGGAAGATTTACTCGCCTATTTTGCAATGAGTTTATTTGATAAGCGTAAACCCTATACACAACAGCCAGAAAGCTTAAAGCGAGATATCAAAGCCTTCTTCGGTGAATACAAAACAGCGATTAACCTCGCCCAAGCACTACTATTTAGCATTTCAGATATTGAATTAATTGAAGAACAATGTTTAAAGGCCCAAGAAACTTTGCCTGCGAGTGTATTAAACAAAGGACACTCACTGATATTACATAAAAAATTCTTAACTGAATTACCTTTGTTGCTAAGAGTTTATGTAGATGCAGCCTTACAAATGTACGGTGAAATTGATGACGATATCGATCTGGTTAAAATACATATCACATCCGGTAAAGTCACACTCACAGGATATGATGATTTTGATAATCAAGCAGTCCCCTTTTTAGTCGAACGCATCAAGATAAAAATGGCCGAACAAGATATCGACTTTTTTGATTATATAAATGTAAACCGCAGACCTCCTTTGCTCAACAAAGTCGCTTATATTGATGAGAGCTTCACTAATTATAAAAAGCAAATTAGTTTTGATAAACGTTTGGCTAAGTTAATAGGATTTAATTTAAATGAGGATGTATTGATGGCTCGTTACGAATATGAAAAAAAGCTTCACCTAGCTAAAAATAGAATCGTCAATTATAAAATTACAACAATCTGAAAGAAAAAATTTATTTACAGGTTCAAAAACTCTTCAGTTGGGTAGCCTAATATATCAACATCTCCAAATTCACCAATATGAATTTCAATTTGATTACATTCGTCAAAGTCTTGAGTTTTATATTTTTCAGTCAAAAAGTGTATTTCTTGGTTACTTGAACCACGCCAACGGAGACTAGTATCCCGTAGTTTGACTTCATAGCGACCAGTGATAATTATATCCACCAGCTTAAAAACTTCTGAATGAGATGTATTGGTTACTATTTCGCTATAGTTATAACCACTATACAACATGCAATCAAGCTCAGTTTTATTAAGTTTTTTTAATAACCACAAAGTGTTTTCATACTGTTGAAGTGGCTCACCACCAAGGATAGTCACACCAACAATGTCTTCTAACGAAAGAATTTCAGATAATAAATTTTCGCGCTCAATCAAGTGCTTTTTTTTATGTGGCCACATATCGGTATTCCAACAGCCTTTGCACCCTAGCGTGCATCCTTGAAGCCAAATGACATAGCGGTTTCCTGGGCCATAAATATCACTGCCTTTTGTAATATTTGCATAATTAAATTGGGTATCAAACACTAGTGGCTCGTTCTTGTTAGTACTAATTTGATTTTTCCATTAACATGAGACTCTTTTACTGAGTACCCCTGTTCTTTTGCTTGTGCAATGGCTTTACCTCTTGCTTCTGCAACGCGTGCTTGTCTAGCTCTTTCCATTTTCAAACGTTCAGCTTCCTCTGCACGGATTAATTTCAACTGATATGTCGATTTATAAGCTATCTCAAGTTCCCCCAAAAACTGTTTAACTGCTGTATATTTATTGCTTAACGAATCAGAGATTAATCGACCTTGTAACTCATCAGAATCATGGACAAGTTGGTATACTCCATCATTAATTTGAAAGTGCTGAGTCCCCTGATAATCGACTCTGTCAGTCATAATTAAGTTATTCTTAACATGGCATTCAACACCTAATGATGACAAAGCCTCAAGCAAAACATCCTGCTCCACAAATGGAGTTAAGGTTTTAATAACAGCACTCAAATTATTTCCTTTTCATATTAATTTTTATAGAAGATTTAGCACTTACCTGCTGAAGATATTCATCAGTTTTTTTTATGGATGTTATAGTTTGTGGTCCAAGTAACTTATCAAGAGCGTCGAGACAAGCCTCACCTTTAAAGCCAATAGTTTTAGCACTAATGACCCCTTCTTCGTCAATTAATAAAACAATCTTTTCTTCAGCCATTCTGCTCTTCCTTTTCAACAACAAGTTTTGCATTTAATCTTTCGCAATCTAACTTTGCTTGCTCAAGCGCATGTTTTTCTTTTATTAATAAATAACGTTGTTGCCCTTTGGAAAAAAGTAAACCGACCTCAGGTAGATCTTCCTTTGGTAATTCAAATTGAAGGCTAGATTTAGTAGGTTTGTTATTGCAAAATAATTTGGCTAACGCTGATTGCTTATCCCTATCTTTTACTTTGAAAGTTCCAAGTTTATCGGCATCCCGTACTGTTCGCTCTAAGTGTCCTTGTGCATTAGTAAATGCAGCTTTCCACTTCGTATTTTCTTTATTCAAAAATGATAGCTTTTGCTTATAGTCTCCAACTATCCTACGTACTCCTTTCAAATCATCATGTTCTTTTTTGTTATCCTTACCTTTATTGTTTTTATTTTTACTATTATTGTTTTTAGGAATAACTTTATTTTTACTCTGCTCAGAGACCCACTTAATAATTTCATCACAACTAAAATCAGCTAACCCATCTTTATGCAACGGAGACGCTTTATCAATGAAGTCTTTCCAACCAGAAAATAGTAATGAATTTTGCTCCTGGATTTCTTTCTCGCACTCAGCTTCGAAATCGGTAAAAACTTGTTCTGTTTTTCGAGTCTCTTCCTGTGCAAGTTGTATTTTCTTATTTAAAATCTCTTTTTTATTATTCCATTGCAGTTGCTGAGTCGCTTTATCATGTTCTTTAGTAAGTTTCTCACCACGCATTAATATATTACTTTCTATTTCCTTGATTATTGTAATTTGCTCATTACGGTGAGAAATAGAAAGTTGATTTAATTTAACTAGTCTAAGTTGGTCTAGCTTTTTTTGCAGAGTACGTTGACTATTTAGCTGACCAGTAAGAAAAGACCCCATAAAATGCTGAACATTCTCAGCAATATTGTTTTTACTACTCTCGATTTTTTGCAACTGGATGTTTAATGCATCAACTTCAGAATTCCACTTAGCTTGAATATCAATCCATTGCTTGTGAAGCAGATCTTCAGTAGATTTTTTAGGTAAACGTGGAGGTTGAATATCGATCGAAAAGGATATTTTTTTCGATAAATTAGCTTTATCAAACCCAATTAAACTACGATCATCAGCAAAGGCTTCTGCACCGCCTTGTTTGAAGGAGTTTTCATATTCATGAAAATTGGCACATTCGACTTTTCCAAGATCTAATTCAACCTTATTTTTCCAATGTACTTCATTCGAGACTTGCGCTAAATAACGTAATGGCGAATTAATTTCATCAACCGATATTTGAGACTGTAACCTCCAACTTTTTGCAGAAGAGATAATCTCATTAAACGCAATACAATCGCCTAATTGCTCACTAGTCAGTTTTAATACCCAATTATAATGCTCTTCGTCGTTATTTTGGGGCAGAATCCAAGCATTAGTGTCGGTAGCTAGCATCTGTATTAATGGCGTTTCTGATAAGAATATATTCTCTGACTTTTGTACTAATCGGGCTAATTTTTGACTGCATACTTGGTCTAAGTTAAGCCAAATGTCAGCCTCTTTTGGTATATTAATGGCATTTTGTTCAAGTAGTCCCCAAAGTTGTTCGCCATCACCTTGACTATAGAGGTGAGTAGCCTGGTCAGCACTTGTTATTAAATATTTTGATAAGCTTTCAGGGAATATATGTTTATGGGCAACGGAAATTTCCTGTACGGGAGACGATTCTTTATTCACAGGTCGATTCAAACTATGAGATTGTGATAAATATTCATACTTGGCTTCATGCCAGAATAAACGGCAAAAAATATCAAAATATGCATCCTCCTGCTCTTCATCAAGTCGACACAAGTATTGACTCGGAGCTTCATTGCCGACTAGTGCACTCAAAATCAATGCATAGCTATCCGGGTAGCCATGATCAGCAATAACCAAACTCCCATTTTGTTGTACTCCAGCTCTGATGCAACAATGTCCAGCCAGCGAGTCAATTGCATTCAGGGAAAGCTCTGGATCGCCAAGCAGAATAAAAACTGAAATTCCTTTTGAGGCTAATGATTGTAAGTTTGTAATTACCTCATCATTATCTAGTATCGGTGTAGCGATCATCAGACAATGATTAACTTCAAATAACTCAGCCCATTCAGGGCTACCATAAAAAAGTGTATCACCATCATAACTGTCATTAATAATGGTAGAATTATTTAATACAAAAACATTACTCAGTTTTTGTTCTTGGTAATCTACCAAAAACTTAGCTTTATTTGATAGGATCATGCAGCAACCTCTTCATTCATCTTATACAAACAATCTTGTAAGTATTGTGGTAATTCACCTTCTCTCATGCGGGTAAAAGTACAATTTCCCTTGGTAAAACTATTTTTCTTTGTCAAATCTGCAAAATCTAAACTTGTTGAACACTTCCAAGAAAATACCTCCATATTAGAAATAAATATGTAATATCGATCATGATTGTTTCGGTTGTTACTTATCAGCTCTTTATCCCAGCCGGCTGGTACAGATACATTCGGATCAGTTGTAAAAACAAATCCCGAATTAGGCTCAGCTTGTTGAGCGATTGCCTGTAAATTATTTTTATGGAGCTTGCTTTTATAATGGCGATCCGAATAAATGAAAGATTGTATTTCATGATTCAAAGTCAACTGTCTCAATAATTCACCTACACTAATTACCTGGTTATCTGTAAATGTAATACTTGGTAAAGTTTGCTTTGTTAATTGTGGGACTAAATAATGACTTGCAGTAGCATGCCAATAAACTTCATTGTTTCTTCTCTCACCATCAAGTTTACTTAAAAGTTCTTGATCTAAAAGAATAGGCAACTCAAACTTCTTAAGCGCAGTATGGCTCAACCATACACGTTGTTGGTATTCCATACTTTCACATGATACATGCTCTATTTTATATAACTGGTGGAGCCATTGCTCCTGCCAATCTAAAGCTATTTTCATATCTTTAGGCATGATTGCTAAGTTTTTAATAGATCCCTGTTTAAAATTACCAAACATAGTATCAACATCGTTAATTGATAAAGAACGGATATTAAAATCTAACAGATACTTTATCTGTTCAAGCTTACCAATAGCAGCCCGATTACCCTTTTCATTCCAAGTGAACTCCAAATGTTCGCATAATTCAGTGATGAGCTGATTTGTTACCTGCTCAGAAATTGCGAACTCAAAATCAATACTTTTTTGAACGCCACGATTATCAACAGGGATTTTTCCGATTAGTAACCATTGACTATTTGCTTTATTAGACGGAGCCTCTAGTTTAAGGGTAGTTTGTACTGATTTTGATCTGTCTCCTCTATTCATCACCTCTATTTTTAGATCACTTATATCACGTGATTTATTTTCGTTAATAAGGAACACTCTGGCTTCCGTTATATTTAACTTCAAGCTCGGCTGTGGCTTTTCTACCTGAGACCAATTATGGAACGGTCTGCTTCTATTGTTATTCCCATGCTGAGTTGATGATTCCTCTATGCGTTGCATTGCTACTGGCATTTTTCCAAAATAATCATCTTCTATATACCAAACTTCATAAATACCACGTTCCTTTGATGGAAAGCTTCCGGTTACTAAAGCTTGTTCTCCAAGCGGAGTAATTTCATCATTATGATACAAGCCACTAGCAGTCAAAAATGAAATTAAACGTGGCGGTAGCTTCAAACCTTTTTGTACCTGCATTAATATATTTTGAATATCAGGTCGATCTTCATCAATGTTCACAGTAGCCAAAACTTTATAACTTTTTGCAATGACGGTTCTTGTTAATGAAATATCCATTACGACTCCTTGAACAATGAATGTGCCAGAGCCTGTAAATCTGGTGAAGGTGATTTGTGGGCATAATAATCATGCTTACCCACGACGACTAATTGAAATCTAGCGCGAGTAACAGCTACATTTAATCTGTTTGGACTATCCATAAAACCATCTCTTTCTGTATTAACCATTGAGAGAAAAACCACATCCGCCTCTTGCCCTTGAAAATAATCCACTGTATTTAACTTGATATGAACACCTTTATATTGGAAGCGACTTCTTGAGCTTTTATTACCTGTTAACTTTTGAATTTCTAAGCGAAGCTGAGCCTCTTGACCTTTATAAAAAGTTAAGACAGCCACTTCATATTCATTACCCTGATTTTCAGCCCAATCACAAAAACATCGCAACTCTTTAATTATCTTTACAGCTTCTGCAGGGTTTTTATTGCCTTTCTGGCTACGTGCATCGACATTGAGCCAGACAGCTCGCTTAGCATAATGTTTAAATCCCCACTCTTTTGTTGTTTTGTTACCATCGAGTAAAGAATGAACCTTGCCTTGCTCTGAATAGAACTGATTACGTGAATACAGAGAAATATCAGGATGCATACGATGTTGATAGGTTAAAGTTGTATGACGACAATTCTTCTCTCTGCAATTAAAGCCCTGATTTAGCGTACTAGGCTGATCTTTATTAGACTTCAATATCCCTGAACCAGATAATGCTTCTAATATTGAAGGAAATGCCATATCTCTCACCGTATAGATTCGGCCTGCAGCATTAACTGATTTAGGGAAGAGTTGTTCTAATTGCTTTTTAATGCCAGCGGCTTTATTACCACGTGAGTTACGTCCTGAATTATTAATAAAACGTAGCCAATATTCACGCTCTAAACGCCACACGATTTCATCTGCCCAGCTATTATTCTTAAGTTCATAACTTAACTGCCTATGGACATCAGCTGAATCTGTAAAATCGTTAGAGCGCTTAATACTAACCTGATGTTCATTATCCCAATTTGCCTGATGGCGAAAGCAATGACTTGAATGACGCCAATCATCATCGATGATGACAGCATCATGTGGTAAGTAGTTTTGATTTTTTTCAAGTAATGTATAATCTATAAAAATCAAAGAAAGTTCATATAGTAGCCACGGTTTATCTTTTAGCTTCGCTGGACTGAAATACTGCTGATTTTCACATTTACTCTCCTGACCAATTAAACCGATAGCATCATAAGCCGAGTCACTCTTACTGCGCATTGAAATTTCACTTAACAATGCACCTAATACAGCAGAGCTGACTGGTATAATTAGTTTGTCATAAAATCCCCAACGGCCTTTAACTTTTTTTCTTAGTGTATTTAAGAGAAGACATGACTCTTGGACTGCCGAACTTAATTTTAATTCGGTCTTATTTTTCGCTGTTTTAGGTTTTAAAATTAACTCTTTAAGGTTGGCAATTATTTGTTCTCTATCTGTAAAAGGCGATAATTGTTTAACATCTCCCACCAAAATCCAACGTTTAGCGAAACGAGCTGGCACTAAAAATTCTGCAAAAGTTGTTTTACTACACTCATCAATTATCATCACATCAAAAGCGGCGCAGCCCTTTTCAAGAGAAACATTTTTGTCATTAATTAATCGCAAAATCCCCATGGTTGTGCCACATACCAAATTTGAGCTATCAACAAGAAGTTGCTCTAAACCTTTAACCTTGGTAGAGCTTTGTAATTCATTCAATTGATTATCATATTGAAACTCTTCAACCCCCTGAGCACGTTCTTCATCCCCAATACGTAAAGAAAATATTTCACTTTCTAATTGATTCTCTTTAACTCTTTCCAATACATTGTTGATAGCAGCATGAGTCGAAGCAGTTAATAGAACTCGCTTTCCTTGTCTAACTAACTGTACAATCAATTCTAAAATAGTGGTCGTTTTACCCGTACCAGGAGGCCCATCAAGAATTGCAAAATCAGTTGTATTTAAACCCTTGTAAACAAACTCTCGTTGCTTATCACACCCTTGAAAATCTGGGTCAGTTAACACCTGCCAATTAATATCATCAGTATTATCCCAAGAGAAAGTGGGCCAAGTCACAGATGACCTTTCAAGCAATAAATCGATCAAAGGTTTATTATCAGTATTAGGTTTCTGCTTTAACGCTTGTACTGCATTCAGTTGGGAACGAATACCCGAAACATTAACACGCACTTGTAAGTGATCATTTGATGGGTAAACAGATTTATGCCCATGCCCAAGCCTGATCTGTTTTTCTTCTGGCCTACGAGCTAAAATTCGATACTTCTTTTTAAAGTCTCTTTGATTCGCATCTAATATGTCTACATCACCATCAAAGAAATATTCTAAAACATCACGTTCAGATGCGTCTTCCTGCCCGTTATTAATATAATCGAGTTGGATCCACTTCTCATTATCCTGTTTTGATTCACATTTAAACTCTAATAATTTAAGTTGGTTATGCCATAACCGTTTTGGTTTTTCATTTCCTGATTCAATATAATATGTTCCATCTTTATTGATTAACTCCCAACTAGTCGGGATTGCTTCTCTATCATCGGTTAGGAGATCATTAATTTGCAATTTTTTTAAGAAAGATTTTGTTACGTCGTTAACTTTAGCATTCTGAACGATAGGCTTTTTATTGCTAGTAATAAGTAATTGGGAATCAATGTTGATCAAACCATCATGTACAGAAAATTCACTTATCAAGCTAAATTTAATTGGTTGGGAGCCATAAAACAAATCTAGATTAGGATCAATATATCCAAAAGCTTGGTAATACCCATCCTTAGTTTTTTTAACTTTATATGTGCTCCCCCCCTGATTGACTGTTAACTGCTCTGGTAGACTTACTGAAAGAGGGCTAATTTCTAAGTTGTAACCAATCCAGCTGATTCTTGATTCAAGCACATCATCACCAAGAAAAATATAATGTTTTAAGTCCTTATACCTATAGCTATCTTCAATTAATGGAATATTTGATCTGTTTTTTCCTTTTCCTATCACTACCGGATCACTAAAATCAGGTTCAAACTCTTCATCAAGTGGACAGTCATCATCAACATCACGGGTAATTTCAAACCATCCAGCTTCAATGCTTTCAAGCTTAATTTCTAAAATTGGTTCAATTTCAAATATTTTTTCTTGTGGGATCAACTGAGCGCCAAGTGAAGGTAACCTAGACCAACTACACTTCACCTCTTTTTTTTCAATAGCTGTTTTAGCATTTGCTAAGTAGCGACGAAATGGCTCTAATTCGTCATTAACCAAATGCGTAGTGTATATTTGAGACTCTTTTTGCAGCGCCGCAAAGTATGGGTTTTCCATAAAAATTCCTAGTTCTTGATAAATGGATTAGCACTTTCTTGTTTCAATCTAGGCCTTTCTTTATTTGGCACCATAAGTTCTTCCGGCTTATTACTACTAGCATTAACCGTACGTCCTTTAACCCATTGCCGAGTACTTTGAATTGCATCATACATAGTGGTAGAAAGTGGCATTGTCGCTTCAATGGCTCCGTGTATATCTTCAGTTAATATCTCTCGGTGTTCGCTAAACGCACGAAATAAAGCTTCTTTGATAGCTTCTTCTAACTCTGCACCAGTAAAGCCTTTGCTGTCTTTAGCCAATTTTTCTAATTCATTTTTTTCAAATAATTCATGCCTATCATTACGTTTTTTAAGGTGAATAGTTAATATTTCGTAACGTTCATCTTCTGTCGGTAAATCCACAAAAAATATTTCATCCATGCGCCCCTTCCGTAACAATTCAGGAGGTAGCATTTCAATATGATTCGCTGTTGCTAACACAAAAACAGGCGCTGTTTTTTCTTGCATCCAAGTAAGAAATGTACCAATAACCCTAGCCGTTGCTCCACCGTCACTTTGACCTGAGCTTTGTAAACCAGCTAGTGCTTTTTCAATTTCATCGACCCATAAAATACAAGGTGCAATGGTTTCTGCCATTTGTACCGCAGCACGCATATTATCTTCCGATTGACCAACAATGCCTGCGAATATCTTGCCCATATCTAGCCTCAGCAATGGTAATTGCCAATTACTAGATACAGCTTTAGCTGCAAGGCTTTTTCCAGTTCCAGGAAGTCCCAACATCAAAATTCCACGAGGGTACTCTAATCCATATTCACGAGCATGCTCACTAAACGCATTTTTTCGACGCCCTAACCAACTTTTAAGGTTATCAAGTCCACCAACATCGCTTAGCCCAACTTGCGGATGAAAATATTCTAGCAATCCAGATTTTTTAATCACTTGCTCTTTTTCTGAGACAATTAAATCAACTTCGGATTCAGTAAGACGACCTTTTTTAACGGCAACTTTAGCAAATGCGAGTTGTGCTTCACTAGTTGAGAGGCCCAAAGCTGCATCTAATAACTTGGCAGTAGGATCAAAGTCCTGTTCAGCAAGTTGATAATGCTCTTTAGTCTGATCCATTAGTATTTTTAACTCTTCGCGATTCGGAAGAGGTAGCGACATTACTTGCATATCCTTTTCTAATTCCAAAGGAAATGCTTGTGTAGGTTGGGACATTAAAATAGTTTGATTGGGGTAAATACCTAAAGATTTCTTCCTTGCATATAATCTTAATTTACCAAATAAATTAGGATTTATAGCCTCAAGCTCATAATGAATATCTTCTAAAAGCAAAATACTGTTCACTGGTTCATCACTACACTCTTCAGAGAATTCATCTGGCTCACCACTTTCTGATAAATACCAATCAAGCACAGCTTCTAGATCAAACGTATTAGTAGACTCCGTGCTCTGTAATCCAACCACCCGATTCCAAATGAATAGCTTGCGGTCTAAATTATCAGCAAGATGAATACACTCAGCATGAATACGCAAGGTATCGTGGCTAACAATCTGAATGAGGGGTACACCAGCTTTTGTATTAAGTTCTAATTGTGAAGTAAAGCAGTTCAATCTAATTCCTTTTAAAATTACATTTATAATTTATGACTTTGATAATACAGAAAAATAATCAATTTTCTATAAAAAAAACTGCACTTTGTAACTATAACATAGGGAAAATAAAGGTTCTGGTTTAGAAAAATAAAATACCTATACGGTGAAATTGATGACGATATCGATCTTGTTAAAATACACATCACATCCGGTAAAGTCACACTCACAGGATATGATGATTTTGATAATCAAGCAGTCCCCTTTTTAGTCGAACGCATTAAGATAAAAATGGCCGATCAAGATATCGATTTTTTTGATTATATAAATGTAAACCGCAGACCACCTTTGCTCAACAAAGGCGCTTATATTGATGAAAGCTTTGCTAGCTACAAAAAACAGGTGAGCTTTGATAGACGTTTAGCTAAGTTATTCAACTATAATTTAAATGAAGATGTTTTAATGTCTCGTGGTGAGTTCGATTTCCAATTAAATAATTCGAAAAAAATAATCACTGGCTTTACGATTAAATTGGTCAAATGAAATTCATAAGGGAACTATTCATTTTGTAGTTTTAAATAATTCGTTTTGAATAAAAAATTAGTTCTTACATGCGATTTTAATTTTCTTTATTATAACTTGTGTTGTTTAATCAAAAAATTTAAATTTTTAATCTAATGACTAGTGAGTGAAATACTCATTTTATGAGTATTTCACTTTTATTATTTAAAAAGAGATTTAGTTATACAACTACTCTTATCTAAATTAGATAAAAAACTCTTATAAATTGCTAAGCATTTATCTTGAATGTCACCTTTTACATCATCTGATAAATCATCTTCTCTAATTAGGTTTTCTTTCAAATAAAGTCTCAAGCTCCAGTTAATACAGAGCACCAAGAGATGTTGCAATGGGTTAA
>Ga0316197_10003075_pt1 | contig 11862 bp, 5 predicted proteins | sample OudBiesiAoxic_MG_FD_204939 | JGI IMG/M metagenome (GOLD analysis project Ga0316197, IMG submission 204939) | Coastal sediment microbial communities from Oude Bieten Haven, Netherlands - site A oxic | ecosystem: Environmental > Aquatic > Marine > Coastal > Sediment | place: Netherlands...
ACGACTAGTCGCTAATAAAGTCCGTAATTCATTTAATAAGCTTGAGTTAATAACGTCATTTACCTATCTTATTGAGTAAAACTAAAAGCAGGTCACAAAATGTGTTTTTAATAGCTTCATCAAGTTGCGTTTGGCTTTATGTTTTTTAATGAGTTTATTCATCATCTGGTAAAATATTGCACCATCCACTTCATTTGTATTGATGTTTTTTTCTAATGTGATTAATAAGTCAGTGGCTTGTTGATAAGCAGAATTCTTAGCGTCACGAAGAATTGAATCTAATACTCTGTAATAGAGATCAACAGAGGCTTGTAGATGTTCAGACACTATCAAATTAGCGAGTTTAAGCAGGTTTGTCTCGTCTGCTTTATGTGATAAAACCCAAACTCGCGCCTTTTCAAGTTCACCTCTGTCAATATAAAAGGCTAATAATGCATCAGCATTACGCGATAACCCCCTGTCTGTTTCACGATAGCAATCCGACAAGATAGCTTCTACCTTCAATACAAAGTCGGGGTCAATAACGCCAATCTGTTGCTGTAATGTCAACAATTTAGTATAAGCATGAAAACTCGGATTATCATTAAATATCGTCCAGCTTAGTTGCCATGCTTGTTTAAACTCATTTAATGCTACGCGCAATTTTACTTCGTAGGCTTGGCATTGTGTTTCTTCATAAGGCATTTCAGCTTTTTGGTAGGCTTGTCGTAAATAATATTGCGCATCTAAGGTATCATCATTCTCAAGATGAACTTCACTTAGTGCCAAAAAATCAGAATGTTCCCATGCACTTTTTTGCATTAAATGGGATTGTAATTGCCAATCACCCAGCAACTTTGCTTCATCAAGTAACGGGGAAATTAAACGTTTAATTGCCCATTTTTGACCTCTGTCGCTTAAATTTATCCCTAATTGTTCCTGTTTTTCAATCTCAGTAGAACATAGCGCGAAGAAATGACTTCTTACGCTTGCAGAAAGTTCAAAGTCACCGGGAACAGCAGGGAAAACATCATATTTATAATGTTGAAAATGTTCAAAAATCCATTTTGCCTTTTTATCATCAGACCAATCGAGTTGATTAAACAGCGTGGTGATTTTATCTTGCAATTGGCTTTCAATATAAAATCGTTCACCGTTGGAGTCATCAATCTGCTCTAATACTTTATTTAAGCGTTGGTAGAGTTTTAAAATAAGTTTCCACTGCGCCGCTACCGATAATTTTTCGACAGCGATTAAAATCTGCTCAAATAACTCATTAGCCTGTTGAAAATAGTTATTCACTTTATGCCAGTCCCACACCGGTTTTGCAGGTAATGCTTTAGTGATTAACTTACTGATCTCAGCGGCCAATAAAGTGCCTTGATCATTAGACATTGCTATTTACCATTTACTCTCTTCCGTTTCTGATTGTACAATTTAATCGAGAATAATCTCGGTAAGCTGAACGCTTGGTAACCGATATGCAATCGATACTAGCTACCAATCGCCTTTTTGACGTATACGTCAAAACGGTTTTTCTTTGTCTTAATGCTCATTGATGGTTTTTTATCATTTAAAAAAGGCGCGTAATCAGGCCTTTTCACCACTACTCTATATTTAGCAGCAGCTAAGGCTACGTCTAATAAATCATCGGCATCTAAATCAGCACCAACAACCCCCTGAAAAACTCGCATCTCTTTTTTAACTAATGCTGATTTTTTCTTATGCGGAAACATCGGGTCTAAGTACACAACATCAGCTTGATGTTGTTGTAAGTACTCGTATCCGCTAGCATGGGTTAAGCGCATACGTTGCTGCATCCATTCACCAATTTCAGCATCTAAATAAGCACGCTCTAAACCGTCTTCCAATAAAGCAGCAGCTACTGGCGAACGCTCTACCATATCCACATCACAGCCCAGTGAAGCAAGCACAAAGGCGTCTCGTCCTAACCCTGCAGTCGCGTCAATCACATGTAATCTAACACCCGCTTTAATGCCGATGGCTTTGGCAATTGACTGCCCTTTCCCACCACCAAATTTCCTACGATGTGCGACAGCACCAGAAGCAAAGTCAACAAAAACTAGACCTTGTTGGCTATCATCCAACTGCTCAAGTGCTAAATGCTCAGGCAGCAATCGTAATTGAAATAATTCACTTCGAAGTGCAGTAAACCCCCACTTCTCGCGTAATTTTTTTGCTTTAGGGGCAAGAATATTTTCGTTACAGACTAATGCGATATCCATTAAAAATCATCCTCATACAATGACTCTGATAATAACCCCATCATATCGATAGGTACTGGCTTGCCTAAGTGATACCCCTGCGCAAAGTCGACACCAATTTCATTTAATTTTTCGATAATCTCTTCACTCTCTACATATTCAGCGATGGTTTTTTTGCCAAACAAATGACTCAATTCATGGATCGTTTTCACAATACCAAAATCCTGAGCGTCATTTGCCATGTCTTTGACAAACACCCCATCTATTTTCAGGTAATCAACATTTAACCGTTTAAGATAACCAAATGAAGATAAGCCGGTACCAAAATCATCTAGTGCTAACTTACAACCTAATTTTTTTAATGAGTTAATTAATTTAGCTGCATTACTAAAATTGCCTATGGCGACGGTTTCTGTGATTTCAAAACAAAGTTTTTCTAACGGTAATGATGAATGACTTAACAGCATTACAAGATCTTCAATAAACTTTGGATCACCAAGTGACTGCCCAGATAAATTAATAGAACACATGTTTAATTTAAACACATGTTCAGGATGATTCTTCAACCAGTTAATGGTTTTAGTGATAATAATCATATCGATTTTATCAGCGAGATTGTAGCTCTCGGCAATCGGTATAAATTTTGCGGGCGGTGCAAGCTCACCATTTTCATCAATCATCCGAGTTAAGATTTCATAATGTAGGTAATCATCGCTGCCACTAACAGGTTTGATCAACTGAGCGTAAAGACAAAATCGTGATTCATCTCGTAACGCATCTTGTACTTTATTGACCCACACCACTTCTTCACGACGAAGCTCTTCCTGTTTATCCTCTTCGTAGATATGGATCCTATTTCGTCCTGATTGTTTCGCGGTATAACATGCGCTATCGACACAACTTAATGCATGCACACCACCACGACCAAGTTCTGTAAACTCAGCAAGCCCGATACTAACCCCTAATGAGAAATGGTTACCTTCCCATAAAAAGTAATGCTTACCGATTGCTGAGATTATTTTTTCTGCCGATTTGTTAGCAACGTCAAGTTCAGTTTGAGGAAAAATTATAGCAAACTCATCGCCACCTAATCGAGCAACCATTGCGGTAGCAGGAACACTTTCATTGAGGATAGTCGCAACTTGTCGTAACACTTCATCACCGGCATGATGCCCGCAGGTATCGTTGATAATTTTGAATTTATCCATATCCAAATACATCAAACAACAAGGTGACTTATGCGAATCTATTTTATCTAAATTTTTGTCTAATTGGCTTTCAAAAAATAATCGATTTTTTAATCCGGTTAAATAGTCATGTGATGCACGGTAATTTAATTCTTTAGATAGTTCAAAACGCTCAGTAATATTTTCACATACTAAAAAGTATTGGTCGTGACCATCAATTTTTCGTACACGTTCGTTGATCCAGATTTTACGGCCATTCTTTGTCGAATAGGACACCTCACGAGATAACAACATGCCCTCTTGATCGACACATTCTGCTAGGTAATCTTTTAAATCGGTAAGATTCACTAATTCTGAATACAGGGTGACGAGGTTACGGCCAATTAATTCACCATCATAATAACCTAATAAATTACAGCCAAATTTATTACAAGATAAAATTAGTCCTTGGGCATTGAGCATTAACAACATCGAAGGGCTTTCATCTAATAATAAGTTAGAGCGCTTATTAGCTTTTTCAACCTCTTCTTCGACTGCTTTAATATCACTTATATCCCTAGCTTCGACAATAATTGAGGTTGTTTCATTACCCTGTAAAACTTCATTTTTTACCGGTTGAATAAACACATCAAAAGCATGCTTTAATTTGTTTTTGTCAATCAACCCACATTCAAAACGGGCGGTTTTACCAACTCTTGCTTGCCCCATGGCAGACTTTAGTTTTTTCTTACTCTGAGCATCATTTTGCCACCAAGGAGTCTCCCATAAGATACGTCCAGTCACTTCCCCTTCTTGCATTTGCACAAAGTCTAAAGCTGTCTGATTTACCATTTTAATTTCACCAACTAAATCAAGCATAAAAATAAAATCGTAGGAGATATTAAATATATTGATGACGCGATCGTGTTTAGTTTCAATTAAAGCAGTATTTTGTGCTAACTTTAAATATTTACGCCACCCCCAAAAAAATAAACAAAGAAAGCTAAGGATAATAAGTGATAGGGTTAATAAACTAAAATCTGTTTTATATTTGTTCTCTTTTTTATTAATAACACGATAGCCAATCGGGATATCAGTTTCCTGCAACCCCCATCGTAATAATTCTGGATATTGAATAATATACTTATTACTCAAACTAACTTCGACAGGTAAATCTTCTATCTTGGCACCGAGCGTTATCTGTAAGACTTTATCAGCAGCAGTTTGTCCTTGTGCAAAACCACTTGTTACTACACCGCCAATGACTCCTTCCATCAAATCATGTTGGTTAATAACAAATAATGGCACTCTAGCGGTAGCTGTTATTGCTTTTAAAACTTCAGTGCGGTTGATAAAAAAACCGTCTTTATCACGGGAAAAATCATCAAATATAATCACTGAATCGCTAGTGATATTATTAATTTTATTTAATAAAGATGCTTCACTCTCGTTATTAAGAATGTTCAAGGTGGGTTTTAATCGTAGTGATAATTGTTGAATATCTTGTTCGGCAATTTGACGAGTAAGTGCACGACCAGTAATAAGGTAGATATTCGTTGTTAACGGAAATAATTGTGTAGATAGCCGCATTGTTTCAAAAACATTTTCTGACTCTACAACTGCAGATATCTTATGTGTAAAGGTAGGTAATGAAGTATCGCTACTTTTAATACCAGTAAAAACAATGGGCGTGTTAACAAATAATCTCTCCCCATATTGCTGCACTAGCTTTAAAGCATTTTCCCCACTGACAATAATGGCGTCAAAATTTCTGGTATCAAACTTTCTGGATAAAAAATCAACATGCTCTATTAATTGTTGCTCCCCCATCACTTGGTTACTATCAAGATATGAGACATACAATGAAATATTGCTATCTTTAAATTTATCTTCAATACCCTTTTGAATTTCACGGGTTTGTTCATTGCCTTGATAACCTGAATGCAAGACTAAAACTTCATCAGAAAGCGCATTATTAGCATAAACACATAAGCACAATAACATGCCCAAAAACGTGATTTTTTCAAGGATAGCTTTAAAGAACGTCAATATAATTTCCAAATCAAAATAGATGCTTACTGAAAGTATTCTTTTACTTAAACACCATATCAGCCTGATAAATTAAAGTAGTCTATAAGTGACCAACAATCCACTTAAAACTATATTACTTGCTGTTTTTATTACACTATTTTGAGTAAATTTAGATTATTAAGGCAAAAAAAAACCAGTCAAACGACTGGTTTTTTATAACAAAGTAACTTTATAGCGGGGTAATTATGTATAACAAATCACCGCTTGATACTTGCTGTCCATTTGCATTAATAATACGCTCGATACGGAACTTAGTTTTTGCATCATAAAGCACTGCATCTTTACGGTTAAAGCTTGCTAGTGTTACAGGCGAGAACATTTTCATTGCTTCCATTAGACCTAATGTTTGCTCAACATTAACAATGTCACCTTCTAATACAAAATCAGGCTCAGCTGGTGAAGAAGCTCGGTAGAAAATACCTGCACTTTGTGCAATTACTTTTAGCTCATTGCTGCCATCAACTTGGATAGACTCAGCAACACCTTCAAGACCAGAGGCTGCCGATGCTTCCATTTCATCGATCATCACTTGCTGGTCAAGTTTGGCCATGAACTTAGGTAAGTAGGTAGTATCGTATTCACCGTTTATGAAGGTTTCATCTTTAAGGATACGTTTCAATAATGGGATATTAGTAGCGATCCCTTTAATACTTACTTTATCTAAGAACTCAAGTAACTTAGCAATGGTGTCGTTACGATCTTTACCATGACAAATAAATTGTGCTACTAAACTATCGTAGTATGGAGAAACTTCTTTTCCAGTAGCAATCATCGACATCACTTCAACATCATCTTGCTCAGGGATGATACATTCAGCAACTTTACCAGGGTAAGGTAATAACTGCATGATACCATCAGAATCTAAGCCAGCTTTCTCAGCCGTTACACGCACTTCAATTGCATAGCCTTTTTTCTGTGGTGTCAGTTCAGAAATGTCACAACCAGAAGCAATATCGTACTGTGCTTTTACAATATCAATACATGATGTTGCTTCAGTTACTGGGTGTTCAACTTGTAAACGAGTGTTCATTTCCATAAAGTAGATATCATTTGCATCTAAGTCATAAATAAACTCAACCGTACCCGCGCCCATGTAATCTACAGCATCAGCAAGTGCAGCAGTATGTTTAAGCGCTTCTTTTTCTAATTTTTCAGGCAACATCGTTGAAGCAGACTCTTCAACCACTTTCTGGTTATTACGTTGCACTGAACAATCACGAATACCTAATACTTTAGTATTACCAAATTTGTCGCGTAATAATTGCACTTCAATATGGCGTAAAGAAGTAATGTATTTCTCTAGATATAAGTCACCATTACCAAATGCGCTTCGTGCTTCAGCAGAAACTTGATTAAAGCCAGCAAACATATCTTCAGCTTTTTCAATAACCAAAATACCTTTACCACCGCCACCGTTTACTGCTTTCAGTAACACTGGGTAACCCATATTATTTGCAATATCTAAAGCTTGTTCTGCACCGGTCAAAATACCATGAGAACCAGGTACTACAGGTACACCATTTGCTTGTGCTGTTTTAATTGCGTTTGATTTATTACCCATTGTTAGCATGCTGTTCATGCTTGGACCAACAAAGTTGATATCATGGCTAATACATAAGTCAGCAAAATGCGGGCTTTCAGATAAGAAACCAATACCAGGATGTAATGCATCAACTTGTTCGTATTCGGCTACTTTTATTACAGAACTTGCATTTAAGTAACTTTCATCTGAAGTATTACCACCTAAACAAACTAGTTTATCGCCTTCACCTAACATATCTGCAGGAACAGCAGTCATATCTGGGTCTGAAGCCACTAAAACAACATTAATATTGTTCGCTTTGGCAATACGAATTAATTTAACAGCAGTACAGCCACGCGCATGTATTAATACTTTCTTAACAGGATGCATTAACTGACGAGGATCAGATTTAGAGAATTTCTCTTCTTCGATATCACAAACAGGTATGAAACCAGACAATGCACGGTTAATTGTTTCTTCAACAGTGATAACAGGCATTGGCATGTTTTCATCAATATCACGTAACTTATCATTCAAATCATCTGAGAATGGGTTGATAACTAAACCATCCATTGCACCAGGAACACGTGACAAGTAATTAGACAAAGTAGACGTTGATGGTAAGTAGGCAGGTACAACCATTTGCCCAGCGAATGGCATATTAGTACCAGAAAGGTAATAAGTTTGCGCCATTGGATGAGTTACAAAGCTTGCTTGTGCTCCACCAGTACAATCTCCGTAACCAAACATAACAATAGGTAAGTCGTTATCACGAATAAAACGCGTAATACGGTCATTTACTACGGACATTGAGAATAGTGCGGCAGCGCCTTCTTTAGTTTGCATACCACCAGAACTAATGAAAGCCACAACAGGTAAATGTTGTTTTGCACATTTAACCAATAGCGCACAGAATTTCTCTGCACTGGCCATATCAAAAGCACCCGCTTGGAAAGAGAGATTAGACACAGCAACACCAACACGTTGTGTGCCGCCACTTTCTAATTTAAACTCGCCGGTACCCGTTATTAATCCACATGGTTTGATGTTTTTGTCTAGCGCATCTTCCACCGATAGTCGGAAACCAGGGAACTCTAATAAGTTAGCTGTCATTAAGTCAGCACGAGACTCTTTAAAGTTAGTAAAGAATTTTTGAATAATCGCTTCATGCGAGTTATTCTTTTTATTTTTTTCTGAACGTAATACAGCTTGGATCAATAGATCTTGGTAACCCATTGTTAAACGGTTCCAGAAATCTTTACGACGTCCAATTCTTACAGGATTAATTGCACCATTGTAAGAGCTTTCGTCGTCACGGCTGTTGTAGTATTCAGGTAATAGTTTCTCGAACAAGTAGGTCAAAATAACAAATAAACTAGAGTTCATTTGTGGCGCACCAATACTCTTCCACTCTTCTACTTTAGCAAGAATTTCGCCACGCTCAGACTGTTCAGTGAAGTATTGTAACCAAGCATTAAAGGTCACTTTTAATTGTTCGTAATCATCATCACTAACTTTGTTTAGTGCAGTTTTTAATGAACTACGCACTAATGATGAAACCGATTGACGAGAAAGTTCTTTTGTCGCCATTGCTTCTTTAGCAATAGAGGCTAAGTTACCCATTGTATTGTCATAAAGCGCGTTAAACACCAGCATATGACGACAATGTATAATGAAGCATTCACGCGTTTCAGTGTGTGAAACCACATCAATAATATCAAGATCTGCTAACTCAGGAAATGAGTCCGTCATTGGCATTGTCTTTTCATCTTCTAAATGTTTAATTAGAGAATGAAAGTTATTTTCAGCACTGGTTTTCCAACGGTTATATAATGACCAAGTTAGGTTGATCATTAATGTACTACGTGCGTTATCATAGTTCGCTTTTGGCTCACCTAAAATAAGCTTAGTAAGTACGTTACGCTCAACGCCTTTATCTTCACGTTTTTGTAGGAATGTTTTCCAGTTTTTATTCAGTCTATCATCGTAAATTAACTTATCTGGGTTTTCTAACCAGTTTAAGAATACTTGCTTACGATCCGCTTCAATACGCGCTTTCAAATCACCTTCTGGTACCGTTAACTTAGATAAACGGCCATATTCGTTCTTTTGAATTGCTTTAATACGAGAGCGTAATGTTAAGTAACGCATGTAGCGGTAAGTTGTACCAAATGCATTATTATGTGATGTTGGATTTTTAGCTAATAACTGAGCATCCGTTGCATTCTCTATCGCCAATAACTTGCTTGAAGGCTCAAGGTAACGAGAAAGACTACGGTTATAATGATCTAAAATATCTGGGTGTTTACGAACAAATTCAACTGATTTTGATTCAATCGATAAAATACCAGAAACAATCGCTTTTTGAAGATTGTGTTGACGCTCATCTTGATCAACAGGCGAGTAATCAACAATACCATCGATACAACCCATTCCATACAATTCTTCCGGAGAGACACCTACAGACTGCGCACACTCCTGCCAAGACAAGTTGTATTTACGCGCAATGCTTTGTAAACCTTTAGGTTGAATAGTATTAAAGATACCATCACGTACCGATAACAAGATATTAGCCGTTGCTAGTGGAATAGCACCACCAGAATAACCAACACCGACAACTATACCAATAGTAGGTACATCAACGTTGGCACTTTCAGTAATCATTTGTGAAATACTATGTGCTTGGTTTTGACTATTCGCCGCTTCTCCAGCGTCAGCTCCCGGAGTGTCAATTAAGTAAACTATCGGTAATGACATATCAGCAAATTTACGGATCGCTTTGCTTGCAGCTAGATGGTGTTCAGGCATCCAAGCACCATTATTTGAACTACGCTCCTGTGCAATTAGACCAATACGACGGCTGTAGCCGCCAAAGTCTAATTCCATTTCCGCAGAATAGAAGGCTCCGTTTAGTTGTTCAGTAATGATTTTACCGTTGAACCCTTCAATAATACTTTTTGAACCAGGTCGCTTATTACTCTCAGCCGGCGTTACCGTACGTGCAATATAAGCATCAACATCCAATTTTTTGATAGTAGCTAGGTTTGATTTAATACGCTGCTTATCAATAAGACCTTCTACACCATCTGTATTTGACGGTAATGAATTATCTGGAAATAGAGAAAAGTCTTTTGCGATTTGCTCAGCATGGATAAATAGCGGATCTGCTATATTATTCACTTCAAACTGAGAAGATGAAGGTTTTCCTGTCATATAATTACCCTTACAAGAAAGTGATGGAAAAAATAAATGTCGTAATTTACAACTTATTAGCATTTGATTCCACTATTGAACTCTAATCAATATAAATCATTTGCGAATAAGTTGCATATTGTGAAGCTTGAGCTAGATATTACCTTGAATATATAACTATTCTCTTCTATTGGGTGTAAAAAAACAACAAAATAGGAATCGTTATGTCAAGTTGTGAAGTCAAGCTTAAAGCATATAATCTTCAGGAAGTTCAATTTGTGCGACACCCGTTGCGATTGCAGCACGCGCAACAGCACCAGCAACACTTTTCAATAAACGAGGATCCATAGGTTTAGGAATAATATAATTTTTACCAAAATCGAGCGACTCATAACCACTTGCTTTAAGCACAGACTCAGGTACTGGCAGTTTTGCAATCGCACGAATTGCATTAACAGCAGCCACTTTCATTTCATCATTGATATCCGTTGCACGAACATCTAAAGCTCCACGGAAGATGAATGGGAAACAAAGTACATTATTAACTTGGTTAGGGTAATCACTGCGTCCTGTCGCCATGATCAAATCATCACGTACTGAGTGCGCTAATTCAGGGTTAATTTCAGGATCTGGATTCGAGCAAGCAAAAATCACTGGATTCGGAGCCATTAGTTTAACATCGTCAGCACCTAATACATTCGGGCCTGATACACCTACAAATACGTCCGCACCACAAATAACATCTTGTAAAGTGCGTTGGTCAGTATTATTGGCAAAACGTTGTTTATATTCATTGATATCGTCACGACGAGTATGGATCACCCCTTTACGGTCCAACATGTAAATCTTTTCACGCAACGCGCCACATTTAATCAACAATTCCATACAGGCAATAGCTGCAGCGCCAGCGCCCATACAGACAATTTTAGACTCTTCAATTTTTTTACCTTGAATATCTAAGGCATTGATCATGGCCGCAGCGGTTACAATTGCAGTACCGTGCTGGTCATCGTGGAAAACCGGGATATTACAACGTTGCTTTAGCTCTTTTTCAATTTCAAAACATTCAGGTGCTTTAATATCTTCAAGATTAATACCACCAAAAGTATCTGCGATATTAGCCACAGTATTAATAAACTCTTCTGGTGTGCGATGTTTTACTTCAATATCGACCGCATCAAGGTTTGCAAAGCGTTTAAATAGTAATGCTTTACCTTCCATTACAGGTTTAGAAGCTAACGGGCCTAAATTACCTAGGCCTAAAATAGCCGTACCATTAGTGATCACAGCAACTAAATTACCTTTAGCGGTATATTTGTAAACATCATCAGGGTTGGCAGCAATCTCTCTCACCGGCTCTGCAACACCTGGACTATATGCTAATGATAAATCTTCAGCTGTTTCAGCTGAAGTTGTAAGCTCTACGCTAATTTTCCCTGGTTTAGGGAAAGCGTGGTAATCAAGGGCTTGCTGGCGAAAATCTGACATCTATAAATTCCATTCGAATAGGCTAAAGTGCTTAAAAAGATAAGCATAAAAATAAAAGTGTGATGATAGTCAAATTTTAACCAAAATCACAGAGCTAATTGGCAGTATTGTAACAGCTCAAGCAGGGTAAGGTTGTATTGGAAGGCAATTTTTAGAAAAAAAGTAAATTTCAGATTTACAGATACAAAAAAAGCACCCT
>Ga0316197_10003076_pt1 | contig 11862 bp, 10 predicted proteins | sample OudBiesiAoxic_MG_FD_204939 | JGI IMG/M metagenome (GOLD analysis project Ga0316197, IMG submission 204939) | Coastal sediment microbial communities from Oude Bieten Haven, Netherlands - site A oxic | ecosystem: Environmental > Aquatic > Marine > Coastal > Sediment | place: Netherlands...
ACAGTCTGAGTGACACGCCAAAAGGGCGACAATCCAGTCTCAACAAGGCCTCCGCTGTGATGCGTACCCCCAAGTCCGTGGATTCAGGCTTCGTGAGGGGACATCTTCAGACGGAGACGAGTTCTTGGGTTGACGTGTCGTCGGTGATCTGCTCGTGAGTGACGGGAGTGCTGTTGCTCTTCTCTGGAGGGCGGCGCACAATCCAGATCGCGGCGGCGATCAGCCCAGCAACGCACCCAATAAAGACAAACACGTGAAGGTTGCTAGCGACAAGGATTGCCCCGCTCCGCCGGAGTGGTGATCCACCACCGTCGGGATCGAGCACCCATCCGCCGAACCGGAAAAGCACGGCGAACGATGCTGCTGAGAAGGCGATACGGGTCGCGAGTCCTCGCACCATCGGCCATCGGTCTTCGGAGATGGCGACGGCGATCGAGCCGAAAAGGAGCAGCATCCCGGCAGCTGCGAGCACGCCGAGCGTCAAGAGTCCCCTCGCCTGTTCAGTGACAACTCCAACCGAGATAGCTTCTCCTGTATCCAACGCGACCGGATCGAGGGAGTCAACGGTGGCTTCGACTGACTCGGCCGGTACAGCCACGCCCTGCGCTGCGAGCCCGGATATCACTTCCGGAACGAGCGGGGTGAGCGCCGCTGCGACATCGATCGTCGTCTCGGTCCCCGGCGGCGCCACCAGTGCTTCGACCACCTGGTCAACGAGAGCGTCGACAGCTCCCAGCGCCTCGGGGCGATCCCTCACCTCGTCGAGTACCTGGTCGGCTTCGACGGGGCTGATGCCTTCGGTGGCCGACAACCCTTCGCCGATCCAATCCCACACCCGATCGTTCACCAGGTCGGCCGAGAGTGCAGCTTCGGTCGACTGTGCGATCGTTGTCTGGTCGATTGTCACCGCTCGGCCCCAGAGCCCGACGAGGAGCAGCGTGGTCGACAGCCCAAACACCCACAACACCCACGGCAGCGAAAGACGGCGCGGCGCGAGCCATCGACTGGAAGGAGAAGTGGGTTCGATTGGTCGATTCATGAGCAAAACCCCCGGATCGCATACGGGGGTCTTCCGTCAGGGTATCGAGCACACGAACTAGACCACCCCGGCTGCTGACTAGCGTGCCGCCCGTGAACGATGTCGACCTCGTTGAGATCCTCGATCTAGACCGGCTCCTGGTCCTCATGGTCCTCGCCATGGGCCTCGCCATGGTCCTTGGGAACGGGTACGCCATCTGGCAACACCATCGCGGCAACAAGCCAAAGGGCGAGGAGGGCGAGTTTCGCGGGCCACGGGCCTACTGGCTCGTCGGCGTCGGACTCGTGATGACCACCTGGGGGCTGCTGTCCCTCTAGCGATCCCGTTCCTGGGTAACGAGTGGACGCCGGCTTCCACTATCTACGCAAGAACGGGAGAGGCACGTGGTCGCTACAATCGCAATCGCCTGCGGGTGTAGTTCAATGGCAGAACATCAGCTTCCCAAGCTGAATACGGGAGTTCGATTCTCCTCACCCGCTCCAGGAACGCCAAGCGGAGGCTCCACCCACCCCTCAAACAGGGTGGGAACGCTACGGAAACTTGGGATCTCCGTATCATCTCTCCTCCGTCACGAGAGATGCGACGACCCTTGACGTGTGTCGTGGCTCGAGCGCAATCTCGGATACCCCGGCCAGGGAATCTCCATGCCCCAACGTACATATCTCAGGCTCGCGTGGCTCCTAGGAGCCCTCGCGCTGGTGGTCGCAGCCTGCACCGAATCCCCCACTGACACCACCGACACCACCGAGGCCACAGCCGCCCCGACGACGTCCGCGACCAGCACCACAACCACCACACCCACCCCGACCAGCACCCCGACCACCACCACAACCACCATTCCGGCAGTCGAGACCTTCCACCCCCGGGGAATGGGTTGGGACTTGGTTTGGTCTGATGAGTTCAACGGCGTCGACCTTGACGAGACCAAGTGGGAATTCGAGGAGAACTGCTGGGGTGGCGGCAACGAAGAGCAGCAGTGCTACACCGACCGGGTCAACAACACGTACCTGAGCGATGGCATCCTCCACATCAGAGCGATCGAAGAGCAGTCCACCGGTTTGGACGGCTCGACGGACTGGGCCGACGCCGACGAGCTGGGCACCGCCACACTGCCCTACACCTCGGGGCGAATCCGCACGAAAGGCAAGGGCGATTGGGTCTACGGTCGGTTCGAGATCCGCGCCCAACTTCCCTTTGGTCAAGGCTTGTGGCCGGCCATCTGGATGCTGCCAACTGACTACGCGTACGGTCAGGGAGTATCCAGCGGCGAGATCGACATCATGGAGGCTGTCAACCTCAAGACTGTCTCGGTGCCGGACACCAACACAGTGCATGGAACGCTTCACTACGGCGCGGATTGGCCCTCCTATGCGACGTCTGGAGCAAGCCTCCGACTCTCAGGCGATGACAACCCCGCCGACGCTTTCCACGTGTACGCCATCGAGTGGGAGGAGGACGAAATCCGCTGGTACGTGGACGACACTCACTACGCCACACAGACCGCCGACGGTTGGTACTCACAGGTAGAAGCTCCGAACGGCGCGGCGGCGATCGCTGAGGGAACGGCCCCGTTCGACCAGCCCTTCCACCTGATTCTCAATGTCGCCGTCGGGGGCACGTGGCCGGGTCTGCCCGACGACACAACGGTGTTTCCCCAGGAGATGCTGGTCGACTACGTCCGCGTCTACCAATGCGGCATCTCCCCCAAAGATGGCACGGGATGTGGCACAGACGGTCCTGCAGCGAACCAGATCGCAGGGAACCAACCACCGGAGTTGCCAGAAAGCATCTTCGTCGGACCGTTCACCGGCGACTTCGACCCCGCCGCCCTTGGCGACGTCATGACGGTGTTTGAGAACGACCAAGTCTTCCCCTGGAAACTCGGCTCCTACATCGCCGGAGGCTCTCTGGACTTCGATCTCGTCGAAACCGACGACGAGGACCACGAAACCGTCATCGAAACCACGTTCAACACCGATGAGGCAATCGTCCATTTCCACGCATCAACGCCGTACGACCTCGGCGATTGGTCGGACGGAGTTGTCGAATTCGACCTGCGAGTGATTGACTTCGGATCCAGCACCGCCGGTTTCGTGATGAAGGTCGACTGCCAACACCCCTGCAGCTCCGGTGACTTCCCTATTGACGATCCCGTGGCCGGGGAGTGGACACACTACGCCGTGCCCATCTCCGAACTCCTGGCCGGCGCACGCTCGTCGCTGGACCTGACACAGGTCAACATCCCGTTCGCGATCCTCCCGGCATGGGGCAGCCAGGATGGAGTCGTGATGCAGATTGACAACGTCATGTGGACCAGGTGAGCAGAACGATGCGCTGCCGGGTTTGAGTGACGCATCGACCTGATCCTCGACGCTCGCACACACCGATACTTGGCGGCATCCCGGCACTCGCGCAAGACCACACTCGGTGGTCCGAACCGTCCTAGGCTTCCGGTCGCAGGTGGTCCGCCCGTCGGTCCAGTCGTGCATCCGTCACACCCCGCCCAACCACGCAACGAAATGGCTTCCCAATGAACCACACCCCCGTCACCGCCGTTGTCTTCGATATCGGGGCCGTGCTGGTCGACTGGAACCCCGAGTACCTCTACGCGAAAGTCATTCCCGACCCTGACGAGCGGCGCTGGTTCCTCAGCGAGATCTGCACACCCGAGTGGAACTTCGCCATGGACGCGGGGATCTCCGTGAGTGACGAGGTGGCCAAACTCGCAGCCGAAAGGCCCGAGTACGCCGACCTCATCAACCCGTGGTGGGACCGGTGGAGCGAGATGCTCGGGGACGAGACCCCGGGAACTCGGGAGATCGCCGAAGAACTCAGGGAATCCGGGATGCCGATCTACGCCCTTACGAACTGGAACGCACAGACGTGGGAACTCGGCGTCGCCGAATTCCCCTTCCTTGGTCGGATCTTCGACGGCATCGTCGTATCAGGTCAGGAAGGTGTGACCAAGCCGGATCCGCGTATATTCGAGATCCTGAGCAGCCGCTTCGACCTCGAACCGTCGAAGACGGTCTTCATCGACGACTCGCCGAAGAACGTCGACGCCGCCGCCGCCCTCGGATACCAGGCTCACCTCTTCACAAGCGCCCCCGAACTCGAGGCCTGGCTGAAGAAGATCGATGCCCTCTAGCCGCGACGCCTTGACCGGTCGAGTGACCGCGGGCTGCGGACACCGGCTTGGAATCGCCGCGTGAGCTCCGGCAGTTCGTCAACCGGAGTCTTCACCCTCTTCCGTCGCCACTTCTGGAAACCGCCCAGGGCCCACGGCGAAGTGATCGAGGACCGCAGCGTCAGCTTCCTCGAACTGTTCTACGACCTCGTCTACGTCGTTGTCATCGCCCGGGCCGCTCACACGCTGGCCGAACACGTGTCGTGGCGGGGCGTCGCCGACTTCGCGGTCGTCTTCGGCCTGATCTGGATCGCATGGCTGAACGGAACGATGTATCACGACCTCCATGGCCGCGAGGATGGCCGGACCAGGACCTTCGTGTTCCTCCAAATGGCGCTCCTTGCCCTCCTCGCGGTGTTCACGAGCGAAGCGACCGGCGCCGACGGCCCGCCGTTCGCGCTCACCTACGCAGCATTCCTCATCGTCCTGACGTTGCTCTGGTACTCCGTCCGCCGTCAGGACTCGGCCGAGTACTCCTCAGTCACGGGCTGGTACCTGGCCGGCATGATCGCATCGGTCGCGGTGGTCACCGCGAGTGCCGCCCTGTCGTCGGAAGCCCGCACGATCGTTTGGGCCATCGTGGTGGTTGGATGGGTCGTCGGTGGGATCCTTCTCACACGGTTCCAGATTGAGGGAACAGACATCGGCCTCACCCCGACCGACTCGTTGGTGGAGCGATTCGGCCTTTTCACCATCATCGTGCTCGGCGAGGTCGTCGTCGGCGTCGTCGAAGGGATCTCGGATGCCGAACGCACGGCCCTGAGCATCATCACCGGCATGATCGGGTTGATGATCGGGTTTGCCTATTGGTGGACGTACTTCGACTTCGTCGGCGACCGGCATCCGCGCACCGACCGCGGCGGGCTCACGAAATGGATGTTCGGTCATCTCCCGGCAACGATGTCGATCGCCGCAACCGGGGCCGCGATGGTGAGCCTCGTTGAGCACGCAGCCGACGATCGGGCGCCGGAAGCAACAGCGTGGTTGCTTGCCAGTTCGGTCGCGCTCGGACTCATCTCCCTGATCGTGATCGTGCGAATGCTGGACGTCTACGATCGCCTACCCGGCGTCTACCAGCCGATCGGTTGGGCAATGGCGGCTGCTGCAGTTGCGTCACTTGTTGTCGGCTGGCTCCGACCAGCCCCCTGGCTGCTGTCGCTCGGACTTGTCGTGATTCTCTCAGCCGTGTGGTTGTTCGCCATCGCCAAGTGGGTTCGCGTCGGGCACCCAGACGAGCACATACCGACCACGGACTGACCGATTCAGCCGACAACTAACATCCGCGGCCATGATCTTCTCCGACCGAACGATCCGCGAGGCCATCCGCGACGGCCGCATTTCGATTGATCCGTTCGACAGTGACCTCGTTCAACCCTCCAGCGTCGACGTCCGCTGCGACCACCACTTCCGGGTCTTCGAGAACCATCGGTATCCGCTGATCGATCCGAAAGCCGTCCAAAGCGACCTGACGAAGGAGGTTCGGGCGTCCGAGGACAGCCCTTTCATCCTCCACCCGGGCGAATTCGTCCTCGGAACAACACTCGAGGCGATCCGGCTCGGCGATGACGTCGTTGCCCGTCTCGAAGGAAAGTCGTCCCTCGGGCGCCTCGGCCTTCTCATCCACTCCACCGCCGGGTTCATCGACCCCGGGTTCCACGGCCAGGTGACGCTGGAGCTCTCGAACGTGGCCAACCTACCGATCGCCATCTATCCCGAGATGAAGATCGGGCAGGTCAGCTTCTACCAGATGACAACCGCCGCAGAACACCCATATGGTTCCGCAGCCCTCGGTTCGAAGTACCAGGGCCAGACCGGACCTACGGCGAGCCGCATGCACCGAGATTTCAAGGAGGGCGACGATGGCCAGACCTGAAGTGGCACGCGTCGCTTCCATCATGCTCGACTGCAACAACCTCGACAACATGGTCGCGTTTTGGGGTGCGATCCTCGACGTCAAGGTGAAGAACCGGTTCCCGAACTACGTGTGGATGACGCGGGTCTCACGCGGCGGACCGGCGCTCGCCTTCCAGCAGGTAACCGAGGAGAAGGCCGCCAAGAACCGCCTCCATCTTGACCTCAGCACCGACGACCCTGAATCACTCGTTGCCCACGTCGAGGAACTCGGCGGCCAGCGCCTCGAGGATCATGAGATCGCGGGGTTCCACTGGACCGTGTGTGCGGATCCGGAGGGTAACGAATTCTGCGTCACCAAGACGCATTGACGATCAGACCCCGCCGACTGCTGCCGGTCCACCTGCTTCGTCGACACCTCGCGACTCCTTGGCCGCGCGCGCCACGAAGTACTTCGCCTGGGGATGGTGGACGATGAGCGCCGACGTCGTCTGCTCCGGCTGGTACTGATACCCCGTGTGTTCGTTCACGATCACGCCGATCCGGTCGGCTTCGAGGAGGTGGGCAACACGTTCGTTGTCCTCGAGATCGGGGCAGGCCGGGTAGCCCCACGAGTAGCGGCCGCCTCGGTACTGCTGACGGAACAACCCGGAAACGGTCGGTCCATCCTCATCGCCGTAACCCCATTCCACGCGAATTCTGCGGTGCCACAACTCAGCCAGCGCCTCCGCCATCTCGACCCCGAGACCATGGAGGAGGAGGTAGTCGCGGTATCGGTCGGTCTCGAACAGCGTCTCGGCCCGCTGCGATACCTCATGGCCCATCGTGACGATGTGGAACGCGGCGTAGTCAACCTCGTCACTCTGGATCGGTCGAAAGAAGTCGGCGATGCACAACCACGGGTCGGTCCGTTGGCGGGGAAATCCGAAGCGAGTGCGCTCTTCTGTGCGGGCTGGATCGGTCCAGACAACCAGTTCGTCGCCGTCGCCATTCACCGGGTAGTAGCCGTAGACCACCTGCGGGTGGAGCAGGCCCTTGGCCCGCGCCTTCTCCAGTCGCTCCCTGAGCAGCGGGCGAAGCCTCGCCCGAAACTCGTCATCGGTCTCACCGTTCTCGGGCCGGAACTGCCATTGATTGCGGAAGAGGGCTGTTTCGTTGATGTACGAAGCGATCTCGTCCAATCCGATGCCCTTCACGACGCGGCTCCCGAGAAACGGAGGTTTGAACACCGGACCGTCGGTGGCAACCGATGGAGCCCGGTCGGGCACCGGCAGAAGTGGTTCGGCCTTCGTAGCGGCGCGCCGGGGTCTTCCAACCGCCGGTGGTTCGGCACCCGCCACGATCTGCTGCATGGCATCGAGACCTGAGAATGCGTTCTTGCCGTAGTAGAGGGGTCCCGGGTAGCCCTTCCTCAGGTCGTGCTCGACGTACGAGCGGGTGAGCGCTGCGCCGCCCAGGAGCACCGGGACGGATCCGAGGTCGCGTCGGGTCAACTCGTCGAGGTTGTCTCGCATCACCAGTGTGCTCTTCACAAGCAGCCCGCTCATTCCGATAGCGTCTGCCCCCGTTTGCTCGTAGGCCTCGATCAGTTCGCTCACGTGGACTTTGATGCCCAGATTGTGAACCTCGAAGCCGTTGTTCGACAGGATGATGTCGACCAGGTTCTTCCCGATGTCGTGAACATCACCCGCAACCGTTGCCAACACGACCGATCCCCGCGTCGCGACCTCCGCTCGTTCCATCATGGGTTCGAGGTAGGCAACAGACGCCTTCATAGTTTCCGCCGAACGCAAGACGAACGGAAGCTGCATGTCGCCCGCTGCGAACAGCTCACCGACTTCCTTCATCGCTCCGAGCAGGACGTCGTTGACCAATCCCAAGGGGGTGTAGCCGGCTGCCAATCCGGCGTCGAGGTCCTCCTCGAGGTTGACACGATCGCCGTCGATGATCCGCTGCTCCAGACGACGCGCGACCGGCCAACCGGCCCGCTCCTCATCGGTGGTCGTGTCCTCAACTGCATCGGACGAGATGGCGAGCAGCACCTCCAGCGGGTCGTAGCCGGGTGTACGTCGGTCGTAGATGAGATCCAGGCATGCCTGCAGCTCGTCCTCAGGAATGAGGTGGAGCGGTTCGATTCGCCCGGCATGCATGATCGCCGCATCGAGCCCCGCCTCGACACACTCGTGGAGAAACACCGAATTGAGGGCCTTGCGGGCAACCGGATTCAGGCCGAAGGAGACGTTCGACACGCCGAGCACGGTTGAGCTCGTCGGGAACTCAGCCTTGAGCCTCCGAATCGCCTCGATCGTCGCCTCTGCATCACCACGAAGGTCGTCGTCTCCGGTCGAGAGAGGGAAGGTGAGTGCATCGAAGATGAGGTCCTCTGCTTCGAGGCCGTGCTCGTTGACGGCGAGATCGTGGATGCGGTGGGCCACTCGCATCTTCCACTCAACGTCGCGGGCCTGGCCTTCCTCATCGATCAGGAGACACACCACCGCAGCCCCGTGCTCCTTCGCGAGTTCCAGAACCCGTTCGGCCCGCGACCCTGGGCCCGCCCCATCTTCGAGATTCAGCGAGTTGAGGACCGATCGGCCCCCGAGGTGCTCAAGGCCGGCCCGCATGACGTTTGGTTCGGTCGAATCGAGTACTACGGGAACGGTGATCTCCGAAGCAAAGCGGGCGGCAATAGCCCCCATGTCGTCGGTTCCGTCTCTGCCGACGTAGTCGACGCAGAGGTCGACCAGGTGGGCGGACTCGGTCACTTGATCCTCACCGATGGCGACGCACCGGTCGATGTCCCCGGAGAGCATGGCGTTGCGGAACGCACGCGATCCGTTCGCGTTGGTGCGTTCTCCAACGATCAGGAACGACGTTTCCTGCGCAATCGGTGTGGAGCTGTAGAGCGAGGCAAGGGAGGGGACGTGCACGATCTCCCGCTCGGCCGGTACGAGCGGCTTACAGGTCTCGGTCACGGCGGCGAGGTGCTCCGGCGTTGTCCCGCAGCAGCCACCGACGACCCTGACACCGTATTCGACGATGAACCGAGAGAGGTGGTCTGCAAGCGCCCGGGCAGAGAGGTCGTAGGAGACTTCGCCATCAACGACGGTCGGTAGGCCGGCATTTGGAATCACCGAGATCGGCATCCGTGACCGTTCCGACAGGTAGCGGATCGGTCCGTACATCTCCTCGGGGCCGGTTGCACAATTGAGTCCGACAACATCCGGGTGGAGCGCATCGAGCGTGGTGAGGGCCGCGCCGATTTCCGTGCCGGGCAACATGCGTCCTGTCGTCTCCATCGTTACTTGGACCTGGAGTGGGATCTCGATGCCCGCAGCCCGCATGGCTCGCCGTGCCCCGTTGATGGCCGCCTTGGCACCAAGCAGGTCGTACTGGGTCTCGATGATGAAAAGGTCGATTCCGCCATCGAGGAGTCCGACTGCTTGGATTTCGTATGCGTCGAGCAACTCGCGATAGGTGATCTGGCCGAGGGTTGCGAGTTTGGTTCCGGGACCCATTGATCCGGCAACGAATCGCACTCTTCTGTCCACCGATTGATACTCGTCAACGGTTTGTCGAGCGATCTCCGCTCCCGCTGCAGACAGTTCGTAGGCACGATCTGCGATCCCGTATTCGCCGAGTGGCACGCCGAAGCCGCCGAACGTGTTGGTCTCGATCACGTCAACACCGATGTCGAGAAACGAACGATGGAGGCCGGCGACGACATCGGGGCGCGTCACATTGAGCAGCTCTGCGCATCCTTCGAACTCGATACCTCCGAAGTCGTCTCGGTGGAGGTCCTGAGCGTGGAACCATGTTCCGGCACCGCCGTCGAAGACAACCACACCGGCGGCAACCGCGTCGAGGTAGCCACTCATGGCAATCGCCAGCCGCGATGGGTGTGTAGATCTATCGAACTGTTGGCTCGCTGCACCAGCGTTCCTCCGTCTCGTCTCGAAACGCCCCTCGAGCGCCGCGAGCGGGAGTGCCGCTTCGGCTCCTCATCGATCAGGCATTGGCACCGTTCTTCGTCGGTTGCCGCGGCTTCGCAGGGCCTGTCCCTCCACCGCTCTTGATGAGCGCTTCGTGACGGCCATGATATCCGCAGCGGAGGCCACTGGACGGCTACACAGCCCGGCCTACAGTCTTCCCCGTGGAGGCCATCTACGATTTCTCGGGCGCCCTGTGGGAGTACGGCGGCGAGAACACGTGGGTCTTCATCACCCTGCCGAGGGAACCTGCCGATGAAATCGCTGATCGGGTTCCTCGTCGGCCCGGGTTCGGCTCGGTGAAGGTGAAGGTCCGAATTGGGGAAACAGAGTGGTCGACGTCGCTGTTCCCGGACAAGTCGTTGCGGTCGTATGTGCTGCCGGTCAAGCGATCAGTACGCGACCGGGAGCAACTCGCCATCGGCGACGTTACAGACGTGACGATTCGAGTGATCCTGGACTGAACGGCGACCGCTAAAGGATCTCCGGGGTGACCGCCACGTCTTCTTCCGTCGCACCCCGACTGGCAATGGTGCCTGCAGCGACGACCAGGCCAACGCCAAGCCAAGCAAGCGGATCGGGCTGCTCGCTGAGGAAGACTGCCGCCCACACAACCGCCGCTGCCGGCTCGAGATACATGACCACCGAGACCACAGCGACCGGCAGTTGTCGCATCGAGGACCAGTACACGACACCGGCAACACCGGTGAACAGGGCACCGAGGATCAGGAACTGCGGCCACGCGTCGGCTGAGAAACGTACAGCCTGAACCGTGAACGGGGCGAGCACGATCGATGCAACGACCAGCTCCCATGTCGCCACAACCAGTCCACCGAGGTCTGCCGCGAGGGGTTTGCCGAGCAGCATGAGCGCCGCGAGCAACACGCCGGACACCCCGGCGGCCGCGACTCCCCCCAGCGTGGCGCCTGCACCGGGGCGGACGACGAGGAGCATCCCCACAACCGCCACGACAAGACCGGCGTACGCATGCCAGCTAACCCGCTCATGGAGGACCGGGCCGGAGAATGCGGCGGCAAGTACGGGTCCGATGTAGACGATGGCAAGCGAGACCGCGACCGTCGTCAGGTTGAGGGAGAGGAAGAAGAACAGCCAATGTGCAGCGAGCACCACGCCCACGATGACCAGACGTCCTTTGCCGAGTTTCGGGATCGTGAGCCGTGCGGTGGCCGCCGAGAAGAGAAGGAGGACGACAGCTCCGAGTGTGACCCGCATCGCGACCAGGTGCGTTGGGGGAGTCTCGGTGCGAACGAACAGGGGGATCGCTCCCCATGCGATCGCGAGCAGCGCCAGCGACAGCACAGCGATCGCTCGTGTTGTTCGCATTCCTGACGGCATGGCGGCAGGCTACCGGTCGGGGTAGCGCCGCAGATGATCGACGTGGGTGTGGGTCCTATTCGGGGTAGTCGCCGGTGGTCCCGTCAATCAACTCGCGAATGATGTCGGCATGTCCGGCATGGCGCGCTGTCTCTTCGATCATGTGGGCAACGATCCAACGGAGTGCGAACCGGTCTCCGCCACGACTCTTGGCCGATAGATCGTCCATCTGTGCTTCGGCCACGAGTTCATTGGATCGGACCACAGCCTTGGTGTAGAGCGAGATCACGTCGTTGATGGTTTCGCTATCCTCGATCCGGAAATCCGCATCGGGATCTTCCTCGGACCAGGGGTAGTCGACGGTGTTCCCTGCGAAGAAGTCGTCGAACCACCACCGCTCGACGTACGCGAGGTGTTTCACGAGGCCGAGCAGGCTCGTTCCAGAACCAACACCGGGACGGCTC
>Ga0316197_10003077_pt1 | contig 11857 bp, 12 predicted proteins | sample OudBiesiAoxic_MG_FD_204939 | JGI IMG/M metagenome (GOLD analysis project Ga0316197, IMG submission 204939) | Coastal sediment microbial communities from Oude Bieten Haven, Netherlands - site A oxic | ecosystem: Environmental > Aquatic > Marine > Coastal > Sediment | place: Netherlands...
GGATCGCGTAACATCACACCATCAAGCAATAACTTGTTAGCGTTTTCAAGCTGGAAAGCACGCTCTAAATTAGCAAGCTGTAGGCGGTTATTAACACCTTCAACTTCAAAAGCATGTTCGGGTTGAACTGTTTGAATTGAAGCACCCTCTGAATAGGCCATTGCAATAATATCGGTTAGGTAATATTCGCCAGCAGCATTATCGTTGGATAAAGCAGGTAACCAACGATTTAAATCATTCGCATCTGCGACTAAAATACCTGTGTTTACTTCTTTAATTGCTAGTTGAGCTGCATTTGAATCTTTTTGTTCAACAATACCGATCACTTCACCATTTGAACGCTCAATGCGACCATAACCCGTTGGATCGTCAAGCTCAATAGTTAATAAGCCAATACCGCCTTTAGGCTGTACAGTCACTAATTTTTCTAATGTAGTCGCAGATAATAAAGGAACATCACCATAGACAATTAAGATTTTTTCATCCGCTTTAAAGTGTGGTTGCGCCATTTGCATTGCGTGGCCAGTACCTAATTGCTCAGTTTGCTCGATCCAATTTAAACAATCATCTGCAATATTTTTTTGCATGATGTCACCACCGTGACCATATATTAAATGTATATTTTCAGAGCCAATACCTTTTACCGTATCAATAACATGTTGCACCATCGGTTTATCAGCAATTTTATGTAATACCTTAGGTAAAAGCGAACGCATGCGGGTACCTTTACCAGCAGCAAGAATAACAACACTTAAAGACATAATGAGACCTTAATATAAAGAATGATAAAAGGTTCATTTTAGCGGATTTTTTGATAAGAACGTATAAGAAAATACTGATCTCGAGATTTTGGCAAAATAACCATAAAAAAATATCCGATTAATATCATATTAATTAAATATTTTTCATTTTTTATAAATTTTTACTGCCTTGAGTGCAAACATGAAAAATATCGAAATATAAAAATGTATTGTTAATGGTGACTATTATCGCGCTTACCAAGGTATTTCTAGGACCTGTTTTTTTGTGCTCTACAGCATACTTCAAACTGATGGATATAATGTGCATGTTAAAGTATTGTTAAAATATACAATCACTACTTAAAACATAAGATAAAAACATGAAACTTGAAGCCATAGATTACCATGCTCAAAATGCGCAACAACTGTTTGTCGAGTCTCTTCGCAACACAGGATTTGGTGTATTAAAAAATCATCCTATCCAACAAAAAGTAGTCAGATCGATTTACGATAATTGGCAGCAATTTTTTAACTCTGAAAAAAAAGGTGAATTTCATTTCAATGCTGACACTCAAGATGGTTTTTTCCCCGCTGAAATTTCAGAAACAGCGAAAGGAAATACGGTAAAAGATATTAAAGAGTATTTTCATTATTACCCTTGGGGACAATGTCCTGAAGAATTGAAAACTGAACTTCAAAATTATTACCAACAAGCAGGTAACCTTGCTTCTGAGTTATTGGGTTGGGTAGAGCATAACTCACCCACTGAAGTGTCACAATTATTTACACAACCGCTTCCAGATATGATTAAAGATAATCAACAAACATTATTGAGAATACTTCATTACCCGCCATTAAAAGGGGATGAAGAATTAGGAGCGATTAGAGCAGGAGCTCATGAAGATATTAATTTGCTGACCATTCTTCCTGCTGCTAATGAACCTGGTCTGCAGGTAAAAAGCGTAGAAGGGGAATGGTTAGATGTCCCATCTGATTTCGGTAATTTGATTGTTAATATCGGTGATATGCTCCAAGAAGCATCAGGTGGATATTATCCGTCAACAACTCACCGTGTAATTAATCCTGATGGGGCAGACAAGACCAAGTCTCGAATTTCGTTACCTCTTTTTCTTCACCCAAAACCAGAAGTTATTCTTTCTGATAATTACACTGCGGATCAATACTTAAAAGAACGTCTCAGAGAACTTGGTGTTATTTAAACGTTTCCTATTGAGGCTAAATCGGCTGCAACATCAGGATCTTCGCTAGAAAGAGTAAATTTTCAGGGAAATAAAGACCTGATACCATTAATTATGTGATTAATTATAGCGCCGGCAAAATGATTCAATTTAAGGCTGACATTTAGTCACACATAGGTTGTTAAATTAAGCAATTTCCAATGCTGATATATTAACAACCTTCTCTCAATACCCAATGCATCTTCATATGAAATGAGAATGACAAGCTTATCGAATATTTGACAAGAATTTTTGTAACCTGACGTGGTTTGTTACCTTACCAAAAATATTTTCAGGAACATCATCAACTAATAAAGCACCATCTTCCATGAATAAAACACGATCCGCCACTTCATTGGCAAAGCCCATTTCATGAGTAACCACCACCATGGTCATGCCTTCAGCTGCTAATGACTTCATTACATCTAACACCTCCCCAACCATTTCAGGATCAAGTGCGGAAGTAGGCTCATCAAAAAGCATCATATCAGGTTTCATTGCCAGCGCTCTTGCAATGGCGACACGTTGTTGCTGACCACCAGAAAGTTGGTTGGGATAGATATCCATCTTTTCTGCAAGCCCAACACGTGTTAACAACACCTCTGCCTCTGCAGTTACGTCATCTTTACTACGACCTGCCACTTTTAGTGGTGCCAACATGACATTCTCTTTAACCGAAAGATGCGGAAATAGATTAAATGATTGAAATACCATTCCAATATTTTCTCTTAACTTATTTATATTAGTATCATCGGCATACATTTTGACGCCATCGACGATAATTTCGCCACTAGAAATCGTTTCTAATTGATTTAAAGTACGTAAATATGTGGACTTTCCAGAGCCAGAAGGTCCAATGATCACAACAACTTCACCACGTTGAATATTGGTTGTTACTTTTTTTAATGCATGACAACCGTTAGGATAAATTTTATCAACATCATTAGTGACGATCATATCGTTACCGGTGTATTTTTGCTTATCTGTCATTGTTTGCTAACCTTTTTTCAATACGCTGTATGCCCCAAGATAAGGTAAACGTTAAAACCAAATACAACCCAGCAACAGTAAACCAAACTTCAAAGGTAGCGAAACTACCACTCACCACTTCTCGTCCCGCTTTTGTTAAATCGGTAATAGAAATAACAGAAACTAACGAAGAATCTTTAATTAAATTAATAAGCTGTCCAGCCATTGGAGGCAACGTACGCTTGAAGGCTTGAGGAAGGATCACATAAGTCATTGCCTTCGTATAAGTCATGCCCAACGATCGAGCCGCTTCCATTTGACCAGCAGAAATAGACTGAATGCCAGAACGTAAAATCTCCGCAACATACGCACCAGTAAAAACAGAGAGTGCAACAACACCAGAAGTAAAACGGTCTAGATCAAAGATTGTTCCAAGGAAAAAATAAACGATAAATATCTGTACTAGTAACGGCGTACCACGAATAACTTCAATATACAAAATAGATAAATTTTTACTAAATGGATTATCTGAAATTCGCATCAAGGCGGTCATTAAGCCAATAATAATTGAGAAAAATAAAGAAATAACCGAAATTTTCAAGGTCATATATAACCCATCGATTAACACTCCACTTCTAACCCCTTCTTTACGTGCTAGTAGATCACCTTCAAAAATAAGATCACCATCAGAAATAAATATTTGATCAGCACCTGTGATCACTCTTGAAGGGTCACCGTTATCGAACGTTAAAGTAATCACACCTTGTGCATCAACAACGGCATTAGCATCCCCTTGTGCAATAATATCAATGGGCGAAGTATCAACAATGTAAGGAAGAACAAGGTGCCACTGCCATTTATAATTAATGGTTTGTGATGCAGAATAAATTCCAGCAGAAAGAATGCAAAGCGTGAAAATAAATAGCATATGCCATTTTAGTTTATTGGGTTTTTCGTTCATAAGTCCACCGACAATAAGAAAACAAAAACCAGAGGCAAGCCTCTGGTTTTAAAGAGGTTACTTAACAAACTTATTTAACTTGGCTTAACCAAGCATCACTGTTGAACCATTTGTCGTAGATGCGTTTATAATTACCGTCACCTTTTGTCTGTCTTAGAAAGTTATTTAGAAAGTTCAACATATCAGGGTCGCCCTGCTTAACAGCCCAACCTAATGGCTCATAAGTAAAAGGTTCTAGGATAGCGACTGTTTTACCTTTTGATTGGTTTGCATAAATTGATATAAATGGCATGTCATAAATCATTGCATCAGCTTTACCGTTAATAACTTCCAGTGCAGCATCTGTCTGAGTTTCAAAAGCATTGTATTTTGCTTTAGATAACATTCTTTGAATGACTTGCTCGCCAGAAGTACCTAATTTACCTGCAATTGTATACTCAGGTGTATTAAGATCCTTATAACTAAGTACTTTCCCTTCAAGCTTTGGATTTAGTAGGATAGATTGACCGACGGTAATGTATGGGTCAGCAAAGTTAACACGCATATTTCTTTGTGCATTAATTGTCATACCAGCCATGATAACATGGCACTTATCTGTCAATAAGGCAGGAATAATACCATCCCATGCAGTGTTCACCGGTACGTACTTAACCCCCATTTGCTTAGCCATTAATTTACCTAAATCCACATCAAAACCGATATAACTTCCGTTTTTAGATTTCATTTCAAATGGCATATACCCTGCATCAAAACAAGCTCTAAGCTCACCAGCTTTACTGATATCGTCTAAAGTCCCTGCATTAGCAATACCAACCGACAATGCCAGAAGAGAAGTAGCTGAAACGAGTTTTCTAAGTTTGTTTTTCATGTAAAATCCTTTTAGTATTTGGAGTGTTTATCACTAATAATGCCTCACCATTGAGATAGTTAGTGGCACTATTTTTATATTAGTTATGTAGATGTAGCAACAAATACGCCAATAAGCGAGCTTGAATAAGAAAAAAATTGATCCGTGATTCAACAAAAATAAAAACCTAATTGATTAAAAAACATCGAAAAGTGGATAATATTTAACAAATATTCAAACTTGTTTAAAAAATACAATATAAGTGCACGTAACCCACTGCTGAATGCCATCTATCGAAAAAGGAAAGCCGCACCAAAAAAGGGCGTAACGCACCAAACAAAGGCGCTCAAATGTGACTATGTCATGTATCAATATGCTTTAATACTTTTAACTTATTGAGGTAAATTGCCAGTGAGGTAAAGAAAGCACGATGAGTTTAATGCTTTCAAAGCCGTACGAATATAATATTGCTATCTCAGCTAAAAAATTATTTGCAAAAGGCAACACAACAAATAACTATAAAAAATGGCGACTTTTTTGCATAATCATAGTCATCCTTGGTACTTTATAGTGCATTGCCATCTATCAATATCAACATTAACCTCTTAAGAATAGGCTGCCTCATGAAACAAAAGATACTGCAAGAGATGTGTGTGTTAGCAGACATCAATATAGAAAGTGAAATTGAACGTCGTATCAACTTTATCCAAAACATACTAAAAAAAGCACATTGTAAAACCCTTGTATTAGGTATCAGTGGCGGTGTTGATTCAAGTACAGCTGGGCGGCTATGTCAGCTATCGATAGAGCAATTAAATGCAGAAGAAGGGACCAACGACTATCAGTTTGTTGCTGTACGCTTGCCTTATGCAGTTCAGAAAGATGAAGATGAAGCACAATTAGCAGTAAGTTTTATTAAACCAACAAACTGCGTCACCGTTAATGTACAAACTGGCGCAGATGGTATCCATGAAACAACCGTAGCCGCTTTACAAAATAGCGAGGTTAAACTTGCTGAAAATGCTAACTTTGATTTTGTAAAAGGCAATGTTAAAGCAAGAATGCGCATGATTGCACAATATGAAATTGCTGGATTAACCGGTGGTTTAGTAGTCGGTACTGACCATAGTGCAGAAAATATCACAGGTTTTTATACTAAACACGGCGATGGTGCTTGTGATTTAGCCCCTTTATTTGGGTTAAATAAGCGTCAAGTAAGATCACTTGCTAAACATTTAGGTGCGCCAAGTTTATTAGTTGAAAAAGCACCTACCGCTGATTTAGAAGAAGACAAACCACAGCTTGAAGATGAGATAGCACTAGGCATGACCTACGATCAAATTGATGATTTCTTGGAAGGTAAAACCGTTCCTCAAGAGATCGAAGATAAACTGATTGCCATTTACTTGCGTACGCAGCATAAACGCCAACCGATTCCAACAATCTACGATTAATAAGCAACAATCATAAAAATCAGCAGGTATGCCTCCATTTACTTGCACTGACCAGTAACAATAACTTACCTTGATAGTTTAATAAAAATTAAGCAATCAAGGTAAGTTTGCCTTTTTTTCCCAAGCAAACCATCAAATGACTAGCCTTATTAAGCCCTCTAATGTTAGATTCTGTATTCGGTTAATGATTAATCGGTTCTATTTAAACTATAAATGAAAGGAAATGTAGACCATGAAAAAAGTGGGTTTAGTTGGTTGGCGCGGTATGGTTGGATCTGTTCTTATGCAAAGAATGCGTGAAGAGAATGATTTTGCAACGATTGAGCCAGTATTTTTCACCACCTCACAAGTTGGTCTAGCATCTCCAGAAGTTGGTAAGCCAACCGATACTTTAAAAGATGCATCTTCAATCGAAGCATTAGCAGAAATGGATATCATCATTACTTGTCAAGGTGGCGATTACACTAATTCAGTTTATCCAGCACTTCGCGCTAGCGGTTGGAATGGTTACTGGATTGATGCGGCTTCTTCATTACGTATGAAAGATGACAGCATTATCGTGTTAGACCCTGTAAACAAAGATGTCATTCAACAAGGTCTAGCTGACGGTGTAAAAACTTATGTTGGTGGTAACTGTACCGTTTCTCTTATGTTATTAGCATTAGGTGGTTTATTTGAAGCAGATTTAATTGAATGGGTTTCTCCACACACTTATCAAGCAGCTTCTGGCGCCGGTGCTCGTAATATGCGTGAACTTATTAGTCAAATGGGCGCAATTGAAGCATCAGTAGCGGATGAGCTTTCTGATCCAGCGTCTGCCATTTTAGAAATAGATAAAAAAGTCGCTGAATTCATTCGTAGTGATGCATTACCAACAGAGCAATTTGGTGCACCACTAGCTGGTAGTTTGATCCCATGGATTGACGTGCCAATGCCTTCTGGTCAATCTAAAGAAGAGTGGAAGGCGCAAGTTGAAGCAAACAAAATTCTAGGTACTAGCGATAAACAAACACCGATTGATGGTTTATGTGTTCGCATTGGCGCAATGCGTTGTCATAGCCAAGCAATCACAATGAAACTGAAAAAAGATGTGTCAGTTGCTGAAATAGAAAAGATTCTAGCATCGCATAACGAATGGGTTAAAGTGATTCCAAATGAGCGTGATGCAACGGTTTCTGAGCTTTCTCCAGCAAAAGTAACAGGTACATTGAGTATTCCTGTTGGTCGTATTCGTAAACTAGCAATGGGTCCTGAGTACATCAGTGCATTCACTGTAGGTGACCAACTATTATGGGGTGCTGCTGAGCCATTACGCCGCATGCTGAATATACTACAAGACGCTTAATTTGCATTAGCTTGTAACAAGCTATTAAAAAAGGCCTCAATGAGGCCTTTTTTGTATGTCGAGTTTTATAAGCTCAAGTAATAGCATTAAGTATGTGATCACATATCGCGCAGGACAAATGATTCAATTTAAGATAGAGCCTCTGGCAAATGGGTGTTTCCTTTGCAAATTTTCTCATGCAGAATTGGTGTAAAATTAATACTACTCGCCTTTCTTACTACGTGATAATAAATCCATCGCAGCTTCATTAACGGGTTTGCCTTGATATAAAACATAATAAATTTGTTCACAAATTGGCATTTCGATATTAACGCGCTTAGCCAGATTATAAACTTCTTCAGTATTTCTATACCCTTCAACCACTTGGCCAATTTCGACCTGTGCTTGATCAATACCTTTGCCTTGCCCTAAAGCCAAACCAAAACGGCGATTACGGGATTGATTGTCAGTACATGTTAGGACTAAATCACCTAACCCAGCCATTCCCATAAATGAAGACTCAGCGGCGCCTAAGGCGACACCTAAGCGTGTTAATTCTGCCAATCCACGAGTAATTAATGCAGTACGAGCGTTAGCACCAAAACCTAAACCATCGGCTAAACCTGCACCTATCGCAATCACATTTTTCACTGCACCACCAAGTTGAACAGCAGTAAAGTCTTCTGAAATGTAGGCTCTAAAATTACTTTGGTTGTGAAAAAGCTCTGAAATATGTTGAGTAAAGCTAAGATCTGTTCCAGCAACCGCAACCGCAGTAGGTAAACCTTTTGCCACTTCCATTGCAAAGGTAGGTCCAGACAACACAGCAAGTGGATAATGGTCACCTACAATGTCTCGCGCGACTTCTTGTAATAAGCGCCCTGTTTCAGCTTCTAGTCCTTTAGTTGCCCATGCAATGCGGTGTTCCGGACGTAATAAAGGCTTAACTTGTGATAATACTAAACCGAATACATGGCTTGGCACTACCAGTAGAATAGTATCCGTTGCAGCGATACATTTTGCGAGATCACTTTCAGGTTGAAGACGTTCTGGAAAGGTAACACCGGGTAAGAAGGCTTTGTTTTCACGATCAGATTGGAGGCGTTGAATATGGTCAAGTTGATGACCCCAAATTAATGTATTGTGGCCATTACGAGCCAATGCAACAGCAAGTGCGGTGCCGTAAGACCCTGCACCTAAAACTGTAATTGCAGTTTTTTCAGTCATTCATCATCACCTATTCAATGTCAACCGGAATAAATAAATGCTCCATGTTACTGACGATAACAAACCATTGCTAAGTTAGGACTTAAATTAGTAAGTTAAGAACTAACTATAGCTTGTTATTTTTAGGTAATATTGGTTCAAATATTCATACCGATTGTTATAAAACTTAATTAAGAATTTAATGTTTCTACTTCAGCTTGCTGATTTGCCATTGCTTGTTGAAATAGGGCATCAAAGTTCACAGGTGCTAAGTTTAACTGTGGGAAAGTACCACGAGTCACTAAGCTTGATACGGCTTCACGCGCATATGGGAATAGGATATTTGGGCAAAATGCATTTAAGCAATGTGCTAATTGCGGGCCTTCAAGCTGTGAAACAGAGAAAATACCCGCTTGTTGTACTTCACATAAGAAAGCAACATCACCTTCCACTGTCGCAGTTGCTGTTAGTGATAAAGTCACTTCATATACACCTTCTTCTAATTTATTAGATTGTGTATCAATGTCCATTTTAACTTCTGGCGCCCATTCTTTTTTGAAAATGTCAGGTGAATTTGGGCATTCAAAAGAGATATCTTTTACATAAACACGTTGGATGTTGAATTCTACTTGTTGTTCTTGTTGTTCTGGCATGATCTTTCCTTAATCCTTAAAAATTATTTATTCGTATTAACTTAACAGTTCATCAAGTTGGTGTGCGCGTTCTAATGCGTACAACTCGTCACACCCGCCTATTGCCTTACCATCTATAACAATTTGTGGAACCGTTGTTCCACCAGTCAATTTTGTCATATTCGGACGAAGAGAACGGTCAGACACATCAATTTCTTGATAGGTTGCTTTTTTATTGTCCAACAATTGTTTTGCTCGAACACAATATGGGCAATATGGAGTGGTGTAGATAGTGATAGTAGCCATAATTACTTCTTAGTAGTTGGTAAATTTGCAGAGGTCCAGCCGCTCATACCTGAAAATAGATTGTTTACTTGCTCAAAACCAGCTTTTGCCAGCTTCTCACCAGCACCTGCAGAACGAGTACCTGTTGCACACACAACTATAATGGGGGTCTGCTTATTATTTTCAATAGCTGCGAACTTTCCTTCTTGAATCTGTGACGGAGTTATATTTTTTGCGTTAACGATATGGCCTTTTTTAAACTCATCTGCAGTTCGAATATCAACGACTATCGCATCTTGCTTGTTGATTAATTGTGTTGCTTGCTGAGGGTTGATATTATTTATCTTGCTTAGCTTATCTTTTACAACACTGTAGATTAACATTGCGGCAATCGCTACCCATGCAGCAGCTAACATCGGATTGTTGGTAATAAAATCAATATACTCTTGCATAACTTGTTTCTTCTTCTGTAAGGATAAATTTCAGCATGAGTATACCCTGTGGAAAACAGAATATCAGCCTTGAGATTTAGATTAATAAATGAAAATAGCTTTTTTGTGCTTTTTTCAACTTGCTTTGATCTAACACTAGGCTTTTTCAGTGACAAGCTGCACAAATGTTGTAAAATCCCTTGTAGATAATTTAATCATTAAAGAGGTTTGAAATGACAACTCCTAAGAAACCATTAGTACTATTGATTTTAGACGGTTGGGGCTACCGCCCAGATATGCCAGATAATGCAGTGTCAAATGCTAACACACCTGTTCTAGACCAATTATGTAAAGACTATGCCAATACGCTTATTTCGGCATCGGGCATGGATGTAGGTTTACCAGATGGGCAAATGGGTAACTCAGAAGTGGGTCATACCAATATTGGTGCAGGGCGTACTGTTTACCAAAACCTAACTAAAGTGACTAAATCTATCGCCGATGGCGATTTCTATGAAAACGCAAATTTTGTTGCCGCAGTTGATAAAGCAGTTGCAGCAGATAAAGCCGTTCATATTATGGGTCTTGCTTCACCAGGTGGTGTTCACTCTCATGACGACCATATTGTTGCAGCCATTGAACTAGCAGCAAAACGTGGTGCAAAAAAAGTTTATGTTCACGCTTTCTTAGATGGTCGTGATACTCCGCCACGCAGTGCAGCAGGTACATTAGCGAAATTTGAAGAAAAGTATAAAGAAGTTGGCGTTGGTCGTACTGCTTCTTTAGTGGGCCGTTACTTTGCAATGGACCGTGACAATCGTTGGGATCGTGTAGAGGAAGCTTATAGCCTACTTACCGAAGCAAAATCAGAATACACAGCCGACAGCGCATTGGTAGGTCTTGAAAATGCTTATGCTCGTGATGAAAATGATGAATTTGTAAAAGCAACTGTGATTGGCGAAGCTGCACCTATTTCTGACGGTGACGCAGTTTTATTCTTAAACTTCCGCGCTGACCGTGCACGTGAGATAACTTATACTTTCACTGATCAAAACTTCACTGGTTTTGAACGTGCAGTAACACCAGACGTTCACTTTGTGACGTTAACAGAGTTCGCAGCAGATATTAAAGCACCAGCAGCTTACCCAAGTGAAGAGTTAACTAATACGTTAGGTGAATGGTTAGCGAAAAAAGACAAAACACAATTACGTATTTCAGAAACTGAAAAATACGCACACGTGACCTTCTTCTTTAACGGTGGTGTTGAAGATGAGTTCCCAGGCGAGCATCGAACTTTAATTAGCTCTCCAGCAGTTGCTACCTACGATATGCAACCAGAAATGAGCTCTGCTGAATTGACTGAAAAATTAGTAGGCGCAATCAAAAGTAGCGAATACGATGTAATCATCTGTAACTACCCGAATGGTGATATGGTTGGACACACTGGTGTTTATGATGCGGCAGTTAAAGCCTGTGAAGCAGTAGATGCTTGTATTGGCCAAATTGTTGGAGCATTAAAAGAAGTGGGCGGCGAATGTTTAATTACTGCTGATCACGGTAATGCAGAACAAATGATTGACCCTGATACAGGTGGCATTCATACCGCACATACTAATTTACCAGTACCATTTATCTATGTGGGCCGTGAAGCAACTATCGCTGAAGGCGGTCGCCTGTGTGACATCGCACCGACTATGCTGTCATTGATGGACATGGAAATACCAACTGAAATGACAGGTAAACCTTTAATTACTGTTAAGTAAGTTTATA
>Ga0316197_10003078_pt1 | contig 11857 bp, 6 predicted proteins | sample OudBiesiAoxic_MG_FD_204939 | JGI IMG/M metagenome (GOLD analysis project Ga0316197, IMG submission 204939) | Coastal sediment microbial communities from Oude Bieten Haven, Netherlands - site A oxic | ecosystem: Environmental > Aquatic > Marine > Coastal > Sediment | place: Netherlands...
GTGGATACGGCTCAGATTGGGATCCGGATTCCTATCTGGATCCCTTTTTATTTAGGATATCGTGATTTTCAGGGCACCCGCTGGCGGGTGATGGGTCAATCCGACGACTTCTGGGCCGCTTCGAACTTGCCGCGCCAGTATTCGAGCCGCTCCCGGATCCGCACCTCCTGGCCATTTTCGGTTGGCTCGTAGTAGCGCCGCCCCTCGGGCAGATACGCCTGTGGGATGTAGCCGTCCTCCGAGTCGTGGGAATACTGGTATCCGATCCCTGCTCCTAGCTGCTCGGAGCCCTTGTAGTGCCCATCGCGTAGGTGCTTCGGCACGGCGAGGGTGCGGCCCTCGGCGATGTCTTTCTTGGCCGCGAGGATTGCCGCATAGGCCCGGTTCGATTTTGGCGCGGTCGCGATGTAGACCGCCGCGTGCGCGAGCGGGATCTGCGCCTCGGGCAGGCCGATGAATTCGGCGGCCTGCTGCGCGGCGACCGCGACCCGCAGGGCATTCGAATCCGCGAGGCCGACGTCTTCGCTCGCTGCGATCACGATCCGCCGGGCGATGAAGCGGATATCTTCGCCGGCGTAGAGCATCTTCGCCAGCCAGTACACAGTGGCGTCCGGATCCGAGCCGCGCATCGATTTGATGAATGCGCTGATGGTATCGTAGTGGGCGTCGCCATCACCGTCGTAGACGATCGTCTTCTGCTGGATCGATTGCTCGCAGACTGCGAGATCGAAGACGACCTTGCCTTCCGGGTTCGGGTCGGTGGTGAGGATCCCGAGCTCGAGGGCGTTCAGACATTTCCGCGCATCTCCGTCGGCGCTGTTGACGAGGTGTTTGATAGCGTCATCGTGCGCTTCGATCTCCATCTCCCCGAGCCCGCGCTCTTCGTCCGCAAGCGCCATCCCCACCAGCCGGGTCAGGTCATCGTTGGTCAGTGGTTCGAGCTGGAATACCTGCGAGCGGGAGACCAGCGGGCTATTGATGTAGAAGAACGGATTGTGTGTCGTCGCACCGATGAAGCGGACAGTGCCGCGCTCGATGTGTGGCAGCAGGACGTCTTGTTGAGACTTGTTGAAACGGTGGATCTCGTCCACGAAGAGGGTGGTCGTCGTGCTCTGCAGGCGGTTGAATTTCTCCGCGAGCTCGACCGATTTGCGGATCTCGGCGACATTGCTCTCGACCCCGCTCAGGTTGATGAAGCGGGAGCGGCTGGTATTGGTGATGACCTTCGCCAGGCTGGTCTTGCCAGTGCCAGGCGGGCCGTAGAAGATCAGCGAGGAGAAGCGGTCTGCTTCGACCGCGCGGCGCAGTAGCATCCCCTCGCCGAGGATATGGTCTTGGCCGACGTACTCGCTCAAATCACGCGGGCGCATGCGGGTCGCTAGCGGCGGTGCATGCGGCTCGAACCGGGCGCCATCATCGGCGTCGGATGAGCTGTCGCTATCGAAGAGGTCGTCGTCCATCAGGATGAATATTTGCTCATAGAGGGTGGCGGGCTTGTAATGTGGTGGACGGTCGATAAGCTGACAACTGAACAATTTCCTCTTTGATCCAGCGCATTTTCAGACGAATCCCCCTCAAGCTGATGCTGCTGGTGACGGCGGTCTGCCTGGTGGTGAAGGAGGAGTTCCCATTCTCGCACTTCCCGATGTATGAGAGCTTCTCGGACTACAGCTTCATCGTGTATGTTGCCGACCGGGATGGCGAGCCGATCCCGGTGCAGGCGATCACCTCACAGAAGACGTCGAAACTGAAAAAGATCTTCAACAAGGAGCAGAAACTGGTGCGGAAGCAGCTCGAGGCGGCAGGGGTCGAGATTGACGGATACCAATTCATGACCAGTGAGCAGCGTCGCCCGGCGGGGGAGAGAACTTTGGAGTGGCTGTATTCGAACTCGAAGGAGGGCGGGGCCGAGCAACTGGTGAAGCACGCGCCCCTGAGGCTCTACTACATCCACTTGCGGGTTGGCGATGATGGTTTTGAACGCAAGAGCGAGTTGATCGCCGAGGTGCCCGCGCCGAAGGCGGATGGGGGGCAGCCGTCCAAATGATCTCCACGCCCAAGTTCAGCTGGCGGCCGTCCGCCTGGCGCTTGCAGCGCTGGTTCCGCCCGATCCACTACCGCCCCTGGGAGATGCTGGTCATGCGCGTGTTGTTCGCGGTGGTGGTCTTCATGGCATTCCCGAAGCAGGTGCCCTTCGCCGGAGCGAAGTATGAGATCGGAATCGCACGGGTCATGCCGCTTGGCTGGCTATCAGATCAGGGGACGCTCGATGCCTGCCGATGGGTTCTGATTGCGGCTCTGTGCCTATACGCCTCGGGGCGTCTGACCGCCCTCGCCTTACCCGTGATGGCATTCCTGACCATCGCACCCGCCACCCTGGCGAACTCGCAGGGCGCCTTCCATCACCACCTTCAGGTTTTGGGATTGGTGGTTCTGGGGCAGTGGATCTGGTTCACCTATCGGGCCTTCGCGTCGAAGGAGTTCCTCACGCCCGGGCACCGGACCCATGTCCTCAACGTGTTCTACTCCCAGCAGGTGATCGTCGCAACCTACTTGACCACCGCCGTGTGGAAGCTGTGGAAGACGAAATTCGGTTGGATCCGGGAGTCGAAGTACTTTCCCGTCCAACTGGCAAAGACTCGCGATGCCCACTACTACAATAAGCTCGAACACGCCGGTTCCGAGTCGTCGGGCTGGATCGGCGGCATCGATGCGTGGTTCGCGAGGGTGACCCCGATCCTCGAGTCTTTCCTGTTCGCCCACCCGAATCTTTGCCGAGCGATCATCGGGTCGGGGCTCGTGCTCGAACTGTTCGCGTTCCTCGCACTGATCGGCCGGCGCTCGCGCCTCCTCTACGGAGGGATGTTGATCCTGTTCCACCTGATCATCGGGCGCGTGATGAACCTGAACTTCGAATACAACATCTTCCTGCTGCTGATCTTCTTCGTCAACCTGCCGTGGGTGGGGATGGCGATTTGTTCCAGCATCAAGCGCAGGCGCCTGTAGTGGCGATTTTCGGTCGCCACTCACAAACGGGTGGACTTGCGCGACCAATTCGTGGCGACTGAAAGTCACCACGACGACTCAGAAAGACTGAATCCCATTGCTGCCAACCGACGGTGGTGGCATGGCATTGTGGTTGCAATCCTCGATCGTATTTCATACTCATAACAAATGATTTTGTCGCGCCATGTCCTCCTGTTCCTCCTGCTTTCTGCCATCTCAAGTTCGGCTATCGAGCGAGATGTCGTCGTCTATGGTGGGACCTCGGCAGGCGTCGCGGCCGCGATCCAGGTGGCGCGCATGGGGAAGTCGGTCATCCTGATCGAGCCTAGCCAGCACGTGGGCGGTCTGACTTCAGGCGGGCTAGGGATGACCGACAGCGGGAAGCGTGAGGTGATCGGTGGGATCAGCCGCGAATTCTACCAGCGGCTACAGAAACACTACAGCAATGACGAGGCGTGGCGGCAGCAGAAGCGTGAGGACTATCAATACTACAAGGCCAGCGATGACGCGATCTGGCGCTTCGAGCCAAAGATCGCCGAAAAGACCCTGCGGGCGATGTTGGCCGAGGCAAGAGTCGAGGTCGTCTACGGGCAGCGGCTGAATCTGAAGAGCGGCGTGGAGATGCTCAGCGAGGTCAGCACCTCCGGTGGGCGATCGCGCAGGAGCCATGCCATCACCGAGATCATCATGGAGAGCGGCGAACGCTACAGCGCAAAGATGTTCATCGATGCGAGCTACGAGGGGGACCTGATGGCCAAGGCGGGGGTCACCTACACGGTCGGGCGCGAGTCGAATTCCAAGTATGGAGAGACCCTTAATGGCGTGCAGACAAAGAACGCACGCTCTCACCAGTTCGATGCCGACGTGGATCCCTACATGGTGCCAGGCGATCCGGCGAGCGGCCTCCTGCCGGGGCTGCACGGTGGTGATCCGGGGGTGGAGGGTGAGGGTGACCATCGCGTCCAGGCCTACTGCTTCCGGATGTGCCTTACCGATGCGCCGGAGAACCGGGTCCCGTTCCCGAAGCCGGAGGGGTACGACCCGATGCGCTACGAGCTCTACTTGCGCTACATCAACAAGGGCTGGCGGACGATCTGGGGAAACCACAAGGCCATGCCGAACCGCAAGACCGACACCAACAACCATGGTGCCTTCTCGACCGATAACATCGGGATGAACTACGCTTACCCAGATGGCGACTACGCCACCCGCGAGAGAATCATCAAAGAGCACGAGGTCTACCAGAAAGGGTTGTTCTGGTTCCTCTGCAACGATCCGCGCGTCCCTGCGGATCTGCAGAACAAGATCCGCCTCTGGGGCTTGGCGAAAGACGAATTTGTCGACAATGGTAACTGGCCGCACCAGATCTATGTGCGCGAGGCGCGTCGGATGGTCAGCGACTATGTCCAGACCGAGGCGGATTGTTTCCGCAGCCGCCAGACGCCCGAATCGGTCGGGATGGGATCCTACAACATGGATTCCCACAACGTGCAGCGCTATGTCGACCAGCGAGGGTTTGCGCGAAACGAGGGAGATGTCCAGATCTCCCCCCGTGGGCCGTACCAGATCTCCTACCGGGCGATCCGGCCGCGGCGGGAGGAGTGCACGAATTTGCTCGTGCCAGCAGCGCTCTCGGCATCCCACATCGCTTTCGGTTCGATCCGCATGGAGCCAGTTTTTATGGTCCTCGGACAGTCGGCGGCGACCGGCGCCTGCCAGGCGATCGACCAAGAAGTGGCCGTGCAAGACATCGATACGGAGAAACTGCGCGAACGCCTCCTCGCTGACGGGCAAGTACTCGAGTTCAAGATGTCGCAGGTGGTCGGGCGAGGGGGGATTGCGATCGAGTCGCTGGACGGGATTGTAGTGGACGACGAAGATGCTGAGCTGAAGGGCTTCGCGACTAGGAGCACGAGTGTCGGCGGCTATGTCGCTGCTGGATATCGCCACGATGGTGGGGGAGGCAATGAGGGGATCGTCCAGCGCGCACGCTTTGTGCCAGAGCTCGCCGAGGCTGGGGATTACGAGATCCGCATGTCCTACACGCAGAACCCGAACCGCGCTTCCAAGGTGCCGGTGACGGTCTTCCACAAAGGAGGTGAATCAGTGCTCGAGATTGACCAGAAAGTGAAGCCGCCGCTCGAAGGCGGATGGATCTCACTAGGGAGCTACTCCTTGGAGAAAGGGCGTGCGGGTGCCGTGGAGATCTCGAATGCAGATGCCGATGGCTACGTGATCATCGACGCGGTGCAATTCCTGCCCAAGTAGCGTGCTCGATGGTCGCTGATAGGCGGTTGACCCCAACGCCTCGGGATGGCTAATCTCCATGCATGAAGAAACGTTCTCTGACCCCCACTAGCATTGTCGTCGCCGCCCTGATCGTGTCGGCGATGCCGAACTCGAGCTTTGCACAAGAATCGGCCGCACCTGTCGACAAGGAGGTTCCCGAGAGCCTGGCGACCAAGCCCGAGCCACGTGAGGGCGGCTGGATGAAGCGGCACGAGAGGATGAACAAGCGTACGCAGCAAGGCGGTGTCGACCTCGCCTTCGTCGGTGATTCGATCACCCAGAGTTGGGAGGGGGGTGGCAAAGGAGTCTGGGCGAAGTACTACGCTGAGCGCAATGCCGCCAACTATGGCATCAGCGGCGACCGCACCGAGCACGTGCTGTGGAGGATCGACAATGGCAACTTCGAAGGCATCTCGCCGAAGCTGATCGTGATCATGATCGGCACCAACAACACTGGCCATCGCAGCGAGGATGCGCAGGACACGGCCGACGGCATCCGCGCGATCATCCAGCGTCTGCGCAAGAAGACACCGGACTCGAAGATTCTATTGCTTGGGATCTTCCCACGTGGCGAGCAGCCCGATGCGGCCAAGCGCAAGCAGAACGAGGCGATCAACGCAATCATCAAGAGCTACGCGGATGGCAAGACGATCCACTACCTCGACATCGGCGACAAGTTCAAGAACGAGGACGGCACGCTGCCGAAGGACATCATGCCAGACTCGCTGCACCTCAAGCCGGCCGGATACGAGATCTGGGCTGAGGCGATCGAGCCGAAGGTGAAGGAGCTGATGGGGGAGTAGCCGCTCCGAGAATTGGAATTGGTCGGAGCCTAGACTTCGACTAGCGACGTTGCTTTTGTGAAAAAGACGAAGCTGCGAACGTTCTTCTCGCCCAGCCCGGTCATCCGCTGGACCACCGCGCTGTAGGTTTCGAGCTGCGCTCGGTGTCTCTCGGCGGCATCTTCTGGATTGGTGCCGGCCGGGAGTGAGGAGGTTTTGAAATCGACGATGGTGGCGCGGTCGCCGTCGAGCACGACGCGGTCGATGGTGCCGCTGATCCAGTCGCCATCGACCAGGGCCTCGAAGCGCTTCTCGCGCCAGCAGATCGCTCCGGGTGACGGGCGCTCGAGAATTGGTGCGGCGGCCTCCAGCGAATCGAGGACTTCCTGGCGCATCTCAGCCGTGGCTCCGGGAACGTTCTGATCCCAGAGGGTCTCAAGTACCGAAGGTTCGATCCCGTCGAGCCACTCGATCTGCTCGAACAGGGCGTGGACGAGCGAGCCGTGGCTTAGGGCGTTGCTGGCCTGCGTGGTGAAGACCTGGGTGCCTGTCAGGCTGCCGATCGCGCTTTCACCACTCGGTGTGCGGCGGCGGTGGCGCAACCTGCGTGCGCTTTCGGGTGGGAACTGCCTCGAGGAGCTGTCGGTCGCTGTCTGGGGCTCCGCAGGCTCGAGCGCGTCGGACTCGAACCACATCGGGTTGCCGCTGGCAAACGCGACCTCGTCGTGGTGCTGGCCGGGGACTGGGTCTGCCGACTTCAGGGTCGCGTCGAGCAGCTTGATGAAATTGTCAGACTTAGAGTTGCCATGCGATGGGGCGATCAGGTACATCGCGCGTTTGGCGCGGGTCATGGCGACGTAGAATTTGCACAGGGCCTCGTAGCAGTTGTCGGCCTCCTGCTCTTCGAGGTAGTCCGCGAGGACGGGATCCTGTCGGGCGATCTCTTTCTTCGGCAGGGTGAAGACCCACTCGATGCTGCGGTCCGGGTTGTGTTGGGTGGCGATGCCGTCGCGGGCGAGCGCGAGCTTGTTTCCCCCAAGCTCCGGAAGAACTGCGAGGTCGAATCCGAGCCCCTTGGATTTGTGGATCGTCATCACCTGGACGGTGCCATCAGCCGCGGGCTCGCGGACGGTATAATTCTCGGCGAAACTGAGAAACTCTTCGATGTTCTTGCTACCGCTAGCATCGAAGGACTGCGCGGCGCGCGCAAATTCTCCAGCGCGGCGACGGCTGAAGCCATCGATCTCGAAGCCGCTGGCCTCGAGCCGGTCAAGCCAACGCTGGATGATGTGCTCGACCCCATGGTGTGAGAGGTCGGCGAGGATCTCCGCGGCGACAAGCTCCTCCTGCATGCCGCCCTCGCGCATGATCGCGCCGAAGGGTGTCATTTGCAGGTGTTGCCAGGCGAAGCTGTCACCGGGGTGGGCGGCGAACTGGAAGAGCGCTAGGATCGCCAGGTTCAGGGGGTTGTCGCTAGCGATGGAGAGATCGCTCTCGCTGTAGATCGGGATCTCCGAGTGCGCACGGACGTAGTCGACGATCGCCCCGGCGGTGGCATTGCTCTGGACCAAGACGGCGCAGCTAATCCCGCGCTGGTTCGGGCGGATCTCCTCCAGCACCGAGAGCATCGTCTTGAAAATATCATCACTGCCAACCTTGTTCGAGCCGTTGGCGGGCACCGGGTTCAGCAGGCAGGCGTAGCCATCCCGATCGGGGAAATTTGAGACGTGATCGCGCCATTCGTCAGTCCAGCGCGCCAGGGTTGACGAGGGGCAGACGCCCCCCAGGGCTGGCTCATCGCCAAAGACGCGATTGACCATGCTAATGATATCGGGGCCGGAACGGAATGAGCGGTCGAGGTGTCGTTTTTTCAGACGGGGGGTGCCGGACTCGTCGCGATAGCGGCTATAGATTTCATCGAACAGTCGGACGTCACCCCCGCGCCAGCCGTAGATGGCCTGCTTGACATCGCCCACCTGGAAGATCGTGCGCTGGCCGGAGGTGTCCTGGACGGTCTCGTCGATCAGGTTCTCCATCGCCCGCCACTGTAGGAAGTTCGTATCTTGGAACTCGTCTAGCAGCCAGTGGTCGTAGCGCCCATCTAGGCGGTAGTCGATATTCAGACGAGATTGGCTGTCTGGTGTCTGACTCAGGAGCGGGCTGCCGGAGCCATTTCCGGATTGGGTGTTTGTCAGGATGATCAGGAGATCGGCAAAGGTGAGCCTGCCGCGCCGGCGCACCATCTGGCCGTAGCTGCGCTCGTACTCCTGAATCACTTGGAAGATCCCGCGGGTGCGGCTGAGCAGGTTCTCCAGTTCGGCATTGATCAGCCGGCACGTGATCTCGGAGGCCAGCACGCTCTGTGGGGCACTGAACTCCTGAACCTTGCGATCGAACTTGATGCTGTCGAGCTCGGGGAAGCTCTCGAGGAGCTTCAACAGCAGGAACTCGAGCGGTTTTGCCATCGGCGTCCCAGGCCTGTGGGCGATGGCGGCGTCACGGAATCCATCCCAGCGCTCGCGCTGCTTGCCGTTGAGATCATCAGCTTCAAATGTGCTTAACAGTTCATCTAGTAGTGGTCCGACACCAGAGCTCTCGTCGCCCCACTGCCAGCCCAGTGGCCAGATCGCATGCTGGTTCCCCCATTTTGTGAGTGTTGGGGCGCCGAGGTAGATCTCGTGGTTCGCCTTGATGAAGTCGCCGAGCTGGCGGATCAGCCGGCTCTCCTCGCTGCCGAAAGTGGCCAGCTTGAACGCGGTGAGGAACGCCTCTTGTTCTTTGTGCGGCGTGCCAGGTCGAGGGCGTTGGAAGACCTGTCGGTAGACGCGGTTCTGCTCGATTCCGAATAGGTGTTCATCGAGAATCTCGAAGCCGCCACCGAGCCCGAATTCGAAGGGGAAGTTGCGCAAGATGCTGGAGAAGAACGAGTCGAGCGTGCCGAGCGTGAGCAGGTGCATGCGTGAGACCAGCTTCCGCAGGAGGGCGAGAAATGCGGCGGGTGGCAGCTCAGGGATGTAGGGGCTAGCGGCAAGCTCTGCACAAAATTCGGCATCGGTCGAGGCTCTGGCCAACTTCTCGAGGATTGCATCGAAGAATTCGCCAGCGGCTTTGCGGGTAAATGTTAGGGCGATGATGCGCTCTGGTTCGACTCCGTGGGCCATGAGCCCAATGTATCGATTGGTGAGCTGGAAGGTCTTGCCGGAGCCCGCCGAGGCACGGATCATCTCATTCTCTGAGATGGCGGGCTTGGGTCCGTGTGGGATGAGTCGTGACATGCGGCTGGTGACTAGGCTGGTCCGGGGGCTCTGACTGCGGCGAGCGGGTCGTCGAAGAAAAGTTTCTTGAAGGGGTCCCAGCTTGGCGCGTGTTTGCAGGGAGTCGGTGGCCAGAAGCGCTGATCGCGGATGCTCCCGATCACACCGCTTGCGCACTGCCGGGCTGACTCGAGCGTCCCGCTATCGAGATCTTCCCAAAGGTCGATCTTTGTCTCTGTCGCCGCCTTTGGTAGCTTGAACAGTCCTGTCGTGATCTTCGTGTTAGCGGCGTCGGGGTACTTTTCGCGCAGTGCCAAGATGTAGAGCGGGAGCTGCAGATTGGTCCAACGCATCGGCTTGCCCTCAGATTGAACGCGTAGCGCCCACTCTGGGAACTCGCTCTCGTCCTGTCCAAGCCGTAGCTTGTCGAGGTGGGTGTCAGCTGGGGGCAGTGCTTTGTCTGATGTTTTGTAGTCGAGCACACGGATCTCGCCGCTGCTCTCGTGTCGGTCGATCCGGTCGATCTTGAACGAGATCGGCATGCCGTCGATCGACCAGGTTGGGAGCTGTGTATCGGGATCCTTGTCGACCGCCCACTCGACCTCGCTGATGACCCAGCCCTGTGCGCGTTCGGCGGCTTGGACGCGCGCGGCCCAGCTGAGGCGTTGTTTGGCGCTCTCGAGCTGGATGAGGACTGGGACTGGGAGGGTTGAGCCGTAGCGGTTCGTGACCTCGCGGTCCAGCTGGTCGATTAGGAATGCGGCGATGACCGCCTCATCGATGCAGTCGCGGATCGACTCGTCACGCCCGAAATTCTCGAGTGCATTGTGGCAGAGATTTCCGAAATCGCGTGAGTCCATCTCCATCTTGTCGCGCTCGAACTCCTCCATCCCGAGCCCGTGCTTGAGGAAGAACCGGAACGGGCAGCTAAGGTAATCGCTGAATTGTGTCACCGAGAGATAGCGGCGGATCCTGGCATCTTCTGGGAGTGGCGGCGGATCGAGCTGCCAGGCGCGGGCCCACGGCTCCGGTTGCTCGATCGCCTGATCGGCCTCGCCGGTGAACAGTTGCTCGGTGCGGGATGGTAACTCTTCGTCGGGGCAGAGGAAAAGCAGCCGCGAGGGGCTCAGCGGCGTCCCATCGTTGGCGGTCTTTCCCACGATCAGGTCGATGCGGCCAGCGGCTTTCCGGGATTCGATGAGGGCGCTCAGATAGTAGGCGTCGCGTGCCAGGCGGTGGTCGTTGTCACGGATGCCGAGCGCTGAACGCGCCTGGTTGGGAAGGTAGGCATCGCCGACGATTGCGTCTGGGACTTTGCCCTCGTTGAAGCCGGTGACGATGAGGTGGGGCGCGTCCTCCCAGAGCAGCTCGAGCCAGCCTTGCAGATCGATGGTGGACGTGCCCGCGGTGGATTCGCGCTCTGGGTAAAATGGTTGGGTGGCGAGGAGCTGGAGGAGCAGGTGGAGGAGGTCGGCCGCTGGTGCGGGGAACCGGAGGCGCTCGGTGAAGCTGCTATCGAGCTCGTCGAGGAAACTGAGCATGACGCCAGAGAACTCGGTATAAGCGCGATCGGCTGGCTTTGATGGGTCGAAGCTACGATGCCCATACACCATCGCTAAGAAGTCGGGGAGCGCATCGGAGAGCGGTGATTCCTCGAAACGCTTTAGCCATCTATTGATTAATGTTAGTATAAAGGCCTGCTCTGGGGCTCGCCGGGATGGTGGGCGCTTCGAGTAGGCGTTCTGGACATGTTCGAGCGTGTCTGGCAAGTGATCGCTGTAGAGGGTATCAAAATTTCGTAGAACCGCGAGGTGATCCAGCTCAGCGCCGGTCTCTTCCGAATACTGTGCACTTGCCGCCAGCATGAAGTCTGGAATCCTGATCAGCTGGGCGAAGGCGGAGTAGCTGCGAGCTGAGAGCAATTCGCCGAAGACCCGCAGCAGGTAGTGGATTTCATGGCCTTGCATGGGTTCGCCTGCCGGATTGAAAGCTGCCAGCGAGCATGCCGCTAGCCCGCGCGTTATCGGCGCGATCACTTCCTCATCGGGGACGCCGATCGCGACGAGGCCGGCCGGCTCATCGTAGCCGCCGATCACCTCAATGACCTGTTCAGCCTGCGAGGACGGGGCACTGCCCAGGTGGATCGTCTCTTGGGGACCGGGAATATCGAGTAGCCGGTGAGCCCACAGCTCCGTGACAGGTCGGCCCCAGTTGTCGAAGTGGTTGGCTAATTTGGACGGCGCAAAGATCGCGACTTCGATCGCTGCGTGGCGGGCGAGCAGATCGAGTGCGTCGATCACCATTGGGGTCGGGTCCGGGGTCGCGAGTACGATGACCTTGTCGATTCCCTCGGGCAGCCAAGCGCGGGCGGCCGACTCGCGCCGTGCGGTCTCGATATCGGCGAGTCCAACAGTGGTGAGCCGCTGTTGGACCCGTTGTTCCAGATCTGCTAGCTGCCGCCAGCGTGCCGGCTCCATCCCATTCTCGGCGAGAATCTCCGCCGCAGCTGAGATACTGAGCCCCGCT
>Ga0316197_10003079_pt1 | contig 11856 bp, 2 predicted proteins | sample OudBiesiAoxic_MG_FD_204939 | JGI IMG/M metagenome (GOLD analysis project Ga0316197, IMG submission 204939) | Coastal sediment microbial communities from Oude Bieten Haven, Netherlands - site A oxic | ecosystem: Environmental > Aquatic > Marine > Coastal > Sediment | place: Netherlands...
ATCGATTTGACCGGAGTAATTCGTAGGCCAGATCCTCCTGAAAATATCGGTAGTTGAATAGTCCGGTCAACCCGTCTCGAATCGACATGTTCTTCAACACGTTATTGGCTCTCTCGACTTCTTCGATTCTTTTTTTAAGCCGTTCAATTTCACTCATATTTTGATGAATCTCCGCATACTTTTCCATGGCCATGCATACTGATGCGGTGATTTTATCGAAGCCTCCAAACGGCTTGGAGAGATAATCGAAGGCACCTGCACGAAGCGATGCCGTTGCAGAATCAAGCGAGGCATGACCTGTCATGATGATAACCTGTGTTTCGGAATGGCGCTGTCTGATTTTTTGCAGCAAATCGATCCCTGATATACCATCCATTACGAGATCCATTATAACGAGCGGAAAAGGCTTGTCAGAGAACATTTCCCAGGCTTCTTCACCGCTTGAGGCCGTTGTGACGGTGTAGCCGGCCCGGGTAATCACCCCTGACAATACCTCAAGTATAATCTCTTCGTCATCGACAACCAAGATACGATTATCCTTAAGAGGACTCATTTTTCCCCTCTTTACGTGGACGGTTATTCGCATGTGTTTCGGGGGTATGATTTTCCGATCCAGTGGCTTTGACCGCTTCCCGGGCCGGTTTCCCCACCGGAAAAAGGATTGTAAATACGGTCCCTTTTCCCAATTCGCTTTGAACGTAAATATCACCTTTATGGCTCTTGACGATGCCGTAACTCACCGACAATCCTAACCCCGTACCCTTGCCGGTTGGCTTTGTCGTAAAAAAAGGTTCAAAAATTTTGGATTGTACATCCTTGGGAATGCCAGGGCCGGTATCGAAGATCTGGATTTTTACTGTTTTTGCATTCATCAGTTTCGTTGTCAGTTTTATCTCTCCCGGTTGTCCCGCCATTGCCTGCTGACTGTTTATCATCAGGTTAAGCAGCACCTGCTGAATTTGGTTGGCATTGCCGTAGACCGGTGGGAGTTCCTTTGCGAAATCCTGAAAAAATTTAATCTGATGGATGCCGAGCTGGTGATTGATAATGGCCACGGTATCCATGGCCACCTGATTGATGTCGGTCATGTCAAAGGTAACTTTTTCCTGCCGGGAGAATTTTAAAAGATTCTCGATAATGGTCTTGCAGCGTTTGGTTTCCTTTTCTATCAGGGATAAATTTTCGAACTGAGTGGTCTCTTTCTCGACATCGAGCAGGCACAGTTGGGTTAACCCAAGAATACCGGCCAACGGATTTTTTACTTCATGTGCGATCCCGGCTCCCAGTTGTCCGAAGGCGGCCATCTTTTCCGATTGAACAAGGGCGACTTGGGCGTCTTGCAGCTCCTTTTCACGGATTTCCAACTCGGAGGCCATGTGATTGAAGGAATTGGCCAGATCACCGATTTCATCCCGTGAGCTTGAGTTCACCTTAATGTCAAATCGTCCTGAGCCCAGGACTTTGGTCGCTTCCACCAGGTGTTCCATCGGTCGAGTGATGACGCGCGAACTGAGAAGGCTAAAGACAGCTGCGACTAAAAGGAGGATCAGTGAAACCAATATCAGGTTTTTCAACAACTCCCGCGCGGTAAGATAGGCGGTCGTTTTTGGGATCTCAACGCCGGCCAAAAGGTCCCTGATATCGGTGTGTGCCAACCCGCCGACCATCTCTTGGCCGTTGGCGACATAATCATGGGTTGAACCGCGCAATTGATCATTGCCCAGACCCTTTATGGCGGCAACCCATTTGATCTTTCTGCGTTTGACGACGTGGGTCAATTCAGAGTGGGCCAGCGGATTCCCCTTGGAGTCTGCGATAAATGTTGTAAAGGCTTTCGAGCGTTCGGCCAGTCGCTGTAGGCCATCCTGACGGATGACGGCAGACACCACACAGTTTGCGGCGTTTGTCTCGGGTGGGTCATAAGCGGTGGCCATTACAATGGCCGGCAAGTCTTCTTTGATGGTTGCATTGGCAATATACAATTCACCTAACTGCACCTGGACCATTGGGATAGGTTGGGTCTCGAAGTAGCTTAACAGATGCGCCTTGGAGAGCCCGGTTGATTCCAGAATGCGGGCATCGTACACACTGGTCAGTTCTTTACCATCAGCCCAAAGGGTGATCGCGACAATATCGTTGAAATCGGCAAATAGCTGTTTAACCATTTTCCGTTTGTGATCGGGTTGCATCTCCGGGTCGTATAGTAGATGGGTAAATACATGCAGATTGCGCTGATAACCGGTCAGAAGTGCACGTGTTTCGGCCGCCGTTCGGATGGCCATTTCTGCGGTCAGGTCGTGCACGTAAATCGATTTGTCCGTGTGAAACAGTTTTGCCATGGTCAGTGTTATGGCGCTGACCGCCGCGGTCACAACCAGAAGCAGCACGAACAGAATTTTAAACCGTATCGAAAACTTGAAGAATTTTCCCATTGCACATTCCCCGGTGTCTATTTAAAATCGCTTCTACCCTAATTGAGCGTAAACAATATCGAGATAAATTAGCAGAATTCCTATCTCACTGCTGGTGGAAATAATCGAATGAAGTCGCATTATCAAAACAATCATTTACATCAATATATTGTGATCGTTCTCGGTTTTGTTTACGCTCATTTAGGGTTCTATTTACTTACCACCCTCTTGGAAGAATACGCGACATTGTTCACCATATCGAATGCTTCGACGACAATGACATTCATTCCGGGCAAAAGATTGAGCGGATGGGTAAACTTGCCCGTCGAACTGATATCGACCCGCTGGCCACCGATGTAGACCGTGGCATTGGGTTCGGTTTTTCCTTCCATGAGGAAGTCACCACCGTAGACGGTATTCGGAGGAAACCGAACGTCCAGTGACGGCGGCGTATTATCCCTCAGGACCCTGAACTGGCGAACCTCACTGAAAAAGCCCTCGATCGACTCGCTACGTGCGCTTACCTTCCAGTAATACGTGCCTTCAACCAGGTTGCCGTGCTTAAACTTGTTTCCTTCAAAGGTGTCTTCCGTTACGATTTCCTGAAAATCAGGATCCCGGGCCAGCAGGAAATGATAACCGGTGGCCGCCGCCTGGTCTTTCCAGTGGAACCGGATGCGCGGTGGCAGATCCCGGTAGGGGTAGATACGGCCCTTGGCGGGCATGCCGAGTGCGACAACCTTCGGAATCACCCGCGGTTTCAACGGTGCCTGGCCCATGGCCACAACCGTGGCCTGGTTTTCTTTCACGATCACTTTTTTACCATTCGCCTCCACTTCGGCAGAACCGCTGTACACCGCTATGGTAGATGACTTGTCCGGATTGACGGATATCTTGAAATCCAATTCTTTTTTCGTAGCGGCACCACCTTTGGTGTTGATGGTGGCTGCCGGCGTTCCGATTTCAATAAAAACCGAATTGGGGTTCGATCCATTGATCCGACCCCTCAGGTCTCCATCCACCAGGACCATAAAGGACCTCTTTTCCCGAAAGAGAGGATCCTGAATTTGTTTCTTTATAATCAGAAGAGAGTTTTCCCCCATGTTGAGAATCGAATGTTCATCAAAGGTAATTTCAGCCGCCGATCGGTCGAGCGTTTGGACGGCATCCCTGTCGAAGAGATGTTTTCCGACTTTGGTGGACATCCACACAATGGTCTCTGCCCGCTTACTTTTTACCTTGTTTTGCGTTTGGGTGACGATGGCGGCCAGCTCTTGCCAGGATGCGGTCACCACCTCACCGTGTTCGATCGCGTGGCTGCCTGGTGTCGCTCTTGCAGAGTACCGTTGTGCGTCTCTCTGGTCCACCAAGGATTGCAGGCTGACGCCGGTGGGAAACAACGAATTGAGCAGATAAAGGAAGATCGAAAAGAAGCTCAGTACCAGAAGAATCGTCATGACAGATTCCACCAAAAGCGATCCAAAGGCTTTCAATCGCTTGTAAAATGTTGGCTTCGGGTTGGGCTGATTTTCTTTCAAGTGTGCACGCATTCGTCGTTAGTAAAGCACTTGGAAACGGAAGAACGGCCCACCGTAAGAGTGGTCGTTGTCCGCAAACTCGTTGTCCGAAAAATCGGTGAAGTTGTAGCCGGCGCCAATCCGGAAGTGATCGATTGGTTCCCACATCAGTTCTGTCAGCCAACCCTGACTGGTGTTCTTGGGTTGGATTTGGGAGAGGATGCGGTATTCCAGGCCCAGGCCGAACTTGCGCCAGAAGTTCCAGTTCAGACGGCTGATCGACAGCCATGTTTGGGTTTCTTGCTCGGGAAGGCTGCCGACCGTCTCCGTTTGCATTTTGTAAGCTAATTTTTCGACCCACTGCAGGCTGCGGGTGATATCGAAAATCCACTCGATGGAAGCGACCTGGGATTGGGTATCCGAGAACACCAATTCGCCTGGGCGCAAGGGGCCGATATCGGAGAGCAGGGTGTACTTCGCCAGCGCATTTAGCCGATCGAAGGCCACCGGGCGGTATGCCAGCCCGAGACTGTATTCCCTGAATCCGGCTGTTGTATCATCGATGTTGGTGTTGCGCGTCTCACTGTACCGCAGTTTTCCGAGCAGCGTGTAGTCCGGGTTGAGTTTTAATTCCAGGTTGTTGTTCGACAGGAACTGAATCGTATTTTCGCGGCCGTTTTCCCCCCGGAATTGTTGCTGTGAAGAGGCCAAGATGCCGGACGGATGGCTATAGGCAACGCCTCCCGTGATAGCATAGCGGTCATTGTCACCGGCATCCGCATTGGTTGATCCGTACTCTCCGGAGAGCAGCAGCTTGAGTCCTCTGGTCAATTCCCACTGGCGCTCGGCGCCGATTACCGATACATTACGATCGTCGCCGTTGTTTTTCTCCCATTGGTATTCCGTATACAATTTTGTCGATGAGTCGACCAATGCACGGGCACCGACCACTGTCGCTGTGCTTCGGCCGGGACGGTGATCCGCCAAGCGTTGGTTAATGTAAAGTTCCTCATCGCCCAGTTTCACGACGGCGCCACCGAGGGCTGAGCTTCCTTCACTGCCGACAGTGCCGGCGGCTTCGAGAGCCACTTTCGGGTGAATCTGGTAGCGGGCACCCAGTCGGGCCTGGTTGTTGGACGGCCCAGTTATGGTCTGCTGGTAGTCGAGATTGAGCGTCAAATCGTCAGTGGCGTCCACCCGCAGTCCGGCGGCGGCATAACTGTTGTCTCCGACATCCGATGTCGCTTGCTCGCTGTCGCGCTGTCGATTCTGATATTCGAGGGTTACGCCCCACCAGCTGTGGTCGTGGATATACTGCAGGGTACCGATGGTTTCCGAAGTGCTGTCAAAGGTCTCTGTCGCGTCGATGCTCGTTTGCTCGAGCTTGCCCCGCAGCAGATCGGCTTCGCTCAGCTTGAACGACAGATTCATGCCGATGTTCTCGGTCCCGGTTTGCAGGAGGTTGCCTGCAGTGAAAAAACCCGGATTCTGCCGTTTGTAATAGGCGCCCACAAGATAGTCGTCCGGTCGCTCGAACCACTCACCCACATCCACTTCGACAGCCAGTTTGTATGCATCGCCGTCTTGGTCCTCGCTGGGAGTGGTGTCTTTGAAGTTGAGACCACCATCGACACTGAGGAACACCTCGTTACCGGTCCCTTCGCTTTGGGCATATTCGCCGATAAGTCGCGTGTTCTTACCCAGGCGGACTTCCGTATCAACCCCTTGAAGTGTGTAGGACGTCGTCCCCAGATCGTCCTTGATGTAGGTGCCGCCCACGGCCACGTGATCTCCGATCTGCTGCCTGACGCGGCCGCCATAAGCCGTCTTTTCCAGCGAATCGGCCCTGGCTTCGTATTCCACCTCGATGATGACCGGATTACCGGGGAGGATATCCTGATTGATAATAGAACCGTCCGCGGCCTTGCTGGTGATGGGGCGGTGAAAGAGTATATATCCCGTATCGTACTTAACGGTGTAATCCACGTTTTGCTCTTGAGGGGTGCGCGAGAGCACCAGTCCGGTGTTTTTGTCCCTGATCACCAGGCTCACCTGCTCGCTGCCCTCGATGATGTCGCGATGGCTTAGGTAGTAGAGGGAGCCACCGGTGGCCTCGAGCTGATCGTTGACGTGCAGCTGCTGCACGTCGGCACCGAAAACCATCGCCTTGGTGTTCGGCTGGCCGTACTTGGTTTCCGATAGCGATTTATAGGCCGCGTTTGCACCGAAAAAGGTTCTTTGGTACCGGGCCAGTTCGGTGTCGGTCAAACTGATCTGATAGTTTCCAACCAGGGCATGAAATTCGTCGCTGTCCAGGGCCAGGTAGAACTTGCCCCTTGAATCGGTATCGTAAACCACAGTGCTCGAATCTCCGTAAACCGGATAAATCTTGTCAGGATCCAGATTTGTCAACAACCGTTCATTTTGTTTTCTGTCCAGGTCCTTGAATAAATCGCCGAATTCGCCGACCCCGGTGTCCATGGCGGCGGTGATCAGGTACTTGCCCTTTACGACGCCCTTCAGGTAGAAGGCGATCCGTCCTTCGGTGTAAAACCCTTTTTCCTTGTCGGTGCCTTCGAGGTAGCCTTTGCTCGTGAGCCACCCGATTTTACCGTCGCCGAAAGCAAGGAAAAACAGTTGCGTATCCTTAAACTCGACCGACCGACTGATTTCTCCGAGGCGGCCTTTAGGATCAATCGCCTGGATCAGGAGTTCACTTTCACCGGGCGGCAGGGTCACCGATGAAGAGAACGTGCCATCGTTGGCTACCGTTACCGTTTCGCCGTTGATTTCGACGCGGTTGCCCGGATCGGTGGCGCCTGTTACTGCCAGTATCGGTTGGGTCAGCGGTACCCCCCGTGGCGGTAACTGAACGGTTAAATTCGGTATCGGATCGGTGGCCAGAATCAACTCGCCGTTTTGGTCGCGATCGTTGACCGTCACCATCAGGTTGACAAGCCGGGTTGTACCGGAGGAGTTGCGAACGAGCAGACCATAGGCATTGCTGCCGCGTCTCAACGCCAGGGGTATCGTGAATCCACCATCGGGTTTGACCGGAATCGGGATGCCGTCGACTTCAATCGTGTTTCCGGGCGTGGTGCGTCCTTGCACCTCATAGGTCGCCATGGTGTCCTGCCCAACTGTTTCCGCGCTGCCGGCCTCTTCAACGTGGTAGCCGTCACCGGCACTGCCGAAGGGCAACAGGACGGTTTTGTCGGTTTGTAAAATTTCGACATCGGGGACGCTGAATGTGGTCTGGAGAGATTGCCCCCGCCGGTTGACCACCTCGACGGTAAATTGCTTCATCTGTTCACCGGCAACATGGGTTGAAAACCGGCTGCCGTCGAGCGGCAGGTCATTGCCGTTGATTTTCACTGCGGCTTCGGTGCGGAATTGATCGTAAAGTTTCGACCGTTCCGTTTTGTTCATCTGGCCCTTGATCTCGATGCGACGGTTCAGGGCACGGGTTTCGGCAAATTCGTTGCTGACAATCGGGCGGGATTCGCCATACCAGCGCACGATAAAGCGCTTTTCGGGGAGCTTCTCCTCTTTGACCAGGTATTTCAGGGCCGACTGCGCTCTTTTTTTGGAAAGTTCCAGGTTGTATGAGTCGGACCCCGAAGAATCGGTGTGGCCTTCGATGACGACGTTCTCATCCGGAAACTTCCTGAGAATCTTGGCCGTTTCTTTCAAGACGTTACGGGCTTTTTTGCTGAGTTCGGCTGAGTCCGAGACAAAGGCTTCCCCCGTCAGATTGACCGAGATGATCTTGGATTGATTGATACCGAAGATCCTGCGGTCACTGGTGGTCCGGCTGCCGTCGGTGTGGTTTACCTCGAGCTGATACTGGTAAATGTCGCCGCCGGTAACCATCTGATTGGCACCGTAACGACCATTCCAGCCGATTGTCTCTGGCGGTTGACCCTTTCCGTTCAGTCGATGCACGGCGTCACCCTTAGAGTTAAAGATCTTCAATTCCCAATTCTCTGCGGGCACATCGAAATTGCGATCGATCTGGAACTGAATCGGTTTTTCCAGTCGACTTCCTTTGAGCTCAACGACTTCGTTCAGGTTTTCCACCAGCAGGCGGACATTGTTGTTGGGTACAGCCATCACCTCGCCGTTGATCATCAACGTCAGGCTGTCGACATTGCCGAGGACCTGGATCGGTTGTTCGATCGCTTCGGACTGGATGGCGATTCCCGGTTCGGCCGGCCGGCCGGTTTTTATGGTTTCCGGTTCGTAAAGCACACCGAAATTGGCCTTGGCCATCAGGCCGGGGGTGATGTCCAGGACCACGGTTTCACTGGTGGTCGCTTCGGCCGCGTCGGCAAGACTTTTCAGGTTGATCTTGACCATCCGGTGCCCTGGTTCGACTGCCGGGAAATGATAACGGCCGTAAGGATCGGTCAGGGCATAAACGCCGCTGTCCAGGGCCACCATGACACCGCCGACCCCGTCTTCACCGGGATCCTGCCAGCCGTTGCGGTTATGGTCATAAAATACCTTGCCGATGATCGTACCCAGGTCGAAAATGGGGTCCAGTGTAACCGTGACGCGCGCTTCGGCCGGGTTGGAGATAAAACAGCTTGGGCATACATCGCGGGCCACCGCGTGGGTGTCGTAATCGCCGGGTCCGGCGCCGGAGCCTACGGCCAGTTGGAATAAGACCGGCACATAGCCCGCCTCGTCCGGGTCCACCTGGCCGTTGCCGTTGGCATCATTGTGGGCTGGCACGGTGCCGATATTGAAGCTCAAGGGGCGTCCGCTGGTTGGATCGGCGAGTGGCGCACCGTTGAGCCGGGCGCTGTTCTTTAGATAGACAAACCCCGGCGGTGGAGTGATATCGAGGTTCACTTGGACCACATCCGTCGTGGTGGTATTCTTGAGTACGGCAAGGTATGTGACGATATCGCCCAACACCACTTCATTCTTGTTGGCCGTCAGGTCCAGTTCGAGGACCTGCCCCTGGGTAAACAAAACTGTCGGATGCTGGCTCAGGGTGATGCCGTCTGTTAGATCGACGGCCGTGATCACGGCCTCACCCGGCGTGGTGGAACTAATGGTGCCGATGGCCGTCCCGTTGGCATCCGTCGGCGCCGGCGGAGACGTGACGACATCCCCCGCCCGGTTGCTCGTCAGCTGAATTGTTTTACCCGGTACCGGATTGCCCAATGCATCACGCAATGTCACGGTAATAGCGCTAGTGACGACGCCGTCGGCCGCTATGATATTCGGGGAAGCGGAGACCATGCTGTGTATTAGGCTCACGGCCAAGCTGTCGTCGTTGGTTATGGTGTAGGTATGCAGACTTTGATTAATCGAATCCCCGTTGGCATCGCCGATGATCAGTCCGGTTCCCGGATTTGCCAGTTGGAGAAAAATGGTCTCGTCGGCTTCGTAGAGGTCATCGTCGATGACCGTCAGGCCGATCGGGATGGCCGTTACAGGGGTGCCGTCATAGACGCCGGCCGGGATGACGATAACGACCGTATTGTTATAATCGGTTCCGAGGGTTGCTGTGCCGCCGGAGACGTTGACCTCGATGAGCTGGTCGGACAACAGATTACTGTTGACCAGGAGAATCGGCAAATTACCGCCGATCGCTTCAGCGTCGGATGCAACCGCCAGATTGAACTCTACTGCCGCCGAATCGTCATTGGTGATGGTGCCCAGTCCCTGCCCGTCATTGAGAGTCGCCCCGGCGACGTTTGACAGGGTTACCCAAAAGGTCTCCACTGGTTCAACCACCGTATCGCCGGTGACAACGACGGTAACGGGGGTTGAAGCGTTGCCGGCCGTAATCGTCCCGGCAACGGCCACCACTGCCGTGTAATCCGCGCCAGCGGTGGCCGTGCCGTCGGCTGTATCGCACTGGAAGGTGATATCGCTGGCGCTGGTTACACCGCCGTCAATGCTGACTGTGAACGTATAGGCGGTCGTCCCGCTATCGCCTTCGGCTTGTGTGACATCGTTGATGCTCAAGGTGGCCGTATCGTTGTCGGTGATCGTGCCGGTGGCGGTATCGGTGGCCGTTACCAGCGGATTTGAGGCGGCCAAAGAGACCGTGAAGGTTTCATCACTTTCTACGAGTGCATCATCGAGCGTCGCCACGGTGACGGTCTGGGTTTCGCCTGCCGTGCCGGCAAAATTTAATGTTAAGATATCATTGGCATAATCTTCCGGAACGGCCAGCGGCGCGGCACCGCCGGTGGCTGTTCCATCTGTGAAGCTCATGCTGACATCGAAACCGCCCAACACGGCATTATCCAGGGCCACCGTGAAGAGCAGGCCCGTGCCTTCGATCGCAGTCACATCCGCGACGGTGACACCGGCACTGTCGTCATTTGTGATGGTGCCCAGGCCCTGGCCATCTGAAATCACGGCACTGCCGGTGTTGACCGGGTTCAAGCTCAAGTCTACGGTAAAGGTCTCATCGGCCTCGACGGCGACATCGCCGGTGACCGGTACGGTGATCTGCTGGGTCAAGGTGGCGGTGCCGGCGGCAAAGGTCAGGGTGGCGTTGGTGGCCGCGTAGTCACTGCCCGCGGCGGCCGTGCCGTCGGCGGTTGTGACGTCGATGAGAATGTCATCGTCCGGATCGGCGGCGTCCAGTGTGACAGTAAAGATAAAGTCGCTGGTGCCGCTGTTACCTTCGGCGGCGGTTACGTCGCTGATGGTAATGGTGGCGCTGTCGTCATTGGTGATGGTGCCCAGTCCCTGGTCATCGTTGAGAGTGGCCCCGACCACGTTGGACAGGTTCACTAAAAAAGTCTCCGCCGGCTCTACCAGCGTATCGCCGGAGACAACGACGGTAACTGGTGTGGAACCGTTGCCAGCGGTGATCGTCCCGGCACCGGCCACAACGGCCGCGTAGTCGACGCCCGCAACGGCCGAGCCATCGGCCGTATCGTACTGGAAGGTAATATCGCTGCTGCTGGTCACACCGCCGTCAATGCTGACCGTGAACACGAAGGTAGAGTTACCTGAATTACCTTCGGCCTGCACGACATCATCGATGCTCAGGGTGGCCGTATCGTTGTCGATGATCGTGCCGGTGGCGGTATCTGTGGCCGTTACCAGCGGGCTCGAGGCGGTCAAAGAGACTGTAAAGTTCTCGTTGCCTTCCAAGATGGCATCGTCTGTGGTGGCGACCGTGAAGGTCTGGATCTCACCGATATTGCCGGCGAAATTGAGCACCTGGGCCGTGTGATCGTAGTCGGCCCCGTCGGTGGAGATATCACTGTAGCTTGTGGTAACGGTAAACGCCCCGGACGTCGCATTGTCCAAAGTCACCGTAAACTGCAGGTCATTGCCTTCGGCGGCAGTCACGTCGCTGATGGTGATGGCGGCGCTGTCGTCATCAGAAATAGTATAGGAATGATTGCTTTGTGTGCTGGCGTCACCGTTTGCATCACCAATACTTATACCGGCCGACGGATTTGCTAATTCAATGCTGATCGTTTCATCGAGTTCAACTATTGAATCATCAGTGATTGTCAAAGGAACATTTACAGCTGTCGCATTTGTTCCATCATAGATACCGGAGGGAATAGTAACAGTGGTAGTCAAGTTGAAATCGACACCATTGGTCGCCGTACCTCCGGTGACTGTAACGTCGACAGTGCGCACCGATGCCAAATTACCGTTGATAAGCAATTGTGGAACGTTGCCGCCTGATGCTTCTAAGTCTGAAGCAGCAGCCGTATTAAATTCGACAAATATTGTATTGACCGTGATCGATTCACTGGGATCATCAGCGGTGGTATTACTGTCGACCTGATCCAAGGTGATGTTCGTGACCGTGTTTGTGATCGTGCTGCCTGAGGTTCCGGCATCAACATCAGCAGTGATGGTCAGAGTGGCACTGGCACCATTATTGAGTGTGCCGATGGTCCACGTCGGTGCAGTGTAAGATCCGATACTCG
>Ga0316197_10003080_pt1 | contig 11854 bp, 11 predicted proteins | sample OudBiesiAoxic_MG_FD_204939 | JGI IMG/M metagenome (GOLD analysis project Ga0316197, IMG submission 204939) | Coastal sediment microbial communities from Oude Bieten Haven, Netherlands - site A oxic | ecosystem: Environmental > Aquatic > Marine > Coastal > Sediment | place: Netherlands...
GAAGTTGTCGCTTGCTGTTTGCTCATTTTTTGTCCTCAACATAACGCACACCGGCGCGTTCGGTTTCCCAGAGGGTGACGGCGTGGACCCGGATACAGTCGTTATTCAGTTGTGCCGAAAGCTCTTGGTGGAAATACGCGGCTATATTCTCCGCCGTCGGGTTTACCCGGGTAAAGGGCTCCAGGTCGTTCAGGTAGCGATGATCCAGCCGTTCCGCAATGTCCCGTGCAGCCTGCTTGATCACCCTGAAATCCACGCCCATACCCATCGCGTCGAGTTCGCGGGCAGTCACTTCCACCTCGACTTTCCAGTTATGTCCGTGCATACGTGCACAGGCGCCCGGATAATCGCGCAAGGTATGCGCAGATGCGAAATCTGTGAGAATTTTCAGGGTGTAACGTGCGGCCATAATAATTCCTGACCGGAAAGGTCAAATATTAATCGACCGCGCGCAAGGTTGCAATTCTACTGGCTAATTCCCTTTGAATACGCTGGTAAATACTGTCCGCATCCAGACCGCATTCCGCCAGTTGCTGTTCGCGGCTGGCGTGCTCGATAAAGCGGTCAGGGATGCCCAGCATGGTTACAGGCAGGGTATTTCCATGACGCATCAGGGCTTCAGCAACAGCGCTGCCTGCGCCGCCGGCGATGGCGTTATCCTCCAGGGTCACCAGTACCCGGTGGCTGGCCGCTAACTTGAGAATGCAATCCTCGTCGAGTGGCTTGACGAAGCGCATGTTGGCCACGGTGGCATTCAGCCGTTCTGCGGCCTCAAGCGCCGCTGCCAGCGGGCTGCCAAACACCAGCAGGGCAACCTCCCGGCCTTCACGGCGGATTTCCGCCTTGCCGACCGGAAGTGTCTCCAGTCCCGGCTTGATGCTTGCGCCTGGCCCGGCTCCGCGTGGATAACGCACCGCCGCCGGGCCGTTCAGCCGGAATCCCGTGGACAGCATCTGACGGCATTCATTTTCATCGGCCGGCACCATCAGCGTCATGTTGGGGATGCAGCGTAAAAAGCTCAGGTCGTAGTTACCCGAGTGGGTAGGGCCGTCAGCCCCCACCAGTCCCGCCCGATCGATTGCAAACAGCACCGGCAGGTTCTGCAGCGCGACGTCGTGCACAAGCTGATCATAGGCGCGCTGCAGGAAGGTGGAGTAGATGGCGACCACCGGTTTCCAGCCATCGCAGGCCATGCCGGCGGCCATGGTGACGCTGTGCTGCTCGGCAATACCGACGTCGAAATAACGCTGTGGAAAAGACTCGGAAAATGTCACCAGACCTGAGCCTTCGCGCATGGCCGGCGTGATAGCAACCAGTTTGTCGTCCTGTTTCGCCATGTCGCAGATCCACTCACCAAATACCTGGGTATAGGTCTTTGCCGGGCTGGTGGTGCCCTGGCTCCGCCCGGTCTGTGGATCAAATTTACCCACACCGTGGAATTCGCAGGGGTTCTGCTCGGCGGGTTGATAGCCCTTGCCCTTGCGCGTCACGACATGCAGCAGCTGGGGACCTTTCAGTTTGCGAATATTACCCAGGGTCCCGACCAGCGCGTCCAGGTCGTGACCGTCGATAGGGCCGATGTAATTGAAGCCCAGCTCTTCGAACAGGGTGCCGGGGACCACCATGCCTTTCATGTGTTCTTCGGCGCGGCGCGCCAGTTCCCACATCGGGGGCATTATCTGCAGGACTTTTTTGCTGCCCTCGCGCACGGTTGCGTAAGTGCGTCCGGACAGCATGCGTGCCATGTAATTGGACAGGCCGCCGACATTGGGCGAAATCGACATATCATTGTCGTTTAACACCACCAGCAGGTTGGCATCCAGCGTGCCGGCGTGGTTCAGGGCTTCAAATGCCTGTCCGGCAGTCATGGCGCCATCGCCGATGACCGCGACCACACGGCGCTGGTTGCTTTCCCCTTTGGCAACGATCGCCATGCCCAGAGCGGCGCTGATCGACGTGCTGGAATGGCCGACCCCGAAACTGTCATACGGGCTTTCGTCGCGTTTGGGGAAACCGGCCAGCCCGCCTTGCTGGCGCAGGCTGTCCATTTGTTCACGCCTGCCGGTCAGAATCTTGTGCAGATAACTCTGGTGGCCCACGTCCCACACCAGGCGGTCATCCGGGGTATTAAAGACGTAGTGCAGCGCGATGGTGAGTTCGACGGTACCGAGATTGGCCGCCAGATGCCCGCCGGTATTGGATACCGATTCGATGAGAAAATGGCGTGCTTCGCCGGCCAGCTCGGGCAGCTGGGACATGGTCAACGCACGCAGATCTGCAGGTGAATCGATGCGCGTCAGCAAAGGCAGGTCACTGGCAGTTTTCATGGGCAGGCGCACAAACGGGAGGATCGTATTATCTGCGCTACGGCGCCTGCTGGCAAGTTGAACTGCCAATCAGGTGGCACGATCGACGATATACCGGGATAGCCAGCGTAAAGGGTCGGCGCTTTCATCCAGGCCGTCAAGGCTGTCGAGCGCGGCCTGATGCAGTTCCCGGGCACGTTCCCGGGCGCCGGCCAGTCCCAGCAGCGAGGGGTAGGTGGGTTTGTTCAGTGCGCTATCGGCGCCAGTCTCTTTGCCCAGTTGTTCGGTGTTGCCGGTCACGTCGAGGATGTCGTCCTGAACCTGAAAGGCGAGCCCTATATATTTTCCATAGCGGTCCAGCGCCTGTTTCTGATCGTCGGCGAGATTTTCGGCGCAGTCTGCACCCAGCAGCACCGAAGCGCGGATCAGGGCACCGGTTTTATGGATATGCATGTCTTCCAGCTCGGCGATATCCAGTTGTTTGCCTGTAGCCGCGAGGTCGAGTGACTGCCCGCCCACCATCCCGCGGGAACCGGAGGCCTGGCTCAACAGCTCGATCATCTGCAGACGGCGGTGGGAGGATATCGCTCCCATATCTGCGTGAGCCAGCAGGAAAAAGGCCAGCGTCTGGAGAGCATCACCGGCAAGAATGGCTTCGGCTTCTCCATAAACCTTATGGCAGGTGGGTTTGCCGCGCCGCAGGTTATCATCGTCCATTGCCGGCAGATCATCGTGCACCAGAGAATAGGCGTGAATGCATTCAACCGAGCAGGCCGCGACATCCAGTGCGTGCTGCCTCGCCCCCGAAGCTTGACCTGCGGCATAGACCAGCAATGGCCGGATACGTTTCCCACCACCCAGCATCGCGTAACGCATAGCCTGGTGCAGCTGTACCGGGAGGGTATTTTCCGAGGGTAGAAACCGCCCCAGTGCCGCTTCCACACGCTGCTGGCAGCGCTCCGCAAAGCGGTTCAGCTCAGGAGGATTCATCGTCGCTGTCAAACGTTTCAAGCGATGGTTGACCGTCTTTCTCCAGCAGGATCTGGACCTTTTGTTCGGCTTCTTTCAGGGCCTGTTGGCAGGAACGGGTCAATTGCACACCCCGTTCGAATTGTTTCAGCGATTCATCGAGACTCAAATCGCCCTGCTCCATTTTATCCACCAGTGCCTCGAGTTCTGCCAGTGCAGTTTCAAAATCGGGGGTTTTCTGACTACGTTTTGCCACATCCGCTCTCCAGTGTTCGGCTGCGTACGTTACAAGTGCCTGAGGGCACGGTCAAACGGGATCAGCCGGCAGGATTGGCTTTGTCCTGCTCCGTAGCCACGGAATACCCGTGAAGCAGGGAAAATGGTGATCCGAAAAGTAAACTTCTTTGATTTCCCCGGATTCCGTGGTTATATACCCCAGCTGTGTTTGGTCGATCAAAAATCATTGACACCCGCCCGCCGCTGAGCTAGATTTTTCACCCTATTTTAGACTTGGTCTAAACTGTTGCGACTGGTCTTTATCTCATACCCGCTAGGAGGTTACAAAATGGATCTGAAAGGAAGTAAAACTGAAGACAATCTGAAAGCAGCGTTTTCCGGTGAATCGCAGGCAAACCGTCGTTACCTGTATTTCGCCGCCAAGGCAGACGTTGAAGGTTACAACGATGTTGCCGCTGTATTCCGCTCCACCGCGGAGGGTGAAACCGGTCACGCCCACGGTCACCTGGAATACCTGGAAGCTGTTGGTGATCCGGCCACGGGTCTGCCCATCGGCGGTACAGCGGACAACCTGAAAGCTGCCATAGCCGGTGAAACCCACGAGTACACCGATATGTATCCGGGGATGGCCAAAGCAGCGCGTGGCGAGAATTTTGACGAAATCGCCGACTGGTTTGAGACCCTGGCCAAGGCCGAGCGCTCACATGCGAATCGCTTCCAGAAAGCGCTGAACGCCCTCGACGACTAGTTGACGACAGGACAGTGACGGGCTTGCTGGCGTAACGAATTAACCGTTCGCAGGCAAGCCCGATCCTGCCAGGAGTACACCATGTCCGTTAGAGAAGGCAGCCTGGATGCGCCCACCCGCCATCCGCTGGATTGGCAGAGTCCCGGGTTTTACGACGAAGCCTCGTTGCTGAAAGAGCTGGAACGAGTCTATGACATCTGTCACGGCTGCCGGCGTTGCTTTAATTTGTGCAATGCTTTTCCAACCCTGTTTGACGCTATTGATGAGTCAGACAGTATGGAGTTGGATAGCGTCGACAAACGCGTATTCTGGCAGGTTGTGGACCACTGTTACCTGTGTGACATGTGTTATATGACTAAATGTCCCTACGTACCACCGCATGAATGGAACGTGGATTTCCCGCACCTGATGCTGCGTGCCAAGGCGGTGAAACACCGCCAGGGCAAAACGGGTGCTCGCGACAGGATGCTGAGTTCTACCGATCTGGTGGGCAGGCTCGCGAGTATTCCGCTTGTATCTTCTGTCGTTAACAGGGTCAATAAAACCCGGGCCGGCCGTGCCGTGGTGGAAGAGCTGTTTGAAGTACACCCTCAGGCCCATCTTCCTGAATACCACAGCAGAAGCCTGCGTAAGCGCATTGACGGTTCACGTAACAGGGATGCCCGGGCCGCGCCCGAAGCCGGACCAACCCGCGGCAAGGTGGCTTTATTCGCGACCTGTTACGGCAATTACAATGAGCCGGAACTGGGCGAAGACCTGATTGCCGTATTCGAACACAACGATCTTCCCGTACGGCTGGTGGATACTGAACGCTGTTGCGGTATGCCCAAGCTCGAGCAGGGAGATCTGGAAGCAGTGGCAAAGGCCAAACAGTTTAACGTCCCCCGGCTGGTTGCGCTGGTGGATGAAGGCTGGGATATCGTAGCGCCGGTACCATCATGTGTGCTGATGTTCAAACAGGAGCTCCCGTTAATGTTTCCGGATGATCCTGATGTTGCCAAACTGCGCGACAATATTTACGATCCGTTCGAATATCTTGCCATACGTCATAAACACGATCTTTTAAAGATCGACTTCAAGCGCGGTCTGGGCAGAATTGCCTATCATGTTGCCTGTCATCTGAGGGTGCAGAACGTGGGTATGAAAACCCGCGACCTGTTGCAACTGGTTCCGGATACCAGCGTAGACGCCATCGAACGCTGTTCCGGTCACGACGGCACATATGCGGTGAAAAAAGAGTTCCATGAGGTGTCCATGAAGATCTGTAAGCCGGTCGTTTCCCGCGTGCAGAAAAGCCATGCGGATCACTATTGCAGTGACTGTCCAATGGCCGGACACCAGATCGAGAACGGACTGGCTGATGGCAGTCGGCCGGAGCATCCGTTGAAGCTGTTGCGTATGGCCTACGGTATCTAATCGCGAATGCAGAGCAGGCCAGGCCGTGTTCGCGAATGAAATTTGTGGCAATAATCTGCGCAATGTTGTCTTACAAGACACGCCGTAAATACAGCCCTGTAGGCTCGACGGCAGCATCCCTGCTGCCGACGGTCTTGTAAGACAACATTGCGCAGATTCTTTCCCGTTTATTGGGTGGAGTAACCATGAACAAGCTCTCACGTGAGGATCTATACAGCCTGGAGCAATATGCTGAAGTGCGCCCGGAATTCCGCGCCCAGGTGATGGCGCACAAAAAAAACCGGCGTGTACCGCTGGGGCCGGTTGTCGCCCTGTATTTTGAAGACCGTCTGACCATGCACTACCAGGTCCAGGAAATGCTGCGTGCTGAACGTGTGTTTGAAGCTGAAGGGGTCCAGGAAGAACTGGATGCCTACAATCCGCTGATTCCCGATGGCAGTAACCTGAAAGCGACGTTGATGATCGAAGTTGTCGATGAGGAAGAACGGCGCGGAATTTTGTCCCGGCTGAAGGGTATTGAGAAGGAAACCTGGGTGCGCGTGGCGGGATTTGAACCGGTGTTCGCCATTGCCGATGAAGACCTCGAACGTGAGAATGAAGAGAAAACCTCAACGGTGCACTTCATGCGTTTTGAATTGACCAGGGAGATGGTGGCATCGGCGAACAAGGGGTCGGCGCTGGGTATAGGGATCAGTCACAGTGCTTACACCCAGCAACTCGAACCACTGCCCGATAACATTCGGCTATCGCTTGTTGGCGACCTCGACTGAAAACCTCCCGTTAAGCACGCTGGAGCCAGTTAAATCCGAGATTACCCGATATACCGATCAAGGTTTATGACCCGCCTGTAACGTCGGGAACCAGGGATGTGCGGATGGAATGCGCACCCGAATCCGCTTGTCGCGGTTTCAGATGGCTGAGTGCCATGCCGATTCATGCGGCTCTTGAAAATCTGCACCCGGCACCCCATGTAGTAAGCAGCGAGGGGCGTCAATCGATGCTCCCTATTGAGATTAAGGAGGTGTGAAATGTCTCTGGTACGTTATGAGCCCTGGGGTCTTTTGAATCAGCTGCACGGTGAAATTGATCGTTTGTTCGATACCCGTCTGGGCAGTTATGGTGAGGACAGCAGTCAGCTGGCTACCAGCGATTGGGTGCCGGCCGTTGACATCAGGGAAGAAGCTGACCGCTATGTGATTCATGCCGATGTACCCGGTGTTGACCCGAAAGATATCGAGGTACACATGGAGGATGGCGTATTGTCGATCAAGGGTGAGCGCAAGTCGGAAAGCAAGGAAGAGCGTGAGCATTACAAACGTGTGGAACGGGTGCGTGGCAGTTTTTTCCGCCGTTTCAGTATGCCGGATACCGCGAACGCGGAGGCGATCAGCGCTAAATCAAAAGATGGCGTTCTGGAAATCGTCATCCCGAAGCAGGAGAAGCTGCAACCCAAGCGGATCCAGATCGAAAGTTGATGGCATTATAACGGGTTTATGAGTCTGCGCCTGGCTGACAGGCGCAGGCCGTAAAGCGAGGGAGGTTGTCATGAGTACATTTGCAGAAATTGGTGAGGGGCTGGAACGGGCCTGGGACTCCATTGCAGACGGCTGGCGGCAGCTTCGTCAGAGAGCCACACATGCCCTGACCAGGTTTAAGCCATTGAACAGCGGGGGAAAGCTCGAAACCGCGGAGGAAGTGTTTTTGCAACGCAGCTCACCCTGGGGATTGCTGGCTGCCGATGTCAGTGAAGGTGACACGGAAGTCGATGTGCGGCTGGAAGCGCCTGGACTGGAGGCAGATAACCTCGATATTCAGGTTGTCGGAAATGTTCTTGTCGTACGCGGCGAGAAGAAGGTCCAGCACGCACAGACAGAAGGTCGTTTTTATGTCATGGAGTGTGCCTACGGAAGCTTTGAACGGGCGGTTCCACTGCCAGTTGAGGTTGACGAGAACGCTGCAAAGGCCAGTTACAGGCGCGGTGTCTTGCACATAAAATTGCCGAAAAAAGCGGCCACACGAGGGCGGCGGATCGAGGTTCAGTACTGACGGTCAAGAGCAACAGTGCAGAAGCTGTCCCCGGCCGGCTAAACTTGTTAGCGGGCCGGCTGAATCGTTACACTGCACAAAACAGCGGGTGGTGATAATGGTCACGAAGCGTTCATTTATGGCGCTCTGCGCGATACTGTGTCTGGCAGCATCGAATGCGATTTTTGCCGCAGTAGAGGACCTGGATGGTGAGGAGGACTTCGATCGTGGCAAGGAAGCCCCGGGATCCGAATGGAAAGAAGATGCAGTTGTTATGCCGCCCTTCCCGCTGGCTGATGATCTGGTCGAGGTCGATCTTTCCCTGCCGGAATTTCCGTTTACCCTGTTCATTGACCGGCAGTCATTCTCAGTCGGTAAAGACCGGGTAATTCGATACACGGCGGTGCTGCGCTCCAGGAATGGCGTGGAAAATGTGAGCTACGAGGGTATTCGCTGTAATCATAGTCAGGTCCAGCGCTACGCTTATGGCAGTGGCGGGCGGTTTCGCCCGGTTCGAAACAGGGACTGGCGTTATATCCGTAAAGATGGTCAGGATCGCTTTCGCACCGAGCTGGTGGACCACTTTTTTTGTCCGCTGCCGCTCGGCGATACAGAGCGGCAGATTCTGGAGAAATTGAAAGGTCGTGATTGAGAAAACCCGGCTTCAGTGTTGAGGCAAGCTTTACATAAAACGATTATGCGCCCCTTGCCGCGCCTTGAAGCTGGGCCAAAATCCGGCGCAATCTTCGGGCAATTATTTATTTCCGCGGCCCTAATGGAACCCTTGCCGTGCTTTCGGTAGCATAGCCGGAAGATTTGATACCGCGGATTCCTGAATCGCCATGGCCAGTAACTACGATGCCGCTTCGATTGAAGTCTTAAGCGGACTTGACCCGGTGCGCAAACGCCCCGGCATGTACACCGATACCACCCGCCCCAATCACCTTGCCCAGGAAGTGGTCGATAACAGTGTCGACGAAGCTACTTCCGGGCACGCCAGTAGAATCGAAGTCACGCTTTTCAAGGATGGTTCCTTGCAGGTAACGGATAACGGTCGCGGCATGCCGGTGGATATACACCCCGAGGAAGGGATATCGGGGGCCGAAGTGATCCTGACCCGTCTGCACGCCGGCGGCAAATTTTCCAGCAACAACTATCGGTTTTCCGGCGGCCTGCACGGCGTGGGTGTTTCTGTTGTCAATGCCTTGTCCCGGCAATTGGAAGTCTGGGTGCGGCGCGGTGGCAAAGAATACAACCTGGCGTTCAAAAATGGCGAAAAGACCGCCGGGCTGGACGAGGTGGGCAAGGTTGGCAGGCAGAATACCGGTACCACGGTGCGTTTCTGGCCGGACCCCCATTTTTTCGATTCCGCCAAATTCTCGCTGGTGCGCCTGAAACATGTGTTGCGCGCCAAGGCGGTTTTATGTCCGGGTCTCGAAGTTACCCTGCTCGATGAAAAAAGTGCTGAGAAGGAATCCTGGCATTATGAGGACGGCTTGCGTGATTATCTCGTCGATACCCTGGGCGAGGCGATCTGTATTCCGCAAGAGCCTTTCACGGGCAATTTTGAAGGCAATGCGGAGGCGGCCGAATGGGCACTTGTGTGGTTGCCGGAAGCCTGGGAACTGGTTAACGAAAGTTACGTTAATTTGATTCCCACTGCCCAGGGTGGCACCCACGTCAACGGTTTGCGTACCGGACTGACGGAGGCCATCCGCGAATTCTGCGAATTCCGCAGCCTGTTGCCGCGCGGCATCAAGATAACCCCCGACGACGTCTGGGAACGTTGTGCCTATATTCTGTCGGTAAAACTCCTCGACCCGCAGTTTTCCGGACAGACCAAGGAACGCCTGTCTTCGCGTGAATGTGCAGCCTTCGTTTCCGGAGTAGTCAAGGACGCCTTCAGCCTCTGGTTGAATCAGCATACCGAAGCCGGTGAACAGATCGCCCAGTTGGCTATCCAGCACGCACAAAGCCGGCAGCGGGCTGGAAAAAAGGTTGTTCGTAAAAAGGTCACCAGTGGTCCTGCCTTGCCGGGCAAGCTGGCTGATTGTGCCAGCACTGATCTGCAACGGGCTGAATTGTTTCTGGTGGAAGGGGATTCTGCCGGCGGATCAGCCAAACAGGCCCGTGACCGGGTGTATCAGGCCATCATGCCTTTGCGCGGCAAGATTCTGAATACCTGGGAGGTGGATTCTGCCGAGGTCCTGGCATCAACGACGGTACACGATATCGCTCTGGCTATCGGTGTTGAGCCGGGCTCTGTCGACCTGAAGAACCTGCGTTATGGCAAGGTCTGTATTCTGGCCGACGCCGATTCTGACGGTGCCCATATAGCGACACTGCTGTGTGCCTTGTTCCTGAGGCATTTCTGGCCCCTGGTTGAAGCCGGTCATGTTTATGTTGCCATGCCGCCACTGTACCGTATCGATGTCGGGAAGCAGGTGTTTTACGCGCTCGACGATGCAGAACAACAGGGCATAATGGACCGGATTGCCGCTGAGAATGTCAAGGGTAAGGTCAATGTGCAGCGTTTTAAGGGCCTGGGCGAAATGAATCCCCTGCAGTTGCGCGAAACGACGATTGATCCGGATACCCGCCGACTGGTGCAACTGACCGTCCAGGCGGGCGATAACAGCCATAAAATTCTCGACTTGCTGCTCGCTAAAAACCGCTCGTCCGACCGCCGAAACTGGCTGGAGAAAAACGGTAATCTTGCCGATATATAGACGAGGATTGCCGGCCGGTTCGCTGGAATTCCCTAACTCGTTGATATTAGAAACAGCACCACCTGGCGGGATGGTTGTGCCAAGGGTGGCTGTCAAGTCTCGCCAGCAGCACGTCAAGGGACTATGGGCGAAATCGTCGTCAAACATTTCAAGCGATCCGGCGTCAGTTCCGACGACAAGGAGCTGGTCACCGAAATCGTTGTCGAAAGTTCTGATACCGGCCGCTTTCTGCAGCGCGTGGAAGAATCGCGACTGACACGGCCCTGTTTTCAGACCATCGATATGCGTGCTCGTGTGGCTGGTGAATGCCACCGTTATGCCTTTAATGACCGGGTTCACTACCTGGACGACAATTCCTTCCAGTTGTTCGAGCAGGGTTTAAGGGAACACAACGGTGTTTACACCGTTGGCACCTTTGAAACCATTATGGGCGGCGCCCACACGTTTCAGGCTCAGCAGACGATGCGTGACGAGGCGGAAAGACGAGGTGGTGAAGTCGAGCGGCAGCACCTGGAACGCACCCGCGCAGCAGCGCTCGAGCGTGCGGCTTGTGACCATCGAGCGGGGCTGAGTGAAAGTGGTGTGCCGCCAGTACCGGTCGATAATCCGGAGTTGCTGGCATTGGGCTATTTTCGAAGGCGCAGCCAGCCACGTCTCCAGTATGCTTGTGCGGTGGTCCTGGAGCGTGACAATATCAGAACCGAGGGCATTAGCGGCGATATTTCGGTGTGTGGTGCGCGGGTGCATATCAAGGGTTTAACAACGTTTAAACAGGATCAGGAGGTACTGCTTTCCTATCCGGGACTCGAGCATGAAGCAGGCAAGATTGATGTAAAACACATTGCCTACAGAATCGTCAGCAGTGAGGCCCGTGATGGGGAGACGGTGCTGTGTCTGCAGCGTTCACATGCCGATAAACCTGCCGGTTTTTCAGGCTTCCTCGAAGGTTTTATCGAGCGATTTCAACGCGATTACAAACTCGATGCTGACGACGAGTATCAGTCCATATTGAGCTGGTATTACGAGCGCTGTTATGCGCAAAGTGCGATGCAGATACCTTTTTATGTCGAACGGAGTGATGCCTCAGGCCTGCGTACTCAGGCTGTTGCGATGAGTGAAGGTAACTCGTACCTGGCACGCTTTTTCTGTACCGATGCTGATAACTACAATTTTACACCAATATGTTTGCCACATCGTCTTCAGCAACTGCGGCACAAGCGCTCGTTTGTCATGGCGATGTACCGCCAGCGCGGTGAACAGGATCAGTGCATGCGGATTCATTCAGCGGCTGATTTCGAATTTTCCTCCCGCGACGCCTTTCGGGACATGGTCAGCTACACCATGGGTCAGTCGGATCACTGTGTCGTCAAGGTCCATGTCAGCCAGGTGCCCGCCGTTTCCTTAACGGAACAGAAGCTGGATGA
>Ga0316197_10003081_pt1 | contig 11853 bp, 11 predicted proteins | sample OudBiesiAoxic_MG_FD_204939 | JGI IMG/M metagenome (GOLD analysis project Ga0316197, IMG submission 204939) | Coastal sediment microbial communities from Oude Bieten Haven, Netherlands - site A oxic | ecosystem: Environmental > Aquatic > Marine > Coastal > Sediment | place: Netherlands...
ATTCAATCGTGCCCCAGCCCTCGAGGAAACCGGCTCCGAAAGCCCCCTTCTCCCCTCCACCCGAGATGACCAGAACATCGTAGATAAAGGGCTCTCCTGATTCTTGGTGCTCTTTGTATTCACGCTCGAGCCGGCGCAGAACCGTCTCCGCCATCCGCTCATGGTCGGCAGCAATGGTCTTCTTGTAATCCTCGTCCAGCTGCTCGAGTTGGTTCTCGGTCAGGCTCCTGAGCTCCATCTTCTGCTTGCGCTGCTTCTTCGTGCCCTCACACCTGTCGTTCTTCTTGGCCCCGGCCGGGCCAGCGCTCACCGGGATCATGAGGGAAATACACAGACCCACAAGTGGCCATAACATCGACTTGGCTCTAATCATCAGTCCTCTCCTCTAATTCGTCAGTCACTCGATCTTCGCAGATTCCCCAGCCAGGATGCGCGCCACAGTCTCACCGTCGATGACCTCGTCCTCCTGGTCTCCAATCAGGCGCTACTCAGGCCGGCGGCACCGGCGGTGGCTTGGGCCTTCCCAGGAGCGAACGCCCGCCAGCGAACACCAGATACACCAGGTACCAGGCCGACGACGCCACCCCTGCCACGTACGTCATGGCGGCTGCCCTGAGCACTTTCTCCGCGCCCTCCTGACCATCGGGTGAGATGAGATCGAGCCGGTCGAGTTGGTTGAGCGCACGCTTGCTCGCATTGAACTCGACCGGAAGGGTCAAGAACGTGAGCAGGATCGCGACGACGTAGGCCAGCGTCCCGATCTGCACCATCGCCGTCGATCCATACATCGATCCAAAGATGGCCAGCGGTATCCCGAACCGGGACCCGAGATTGGCGATTGGGACCATGGCCGTTCGGAACTCCATCGGCCGATAGTTCTCGGCATCCTGCAGGGCGTGGCCGCACTCGTGCGCCGAGACCGCAGTGGCGGCGACGCTGTTGCCGACATAGTTCTCCCTGGCAAGGCGCAGCAGCTTGTGACGAGGGTCGTAGTGGTCGGTGAGCTTGCCCTGAACGGGCTCGACCGGCACGGCCTGGAGTCGATTGGAGTCGAGGATAATCCGGGCCACCTGACCGCCCGGTTTCCCGGTTGCGCTGCGAACCTGACTCCAGCGACTGTACGTCGACTTCAGATGCTGGCGGACACCGAGCGAGAACAGAAAGACCAATCCGGCGATAACGTAGAACAGGGTCGTTTCCACGGCTACTCCTCAGATTCCGGCGTCACCCCGGCCAGCTCGAGAAAGTTGCGGATCGCGACGACTTCGTGCTTGGCTTCAATACTCATCGGGATCCAGTGCCTCCTTGTCCAACTCTTCAGCACCCTCGGCGCAGTCGATGCACAGCGTAGCGTAAGGCAGGGCCTCGAGCCTCATCGCACCGATCTCATCGCCGCACGACTTGCAGAAGCCGTGCTCGCCGGCGTCGAGCCGGGCCAGCGCTTCGTTGACCTGGTTGAGCTCTTCGGCAGCCTCGTCGTCCAGGCCGTCTCTGACTTCCGAGACCTCCCACAGCTGAGCGTTGGAGTCCAAGCCTTCCTTGACCTCGTGTCCCTCGGTCGCCTGGGTCGCTTTCAGTCGATTGGAAAGCTCACGCTGTTTGTCGAGTAGCTTGGTCTTGATAGCCGAATGGTCGATCATTCGAACCTCCCTTTATGTCTTTGACCAGCTCAGTCATGGACCTCCACAGGCTTCGGCCGAATCTTGCCCACCCTGTTACGGGCGTCTTTGGGCTCCGTTCTGCGTTACCAGCTGCTCCAGGGTGTCGTAGGGCTGCGCACCGACGACACCTCGACCATTGATCACGAAGGTCGGTACGCCGGTGATGCCCAACTCGGAAGCGCGGCGCCAATCGCCGTCGACGCTCGCCGCGAAGGAGCGGCTCTCGAGCACTTGGCGAGCCTCCTCTTGTGACAGACCGACCGAGTCCGCGATCTGCGCCAGCTTGTCGATCCGGGTCAAATTGATCCCGTCGACAAAGTAGGCTCTGAACAGAGCGTCGTGGATCTCTCCACCTCCGGGCTGAATTTCGGCCCATTTAGCCATTTCCTGAGCCAGCCGGCTGTTGTAGGTGTGGGTACGCCTGCCATAGGGCAGTCCCTGTCCCGCCATCAAGGTCACGAGCCGTTCCTGTGCTGCCTCGAGGTCGAACGACCGACCTCTGAACAGCTGCTCCAGGGTCATCCCTTCGGGAGGTGTGTCCGGATGGAGGGGAAACTGGGTGATCTTCAGGTCGACGTCGAAGGTCTCCCGGATCCGTTCAATACGCACGGTACTGAGATAGCACCACGGTCATATGTAGTCGGAGAACACCTCGAACACCTGTGGACTCATAGTGGTCATACCGGCCCGAACGATCACGAAGAAGGAGCAGAGGTAGTCGATCCGACCAGATTTCACCTAGGCCAATTTAGCCAGAAAGGTGCCACCTGACTTCTGGGTTAGCACCCTACTTCGGAAACAGGAATGTGAACTGGACCCGTAGCTGCCAATCGGCACCGTCCACTGCTCCCCACTCGCCGCCTCCCAATTGGCCGTAATGATGGGTTGCGAAGTCAGGAACCAGCCCTTGTCCATGTTGTAGTTGGCGAAAACCTGACTCAAAAAGAAGTTCACGGTGGAATCGCTATCGAAGGACCAGAGGGTCGACATCAGGATGCCAGTGACCCACGACCCGGGCATGGCCAAGAGCACCACACTTGGCCCAGCAGCCCACTCGCCGCTACCCAGGGCGTCATCGGGCCGGGTGGGAATCGAGATCACGGGCCCCGCACCCCAGATCAGCTTACCGGGCTCTCGCGGTGAGATGAAGCCGGTGTAGCTGGTATCCCCCATTCCGGTCGTGCTCCCACTACCCGTGACGACTTCGCGCTGATACATCACGGGAATAATGGTCCGATTGATCAGATTCCACTTCTTGCTCAGGCTTACCGGAATGACTGGCTGGATGTTGAGGATGTTCTGAACATCGTCCCCGGGTCCATATCCGAAGTTGGTGTTGTTCTGCAGTGGCAAAGAGATCAAACTCCCAACCGGGTTTTGCGACGCCTTGGCCAGTTCGGCCGTGTCACTCTCTCCCACGATAACCTCGACATGCTCCGTGGTCTTGTCCTGCGCAGCCAAGCCGCCCGCCAAGGGGCCGGCGAGGAGAGTGATGACGCAGCAGGCAACTCCGAGCACCACGACTGATCGACTCGCTAGAGTGCTCATGAAGCTCGCTGTAACGACAGATGGATTCAAAGGTCCGGATACCATCTCTGCTCGCAATAGGTGGATCGAACCCACCGCATCACTCTACTGGAAGTGACTAAACGACTTGAAGAGCACGCTCTGGGTCGGTAGTGTGCTGCGCATGCGGCTGGCTTTCTAGCTGGCCTCGAGGGGGAAGCCATGAAGATCGACCAACTCTGTCGCATCGTCTGCATTTCTTTGTGCAGTTCCCCGCTCTTCGCCGCGGCCGTCCTGGCCTCGGGGGCGTCAGAAGTGCGCGACCTGGCCGCTCGGGCCGACACGTTGATGCGGTTGGGTGTAACCGAAAAGGGTGCGAGCCGCTCTTTCGAGGAAGCAGAAACCGTGCTCGGTGAAGCGGAGAGACGCTTGGCCGAGGTCGACCTCCCGTCTTCAGTCGAGGCCGAGGTGACCTTGGAGATCGCGGCGGTGCGAGAGGATCTCGAGGACCTTGTCGAGCTCTATGAGGACCGCTTCTATGGGGTGTTTCCACTGGCGCGCCTGACCGTGCCATCGCTTCTCGAGGACGAAGGACTGGTGATCACCGAGCAGGTTTTTCACGCACCGGATGAAGCGGCTGTGATGGCAGCCACTCGCAAGGTCGCCGATCTACTCGACGAGTACCATCACCCCTATGTCGTCTTCAGGAGCTCTCCACCGAATCGACATCTGGAGAATGTCGCCTCTGAGGAACTGCTGCGAGACGGAAGGTCGACACCCTACAATCGCAAGACACTGGTCACAGCCCTCGGTCCAGAGGATCTGGCGGCGTTCGATCGCGGCGAGCTCGAGCCTCCGATCATCGATCGCATCGCGACCGCACTAGACGCTGTCAGCCTCCTGGTACTGACCATCGGTCAATCGGTGGAGCTCGAAGACGCCCATGTCCGGACGGTTCATGGCGAGTACTTCCAACCCGGAGCGGTGATCCAGGGAAGCCCTGTCGATGCTCCCTTGATGGTCCGCATCGAGAGCTTCACCGTTGTCGGTTCGGCACGGGACCGAAGAGACCGGTATCGGACCATCCTCATGATCCAGCTGGCGCTCTTTGTCTTGGCACTGGCATGGGCCGCATCCGTGAAATGGCGACGCGGTCATCCGTTCAAGATCTTGGTCAGGCTGGCTATCGGCGCCGCGCTCTTCCTGTTCGGCAGGATCTTCGCCATTGCCGTGATCGTCATCCTGAGGAAATTCATCCCGGATGCCAGCGCCCTGGCAGTGGCAGGGTGGTGGTGGCCAGCGGCACTCGGGTTGCTCGTCATCCTCGGCGGTGGATCGATGGCCTGGATCGGGCAAGCCCGCCTGACCGACATCGTGCCAGGCTCCAGAGGCGCCAGAGCGGTGGGTACGATCTTCGCCCTGGTCGCCATTGGGGCCTGCTCCCACTTCGTTACGCCGCTGTTGATACTCGATCGGGGAGCTGGCTGGCTGAATTTCATTCCCTTCTTGCTGGCTGCCCTCAGTCTGGCGCTCTTGTTCGCGTTCGCTGCGCGCTCCGGCCCTCCGGTACCGCACTACTTCACCATCGGACCGGTACTGGTGGCACCCCTGGTGGGCGTGGCGCTGATGACAGCCTCCCCGGGCCGGCTGTGGCTCACGGTAGCCGCGAGTGCTGTCCTGTGTCTTGCTGCCTGGATTCGCCACCGGGTGGCCGTCGCGCGAGGTACGGAAGAACCCGAACCGGACCCGGACCAGGCCGCCGAGATCGACAAGGAAAAACTGATGAAGGTCGAGAAGAGGCTCAAGAATAAATTGTAGGTTCGAACCTGTGTCGGGCCCACTCAAGGTCGCGTTTCCTGCATCGTTTGCCGCTACTGCGGTAGATTTCATGAACTAGGAGAACAGAGGAGCGATGAGATCAACGGGTATACCAGCAGCGGCCAGTCGCATCCTTCTGCTCGCGCTTCTCGTCGCCCTGACCGGATGTGTCTCGGCCAAGATGTACCGTCCTGACAGCGTCATAGAGAAAGACGACTACACGCTCACCTTCATCGAGTTCGACGATCAAGGCGAGCCCTGGGCGCCGGCCCAGCTCGAGCACACGATTCAGGTGATCGATGAGGTCAACAGCAGCGGCAAGAGCGCCGTGGTCCTGTTGTTCGTACACGGCTGGCAAAACGATGCTTCCCAGCGCGAGGACCGCAAGGATGACAACAACGTCGAGGGCTTCCAGCGCCTGCTGAACACCACCCGCCAGCTGCTACTGCGAGGGGGTGACGGCCCCGACGAAGTCGCCCTGATCGGCGTCTATCTCAGTTGGCGGGGGCGCTCGACCGACGTCGGGCTTCTTCAACCGTTGACGTTTTACTCCCGGCGCGGGGCCGGTCAGCGCGTGGCCAGTGTGTCGACCACAGAGGCGATTCTGCGGGTGATGAACACCGCCAAGAAGAATCCTCAATCCGTTGGGATCGTGATCGGGCACTCTTTCGGCGGCATGATTGTCGAGAGCGCACTCAGCCAGGCCGTTGTCGGCTACACCCTCAATTCCCGGTCCGAGATGAAGCCCTCCGCCGACATGGTCATCCTGGTCAACCCCGCCTCGCAGTCGATGCAGGCCAAGAGCATGGTGTCGATGCTGAAGCGCAATCGCTTGAAGTTCTATCGCGAGGACTCGGAAGGCAATCGACGAGAAGCGCCGCTGATCGTTTCGGTGACATCGACCGGAGACACGGCTACCGGGCATCTCTATCCGCTGGCCCTGAGCATGAAAGGGTGGTCGAAGAAATTCCGCGAGTATGAGTTGACCGACTGCAGTCCCGCACCGGAGCAGAAGCAGTTCTACACCAAGACCGCGGGCCACAACCCGGTGCTGTTCAGCCATGTCATCACTACCACGGGTTCGATCGAAGCGGGATCCGTGGACGACTCGCAGATGGTCTTGGAGCTGTCCGTCGATCCGAAGACGGGCGAGAATCGATACACGTTCCCTGGCCAGGAGAACCTGTTCACGATCCAGCAGTTGCCGCTCAGCTACAACGACACCCCTTACTGGATCATGCCGGCGCCGCCGGAGTTGATCCGCGATCATTCCGAGATCTTCACCTACAACACGGTCCAGATGATTCGCGCGCTCATGCACTTGAGTGGCGCTTCGGACGAGACCGAGCGGACCCTCATCGTCCGAGAGGACGGCGTCAGACCCATCGATCTGTTCGCTCTGCCTAATGGTGATCTGGCTTTTCTCGAGGGGTCACGACGATTCTTCTTGCTGAGTGAGGACAACAGCAGACCGTTCGCTCTCGCATGCCTCCCAGCGGTCATTCAGCCCGAAACGGTCATTGGTGTGTTCTATGAAGGCGAGCGCGCAATCGTCGTTGCCAGTGCAGCGGTCCAGGACGGAAAGAAGACGAAGATCGAGACCGATGTGGTCGCCTTCGACTTCGGTCTCGTGGGATCCGAGAGCCTCGAATGGACCGAAATCCACTCGGATCTACTCTTCAGCGCCGCGGCTGTAGATACAGGAGAGAACAGGATCTACCTCACCAGGCCGGGCGAGCTCTATGTTGCGGACATGACTGCCAAGAAGCCTCGACCGGAGCTCTTGAGTAGCTTCGATGATTCGATCGGCATCGACACGATGGAGCTCGACAGGACCGGCAACCGCCTGCTGGCCACCGATCGAGAGGCTGGCTCCCTGTATCTGGTGGATCTGAGCTCGGAATCTCCGACCCCGGAGTTGGTGGCGAGCGACCTTGGACCTATTACCGAATTGGATTTCTCCGAAGCGGACTCCTCGCTGATGCTGATCAACACTGCCGGCAAAAAGGTCCTCGCGCTCGATTGCCCGCGAGACGCAGAAGGCTGCTCGCCGCCCAGGGTGTTTGCCGCGATTCCGGAATTCGAGCAACCCATCGCGGTGGCCCGGACGGACGACGGCAAGGTCTGGGTGGGTGACCTCGGGGCCCAGAGCCTCTTCGCATTCGACGCCGACGGCAACCTGATCGAAGTGCTCGAATCGATGTCTGGCTTCTCCGAATAGCCGACAGCCAAGGAAGACCCTGCACGAAAGCCGACCCGAAGTGTCGATCAAGCCGACACGAGCTGCTGGGCTGCGTCCGAAGTGCATCGACACGATTCCTCCCGCTGCCATCGCTTCCCGACAACTCATCGATCAAGACCCCAAGTCTTGAAGTTCTATCATAAGCAGGTTATGATAGATGCGTGGAGCACGAAGTAAGAGAGTACCTCGCCGAAATCGGCAGGCGTGGTGGCCGCAAGAGTCGCCGCACCCTGGACCCCGAAACAGCCCGGGGCATGGTTCGCGTGCGGGAGGCGCGCCGGATGTATCGGCGATTTCATCCCGAGTGCTTCTGGTCATTCGATCCCGAGTACCGGATCGGTGCCGCGGACGTCGCCTGGGTGGCAGACCAGCTTCGCAGGCACGGTGGGCGTGACGCCTGGGAGGCTGCGGAGAAGCTGTGCCCCTGACTCCTTTCTGGAGTTGCTGCGAAGGCGCGGGCGGGTTCGAGTCGAGGACCTCGCACGACTCGATCTTGCAAAGCCGATCGACCTCCACGAGATGAAACGACTGTGGCTGGAGGCCCTCGATTCGGTGGAGCCATTCGTGGATTCCAGACCGTCCGACGAGATCGGCTGCCTCTACTACAGCCCTTCTCAGCAGAGGTTTGTCGATCCTCGAAAGGCCTCGGACGCCGTACCGCATTTCGGTAGACCCGGCGGCGTCCTGCCGCGCGTCGCTGACTAGGTGCCACCCGACCGGAAGAGGGCCGGTCTTTGATGGGCCTGGGGTTCCAGAGGACATTCGAGACTAGAATGGGGCGAGTCCAGAGCCCTGGAGATTTCGCCTGAAACCGAGGTGACACCATGCCAAGAGCTACTTCCCAGATCTGCCTATTGCTGACCGCGCTCCTGCTGGCACCAATGGCCATAAGCGCTCAGGATGCCTCGGGGCAGACCCTCGAGGCGATAACCTTCAATGTCTGGCACGGCCTGCGCAGCGGCGAGAGCAACAAGCGCTTTCCCGGTGAGGATGAGGACCGCAAGGAGCGCCGACTGGCGTGGCAGATCGAAGAGCTGAAACGCCTCGATCCCGACCTGCTCTTCTTTCAGGAGGTCAACCCGAATCAGCCGCTGGCCGGTTGGTACGCCAAGCAGCTCGGCTACGACGAGATTCACAAGGTCACCAGCTGCGGTCTCCACCTCGGCGGCATCTACAAGATCCCCAAGAACATGAATGAGGGGATCGCGATCCTGGCCAAGCCCGAGCTGGGGCTGCGCCGCGTCGGCAAGAAGCGCCTGAGCGGCAACGCCACGTGCAGCGCCACGTGGGGCTTTCAGACCAAGGAATCTCGCTATGCCCTGTTTGGCGAGATCACGGTGAACGGCGAGAAGGTCCTCGTGACCACGGCCCACCTCTTCTCCGCCCCCTTCGTACTCCCGAGCTTCGACGAGGACCTCGAACAGCTCGTCGAGCAGGGGGTCCTGGAGCCGGCACAGCAGGCCGAGATCCTCGCCGCTCGTGAGCAGAAGGTCCAGCGGGCCACGGGGGAGGCAAAGCTCCTGGTTCAAGAGATCGAGAAGCGCCGCTCCCGCCTCGGCTCCGACGTTCCGGTGATTCTGGGTGGCGACTTCAATGCCGAACCGACCACTCCGGGAATCGCCGCCATCAAGGCGGCTGGATTCGTCGAAGCCGGAACCGGTCCCGACTTCCATACCTGGGACCCGGTCACCAACGAGGTCAACTACGGAATCGGCACCCGTAGGCACGATCCTCTACCCACCTTCGACAAGCCCGAAGTCCAGGAGCTCCTCGCCCACCGCAGTACGACTCCCAGGCAGATCGACCACATCTTCGTCTCGCCCGACTTCAAGGTTGTTGCAGCGGAAATGGTGCTGAACCGGGACAAGGACGGAATGTACCCGTCGGATCACTTCGGAATCCTGGCGGTCCTGCAGCTACGCTGAGGACCGCGGGGGTTGGAGCGGCCGGCGTCCCTTCGGCCGACCTTTGAGGGCTTGGGGGTTGAAGCGCTCGGCGACTTCGCCGACCGGCCTTTGAGGCAGTGGGGCCCCCTCCCTCGCCTTCTCTTGTGCGAACCAGGCGTTAGCTGTGCCAGCCCACCGTCCAAAAGGCTCCTCTTAGCGCCCAAAATGTACAACTCGAGGGCCAAAGTGGCCAACGGCCGATCCTTGGGTCAGTGGGCTCTCCTCACCTACATTCAAATTACCAAATTCAACCCATTGGCCGTATTCAACCAATTGTAGAGACGGTCACGTGCTGGAGAGTCTTCTCCGTGTGACCCCAGCCCCACTGCCTCAAGGATCGGCTGAAGCAAGCGGCAGACTCCTCAACCCTTCTTGGCGCCATGCGCCAAGGAATTGGCGCCTATCGCCACTGCCTTTTCTCGCGGAGAACTGTAACTTCCTCGCAGGATCCGACACCTACTTACTGGAGGCGACACTTCGTGATCGGCCACGACGAAAGCCGGCACGAGAGATGCAAAAGGAAGAAGACGAGAAGGAAACGCGAGAGCGAGAAAGGAGACCGAGATGATCCATCAGCACGTGATTCAAAGGACGCAAGTGGCCAGGGCGGAGCGGTCACAGCCGATCGTCGTCGGTCACTGGGCATTGTTCTCCCTGTTCCTGCTGTGGCTGACCCTGCTCGCTTCGGCTTTCAACCTGGGTCTCAGCCTTAGCTAGTTGAGGACCCACCCCGGCACAGAGCCCCAGACTGTCCTCAATCAGGGACGTTTCGCAACGGAAAAAGCCGACTACTCCACCCAGCTCGCCTGAGCCGCGATGCGCTCCGTGGGGAAGATCCCTGGAAAGGTGACGTCGTAGCGCTCCTGCTTGTTCGGCGGGATGTACATGGGGAAATCACGGGTCTCAATGACCCCGGCGGAACCGACCAGGCTGACCTGCAGCTTGCCTCGGGAGGCATAGCGAGTCGGGTTGCTGACGAAGCCGCTCACCGTTACAAAGCCCATTGGACTGATGGTGACGTAGGGCGGCCCTACTGGCTGCACGCCAGCTGACGGTCGAGGACCGGCTTGTCCCTGAGGGGTAGCTCTTGCCGGGCCTTCGAGTCGTCCGATCTCGGCGCGAAGCTCATTCAGCTCGGCCACCGCCTGATCCAGCCCGGCCCTGTAGCGCTCCGAGTCCTCCTGCAGTTGTCTTACACGAACCTCCAGGGACGCGATCTCGGAGCCTTTCTGCGAAAGCTCGAATTCCTTGTCTCGCAGCTGCATCTCGAGCTCGATGATCCGCGCATCCTTGGCATAGGGGGAGGCTTCAGGACCGACAGTCGTTCCTGCCGGTGGCATGGGGTCGACCTCGGACTCTGATGGCGCGCCCTCAAGAGGCGTTGCAGCCACCACCTCATCCATCTCGGCTTGCTTGGCCCTCTGGGACATCAGGACCGCTCCCCCCACTCCCAGTGCACCAATCAAGGCCACAACCCAGAGCAGCGAGATCCCCGCCCGGGACTCGGTTGGAGGCTCGTATCTTTCGAAGGTACCCATTACGTCATTGCGTCAAATACCGGCCGGCAGAGGCGCCGGCCGCTTCACGTCCTTGGCCATCGGCCCTGGTGCCTACCCAAAGGAGGGGGCATGCCCCTCTCCTACGCCCCCACGCCCCTAAAGCCCAAAACTAGTACTTCTCCGGCACCCAAGTTCTCTTCGCGAGAGCCGCCTCGTCGTCGTAGGCGTCCTTCTTGCCGCGCGGTGGCAGCTCCACTTCTTCGTTCGGCAGATCCTTGTATGGAATCAGGCTCAGCAAATGTGAAATGCAGTTGAGCCTCCCCCGCCGCTGATCGTTGGAGTCGACGACATACCAGGGCGCCCACGTAGTGTCTGTGGCATCGAACATCGCGTCCCTGGCGCGGGCGTAGCCGTACCACTTGCTCCTCGCCTCGACGTCCATCGGACTGAGCTTCCAGTGCTTCCGGGGATCCTCGATCCGCTCCAGGAATCGCTTCTCCTGCTCCTCGTTGTCGACGGTCAGCCAGTACTTGATGAGGATGATCCCCGACTCCACCAGGGCACGCTCCCAACCGGGGCAGGTCTGCATAAACTGGACATACTGCTTGTCCGTGCAGAAACCCATGACTCGCTCGACCCCGGCACGGTTGTACCAGCTGCGGTCGAAGAGCACGACCTCGCCCGCCGCCGGTAGGTGCGTCAGATACCTCTGGTAGTAGAACTGCGTCTTCTCGCGGTCGCTGGGCGCCGGCAGGGCGACGACTCGAAAGACTCGCGGGCTCACCCGTTCCATGATCCGCTTGATCACCCCGCCTTTGCCGGCGGCATCCCGGCCCTCGAAGACCACGACGACCTTGAGTCCTTCGTGCTTGACCCATTCCTGCAGCTTTACGAGCTCCGTCTGGAGCTTCTTGAGCTCCTTGTCGAACGTCTTGCGGTCGAGCCTGGTTTCCTTCTTGTCGTCCTTCTTCCTACTCATCGCGACTCCTTCGCCCTTTGCAGAGCCTTGTCTCAGTCCCCTTCGACGCTCACCGAGTTCTTCACCACACTGTCGATATGGGACACCGCCTCGGCGGGAGAATCGGTGGCGAAAACCGCCACCTCACCTTCATTGATGGTCTTCTCTCGCAGCATTCTCTTCTGAACGAAGTCCAGAAGCTCATCCCAGTAATCCTGGCCCA
>Ga0316197_10003082_pt1 | contig 11846 bp, 9 predicted proteins | sample OudBiesiAoxic_MG_FD_204939 | JGI IMG/M metagenome (GOLD analysis project Ga0316197, IMG submission 204939) | Coastal sediment microbial communities from Oude Bieten Haven, Netherlands - site A oxic | ecosystem: Environmental > Aquatic > Marine > Coastal > Sediment | place: Netherlands...
GTTCACGAAGTCCCAATTCAGCGGGAACCAAGAGACGACCTGCAGGTTGTCGTCCCCCTCGATCTCCGCAATCCGGTCGGCGGGGATATCGTTGATCATGTGAAGCTCGCCCGTGCGAAGGCCGGTGAGGCGCACCGTTGGTTCCGTGATCTCGCGCGCGATGACCTTGTCGAGGTAGGCAGGCTCGCCCCAGTAATCGTCAAAGCGCTCCAACTCCACCTCGTTCCCGAATTCCCGTCGCACGAATTTGAAGGGGCCGCAGCCGACGGGTGTGTTGCCCTGCTCCTCGCCCGATCCCTCGGGCATGATCACGCCTGCACCGTTTTCGGCCAGACGCGACAGGAAGGGCGCATTGACCGAATTCAGCTTGACGATCACGGTCAGATCGTCAGGTGTGTCGATGCTTTCTACCGCGTTGAAGACCTCGAAGTTCACCGCACCCGTATCGGGGTTGCGGCAGCGGTCGAAGGAATACTTCACGTCCGCCGAAGTCATCGTTTTGCCGTTGTGGAACATAACGCCCGGTCGCAGCCTGAAGGTATAGGTCAGTCCGTCATCGCTTTGCTCAAAGCTTTCGGCGAGGTTGGGGATCACGTTCAGATCCTTGTCCACCGTGACAATTGAATCGTGCACGTTCTGCAGCACGCGGCCCGTCGACGCGGTGCCGGTCTGGTGCATGTCGAGGTTCTGGGTGGTCTCCGAATGACCCCAGATCAGCGTGCCGCCGCGCACCGGTTCGGATTGCGCCAGCGCGGGCTGGCCGAGACCATAAAGGATCGTACCCCCCATCAGAGCCGACGTTGTCTTGAGAAATTCCCTGCGTTTCATCTTTCGATCTCCTTGTTGCACATGGGGCGGGCGTGATCGCCCGTCCGTCGGATATCTGCCAGCCTTGCCCGGCCGGTTCTTTTTCTCAGTAAGGCAGACGCGGCCGCTCATCCGCGACGCCAAGGCTGGCCTGGAGGGCCTGCCCGAGATTCAAAATCGTCCCCTCGTCAAACAGTCGCCCCCAGAGGGAAATGCCCTGCGGCACGCGATGCTTCTCGCCTGTCGCATCCGCTTCTCCGGTGGTCAGCTTGCCCTCGCCCAATGATGCAGGGCTGCGGGTGCCGAGGCTCTCGAACCCCGCGCGCAGGTGCAGGCAGGGGTGGCCGGTGAAATTCGACGCGACCAGCATAGGACCGGTCATGAAAGGCCCGATCAGCGCGTCGACCTCCTGGAACAACCCATCCAGCGCCTGCATCACAAGATACCGTAACCGGTCCAGTTGTACGTGATCCACCGCCGACAAGAAGCGCGCCTTGCGGAAGGTATTGGGCCATGCCCCGTCGTCCTGCCATGTCAGCGTGTCGTCCGCATCGGTCAGCGTCAAGTGTTCGAAGGCCGCCGCCGCCTCGGCATAGACGACATTCATCAGCGCGCCGTAGGGCAGATCCGGCAAGGACACCTCGACCACTTCGATGCCCAGCTTCCTGGCCGCTTCCAGCGCCGCGTGGTCCACATCGGTCGCCCCTTCGCCAAACGCCTCGGGCAGATAGCCCAGCTTCAACCCTTCGATCCCCTTGCCCCCATCAAAGGCAAATGGTGCGTGGATCGAACAGCGGTCCGCCGGATCGCCGCCGTTGAGTGCGGCCAGCACGAGCGCCGTATCTTCGACACCCCGGCAGATCGGCCCCACCTTGTCGAGCGACCAGCACAGCGCCATGCCGCCTGCCCGGCTCACGCGCCCGAAGGTCGGTCGCAGCCCCGTGGTGCCGCAGCGCTGGCAAGGCGACGTGATGGAGCCAAGCGTCTCGGTCCCGATGGCAAAAGCGCAAAGCCCCGCTGCCGTGGCCGATGCCGACCCGGCGCTGGAGCCGGAGGAGCCTTCCTCGGTGTTGAACGGATTGCGTGTCACACCGCCGTACCAGATGTCATTATAGGCCAGCGCACCCACCGTGGTTTTGCCCAGCAGGACCGCGCCCGCATCGCGCAACAGGGTCACGATGCGCGCGTCGCTGTCGGGTATCCGGTTCTGGTAGGTTTCGGCCCCCCACCCGGTCACGATCCCATCCGTGTCAAAAAGATCCTTCACACCGTATGGGATGCCATGCAGCGGGCCGCGGGATTCTCCCTTGGCGGTCAGTGCATCCATCGCGTCGGCCTCGGCCAACGCCAGTTCCGGGGTCACGGTGGCAAAGCACCACAGCTTGGGATTGTAGCGCGTGATCCGGTCTAGGTAGATCTCGGTCAGCCGCCTGCTGGTCAGCGCGCCCGAGGCGATCCAGGCCGCAAGCTGCGGCAGGTTGGCAAAAGCGATGTCTTCGTCGCTTTCGGGCAGGGGCGCGTCGGGGCGCGTGACGGTCACACCGTTGGCCGCGGGCATCTCAAAACCCGGCAGACGCGGATCAAAGCGGAGGCTCATCGGCACGGTGTTGGGCAGGTCCACCTTTCGCCGCGCAACGGCCGATTCGATCTGTCCTTCGAGGTTGCCCACCATCTGCGCGCGCTCTTGCGCGGTGTAGGCAACAGCCAGCAGCTTTTCTGCTGCCGCGATCTCGGTCTCGGTTATCTTGTCCTTACCCATGCATTACCCCCTTGCGTATCCCTATCTAGTCCATTCCCTGTCCAGCGCCCCGCAAACCCTTGCGTCGGCAACCAAAATCAGAAGCTGGGCGGCGGCGACGTCGATAAAACCGGCAGCACTGCCCATAAAAAGGGCGACACGTCACAGCGGTGTCGCGAAGGAGCGGCTGGGCCGGCCTTCGGCCTTTCGCCGATCATCCTCAGCGGCGATTTCCGCGTCAATCGCAGTTCGGTCAAGCGTGCCACTTGGGTTCGCGCGCGTCGGCAATGTCTTCGACATGATCAGGAAGCGTTCGTGCGCCACGTCATAAAGACGGCGCAACTCGGCCAGCGGGTCCGGGTGATCGTCAGCCCGCAGATCGAGCCAGGGATAGGGCTCGGCGCGATGCACGATGACTGCGGCTGACTGTGTGCCGCGCTTGTCGCCGCCAGCCGCCGCCCCGACCTCCATGGCCGTCATCAGCCGCTCGATCAGCGGCAGGTTGCCATTCGCCGAATAGGTCTCCATCGTCCGACGAACCACGGCCTCACCCGCCAGCATGTTGCCCGCAACCGACACGCCCTCAGCCGTCAGATGCCCACACCAGCCAATGCAATCAGGCCCGGTATAAGCGGCGGTGCGCCCCTGCGCATCGACCATGTGCAACTGACGGTTCGCCCTGCCCTCATCCGCGCTTACCAGCGCATCAATCACGTCCTGCGGTGCCTCGCCTGCGGCGAGGCGGTCTGCGGCATCAATGCCCCAAAGAGGGCTGACAAAGGCCTGCGTTGCCACCGCCCCCTTGCCCGCACGGATATGCGGCACCAGCGCGCCCACCGCAAAGAAACGGCTGGCCACGGCAACGCCCATCTCGCCCGTCTTCGCGTCATGCGCAACAATTGAATAGGTCATCGCATTCTCCTTATCGACCGATCGCGTAGGCCTGCATCAGGCGTGGCGTGGCGGCAGCCCGCAGCATTCCATCCGGGGACCGGCTCGCCGCCGTCAGCCGCCCGATGGTCCAGGGCTCCGCCACTTCGACCGCGTGACCCCGCGCGCGCAGGTCGGCAATCACCGCCTCGCCGAAATCGGGTTCCACCATCAGGTGACCGGGCTGCACCGCGCGCGGATCGAAAGACCCCTGAAAATGCGCTGTGTTGAAGAGCGGCGCGTCGATGGCCTGTTGCAGGTTCATGTCACTATGCACAAGGCGCAGGAACAGCATCAGCTGCCACTGGTCCTGCTGATCCCCCCCGGGCGTGCCGAAGGCGTGCCGCGTGCCGTCCGGCGCTTCGGCCATCGAGGGCGAAAGCGTCGTGCGCGGCCTGCGTCCGGGGGCAAGCGATGTCGGCAGCCCTTCGTCCAGCCAGAACATCTGCGCCCGGCTGTTGAGCGGCATGCCGAGCCCCGGCACGACCGGAGAGCTTTGCAGCCAACCGCCCGACGGCGTGGCGGATACCGAATTGCCCCAGCGGTCGATCACGTCGATATGGACCGTGTCGCCGCGTTTTTCCGACAGATGCGCCATGGTAGGCTCGCCTGCGCCGACACCGCCGCCCGCTGCCTCTTCGCTCGCTTTTGCTCGGGCGATCGCGGCTTCGGCCAGATGCGCGAAACCCTCAATCCGGCCGGGCCGCTGCGCCAAACTGGCCTCAGCGCCCAGCAGCGCCCGCCGCTCTGCCGCATAGGCCCGCGACAGCAGGGTGTCTGTGGGGATGTCGCTGTGCTCCGGATCGCCATAGTAGGCCTCCCGGTCCGCGAAAGACAGTTTCATCGCCTCGGTCACGGTATGGACGAAGTCCGCACCACGGCTGTCCATCGTAGCGATACCGCTGCCTTCAAGCATGCGCAGGGCTTGCAGCATGGTGGGTCCCTGGCTCCACATGCCTGCTTTCCAGACGGTCCAGCCCTCGTAATCGACCGCGAGCGGTGCTTCATAGCTGGCCTGCCAACTGGCCAAATCCTCGCCGGTCAACACGCCCTTGTGTGCGCTGTCCGAGGCATCCCTGACACAGGCAGTCTGCATCCAGTCGTCAATCGCCTCGGCCACGAAACCCTTGTAGAAGGCGCGCCGCGCGGCCTCGATCTGGGCCTCGCGGCCCTTTGCTGTCTCGGCCTCTTTCAACAAGCGCTCCCATGTGTCGGCGAGCACCGGGTTGCAGAACAACGCATCGGCCCTGGGTGCCTGACCACCGGGAAGCCAGGTTTCAAAAGATGTCGGCCATTCGTCCCGGAAGAAGTCTGCCAGCCCCACGATGGTGGCCGCGACGCGCGGCAAAACCGGATGGCCGTGGCGGGCGTAGTGGATCGCGGGCTCCAGCACGTCGCGCAGCGGCAGGCGGCCGTGATCGCGCAGCATTATCATCCAGGCATCGAAGGACCCCGGCACCACTGTCGCCAGCAGGCCGGAACCGGGGATCCGCTCAAGCCCCTCGGCGCGGTAGTGATCGATGGTAGCCCCCGCCGGGGCCACGCCCTGCCCGCAGATCACCGTCGGCGCGTCATCGCCCGCCGCGCGAACCAACGCGGGCATGTCGCCCAGTGGGCCGTTGAGATGCGGCTCCACCACCTGCAGGGTGAAACCCATTGCCGCCGCCGCATCCGCCGCCGCCCCCCCGGCTTCGAGGATCTTCATCCCGACGGCCGAAGCGATCCAATGGGTCGAGGTCGCGACACCGAAGGTGCCCTTGATTTCTGGTCTGGTGGTAAAGCTCATCTCAGCCCCCTTAGTTATCGCGGGGATCAAGCGCGTCGCGCAACCCGTCGCCCAAAAGGTTGAAGCCCAGTACCACGAGGAAGATTGCAACCCCCGGATAAAGCGCCATCCACGGGGCCTGTTCGAGGAAGTTTTTGGCGATGTTCAGCATCGCGCCCCAGCTGGGTGCGGGCGGTTGCTGACCAAGACCCAGGAAGGACAAAGAAGCTTCGGCGATGATGGCGGTAGCGATCGTCAGCGTGGCCTGAACGATGATCGGCGGAATGATGTTGGGCAGGATATAGCGCCCGATCATGCCCAGATGGCCGATGCCGACAGCGCGGGCGCTTTCCACGTAATCCTCGGTCATGACCGAGAGTGTCTGTGCACGGGCCAGCCGGATGAAGATGGGCATCGCCGACAGGCCAATGGCGATCATCGCGTTTGTAAGCGAGGGACCAAGGAAGGCAGCCAGAGCGATGGCAAGGATCAGGAAAGGGGCCGCGAGAAGTGCTTCGGTGAAGCGCGAGATGATTGCGTCTGTCCAGCCGCGCATATATCCCGCCAGCATGCCCAGCGGCACTCCAAGAAGCACTGCGATCAGGACCGAGACGACACCTGCCAGAAGCGAGGCCTGCGCCCCCCAGATCATTCGACTAAGTACATCGCGGCCAATCTCGTCTGTCCCGAACAGATGCGCCGCCGAGGGCGCCTTGCGCACCGCAGACCAATCGGTCTCAGTCGGGCCAGGCACGGGCAACAGCGGGGCAAGCAGCGCGACGATCAGGAAGAAAAGAACGATCGCACCACCCAGCAGCGCCGAGGGGCTGCGGCGGAATTTCTCCCACGCGCGGTTGCGGCGGCGGGGCGGCAGCGGATCGGCGGCCGCTTGGGGATCAACGACGGCGGTCATTACTGTGACATCCTCGGGTTCAGGATGCGGTAGGCCGCATCGGCCAGAATATTCATAAAGATGAAAGCGATCCCGGTGCAGAGCACGATCCCCTGCACCACGGCGTAATCGCGGTTAAAGACGGCATCGACGACCAGCTTGCCGAAACCGGGGATGGTGAAGATCTGTTCGGTCAACACCGCCCCCGCCAGAAGCTCTCCGAACAGCAGTGTGATGACGGTGACGACCGGCACCAGCGCGTTGCGCAAAGCGTGCTTGATCAGCACGACACGCTCTTTCAGACCCTTGGCGCGTGCGGTGCGCACGTAGTCGGATTTCAGCACGCTCAGCATGGCCGAACGGGTGTGGCGCATCAACGTCGCGGCGATGGCCGTGCCCAGCACAAAAGCGGGCATGATCATCACGCGGATGGATTGCAGGGGGTCTTCGGTCAGTGGCATGTAGCCTGACGCAGGAAGCCAGCCGAGCTTGACCGAGACAAGCAGGATCAGCATGATCCCTAGCCAGAAATTCGGCACCGACAGGCCCGACAAGGCGATGATATTGGCGACCCAGTCGATCCAGGTGCCTTTCTTGTAAGCCGAAAGCACGCCTGCGGGGATACCAATGAGAATAGCGATGATCAGGGCCATGACCGCCAATTGGATTGTCACAGGGAGCTTTTCCCCAATGAGCTCCAATACGGGCTGCTGTGTGCGCAGCGAGATGCCGAGATCGCCCTGAAGCGCGTTTCCTGCCCACGCGAGGTACTGCATCGGAATGGGGTCGTTGAACCGGTACTTCTCGCGCAGGGCGGCGATCACATCCGGGTCGCGTTCTTCCCCGGCCATAACGAGGATCGGATCTCCGGGCAGCAGATGCTGCAAAGAGAACACGAAAATCGAGATCAGAATGACCGTCGGGATCGCGATGATGATCCTGCGTGCGAGAAAAGCGAGCATAGGGGAACTTTACAAATGGATTGCACCGGGTTCGTGACGCCGCCCCGGGGTCTCCCGGAGCGGCGGATATCTTGGCTGACCGTTATTCCGCCACGGACACGCCATGCAGACGGATCATCCCGTCCGGATAGGGGGTGAAGCCTTCAACCCCGCTTTTGAGCGCCCAGATCCACACCGGGTGGTACAGATACACGATGGGCATGTCTTCCTGCTGCTTGGCGATCGCGGCATTATAGCTTTGCTTGCGTACCGCCGGGTCGGTGGACAGACGCGCTTCATTCAGGAAACGGTCCATGTCGGGATCGGAATACTTGGAATCGTTGATCCCACCACCCGTCGTCATGAACTGGTGAATGTTGCCATCGGGATCGACGCGGCCGGACCAGCCGATCTGGCTTGCCGTGTAGTCCCCCGCCGACTGGTCGGCCAGCAGCGTTGCAAACTCCTTGGCAGCCAGTTCGACCGTGATGCCTGCCTCACCTGCCATGGCCTGTATCACCTGCATGACCTGCGTCTGTACCGGGTTGTTGGCGACCTGAATCTCCAGCGTCACACCATCGGCGAAGCCCGCTTCGGCCAGTAGCGCTTTGGCGGCATCTACATCACGCTCAGGCACAGGGAAGTCTGCGTTGTACCATGGCGAGGTCGGAGAATAGGGCTGGTTGCCGGGCGCGAAGGCACCTTCAAAGACGACCTGATTCAGCGCGTTGCGGTCTATCGACAGCGACAGCGCCTTGCGCACGGCAGCGTTCTGACCCAGCGGGTTCTCCGCTGCAGCGCCGTTGGCGATGTTGATCGTGATGCCCTGATACCCCAGGGACGTCGCCTTCTCAACATTCAGACCATCATCCGCCTCAGCCGAGGACAGATCGGTTGCCGCAAGACGTTCAAGCATGTGCAGATCGCCCGCCCGCAGGTTCGCCAGACGCACAGTCGTGTCCGGGATCGGCAGGAAGGTCACGCTGTCAAAGTTGATCTCGTCCGCACGGTAGTAGTCCTCGAACTTTTCCAGCACGATGCGGTCCTGCTGGATGCGTTCCTTGAACTTGAAAGGACCTGCGCAGACCGGGTTCAGGCCAAACGCTTCCCCTGCTTCGGCAGTGGCCTTGGGCGACAGCATCATGCCCGACCGGTCGGCGAATTGTGCGATCAGCGTGGCATCAGGGGCAGAGAGGGTGAACTTGATCGTGTAGTCGTCGATCACCTCGGTGCTTGTGATAGACTTCACCTCGGATTTGCGGCGGCTCAGTTCAAAGTTCTGCGAGCGGTCGATGTTGGCCGCGACGGCTTGCGCATTGAAAGGCTCTCCATCGTGGAAGGTCACGCCCTCGCGCAAACTCATGGTCAACTCGGTGCCGCCTGCATTCCATTCCCAACCGCTGGCGAGCATCGGAATGATCTCAAGATCGGGCGTGATATCGACCAGCTTGTCGCAAAGCGACGCATAGACGATCCGACCAACAAAGGTCCGGGACTGATCGGGGTCCAGCACGTCCGGGTCCTCCTGCAGGCCGACCCTAAGGTCCTGTGCTTGGGCCAAGGTGCTTGTCGCTGCAAGCAGCGCCGCCAACCCCAGTGTTTTCAAGATGCGCATTAGATTTACTCCTCTGTTTTTAGTGTCGTGGATTTCGGTGATGCCGACATCGCCGCCCGCGCCGCGCTGTAGCGCGCAAAACGGTCGGCGACGGCAGCGGGGCGGGTCTTTTCTGTTCCGACGATGCCCTCCAGCGTCAGGCTCTCGGCCAGATGGCAGGCCACCTGCCGCCCCTGTGCGATCTCGCGCATCACCGGTCGTTCGGTGCGGCACAGGTCTTCGGCATAGGGGCAGCGCGTATGGAAACGGCAGCCCGGCGGCGGCGAGATCGGGTTCGGCGGATCGCCCTCGATCTTGGTCTGGACCTTGCGCGCGCCAGTTGCCGGGATCGGGATCGCCGACAGCAGCGCTTCGGTGTAGGGATGCGCGGGTGCGGCAAAGAGCTCTGCCGCGTCGCCAAGCTCCACGATTTCGCCAAGGTACATCACGGCGACGCGGTCGGCGATATGACGGATGACGGCAAGATCATGCGCGATGATAATGAGCGTCAGGCCGAATTCATCCTTGAGATCTTCGAGGATGTTGACCACTTGCGCCTGGATCGAGACGTCCAGCGCCGAGACGGGTTCGTCCCCGATCACCACCCGCGGCCCAGTGGCAAGCGCCCGGGCGATCCCGATGCGCTGGCGCTGACCACCTGAAAATTCGTGCGGATAGCGATCCGCGTGTTCGGGGCGCAGCCCGACCTTTCGCAACAGTTCCGCCACCTTGGCGCGGCGTTCCGAAGGCGTGCCGATCTTGTGGATGCGCAGGGGCTCCCCTACCAGCGCGCCCACTGTCATGCGCGGGTTAAGCGACGAGAAAGGGTCCTGAAAGATGAACTGCATCTCGCGTCTGAGATCACGCAGGGCCTTACCCGACAGGATCGATATATCTCGGCCGTCGTAGATTACCGACCCTTCAGACGCCTCGATCAGATGGGACAACAGTCGCGCAAGCGTTGATTTCCCGCAGCCGGATTCGCCCACGATCGCAAATGTCTCACCTTCCGCAAAATCAAGGTCGATGCCGTTGACCGCCTGCACGATGCTTGCCGCGCCAAAAAGCGGCTTGTTTGCAACGAAACGCCGGGTAAGACCGCGGGCCTGAAGAATTGGGGCAGTCATGCGGTTTCCTTCCAGCCTGGCGCGATCCCGGCATTTTCAATGGGCGCATGCCAGCAGGCAACGCGATGACCGTCGTTCAGGTCGACCAGTGGGGCCGGAGCATCGCAGGCCGCATCGGCGAAAGGGCACCGCGCGGCGAAACGGCAGCCAATTGGCATGTCCTGCGGGCTTGGCACTGTGCCCGGAATGGTCACCAGACGTTGGCTTTTTCCGCTGAGCGAAGGCATCGAACTCATGAGCCCCAGCGTGTAGGGGTGTTGTGGATCGTCAAAAATCTGTTCGGTGCTGCCCGCCTCGACAATCCGTCCAGCGTACATCACAGCGACCTTATCAGCCATTTCCGCAACGACCCCCAGATCATGCGTGATCATAATCTGTGCTGCACCCGTCTCCCGCCCCAGATTACGCATCAGATCCAGGATCTGCGCCTGGATCGTAACATCGAGCGCCGTCGTAGGTTCATCCGCAATCAACAGCGCGGGATCGTTCGCCAGCGCCATCGCAATCATCACCCGCTGCCTCATGCCGCCCGACAGCTGGTGCGGATATTCGTCCAAACGGCTTTCTGCGGCTGGGATCCGGACACGTTCGAGCATTTCCAGCGCCCTTGCGCGACCCACCTCGTGCGATACGCCGCGATGCTCGCGAACCGCCTCGGCGATCTGATCACCGATCCGCAGCGCCGGGTTGAGCGATGTCATCGGTTCCTGGAAGATCATCGCGATCCGATCTCCACGCAGGCTTCGCAGCGTGCTTTGCGATGCCGACAAGAGGTCCGTCTCCTGAAACATCGCAGTGCCGCCTTCGATCCGAAGCGGCGTCCCATCAAGCAATCCCATCAGGGCGAGAGCCGTCAGGCTTTTTCCGCACCCGGATTCACCCACGATGCAAAGCGTCTCACCGGAGTTAAGGGTGAAGCTCACATCGTCGACAAGCGGCCGGTTGGCGCCTGCAACGCGGATCGACAGACCGCTGACATCAAGAAGGGGTTGAGACTCTGTCACCGGCCTTCCTTTTCCAAAGAATGCTTCAGATTTTCGAAGAGTGTGTTCAGATGCTCTCGCATCGCGTCGGCGGCTGCGGCACCGTTACGGGCGTCTATGGCGTCGATGATCCGGTTATGCTGATCGTCGTATGCTGCGCGGGCCTTCGGTGTGCGCGCACGATGGCGTTCTCGTTGCCATTCCTCGCCCATTCGCACTTCATCAATGAGCGTAAACGCCGTGAGCATTACCCGGTTGCCTGCGATCCGCGCAATTGCGCGGTGCAAAGCTCCGTCCCAGAGCTCAGTCGCCTCAGCCTCTCCTGCCTGATGCGTTCGTTCAGCCAGTTGCCGCAGCTTTGCCACGTCTTCGGCGGACGCCCGGCGAGCGCAGAGATCGGCCAGCGCCGGTTCAATGCAAAGACGCGCCTCCATCGCGGTGAGCGGATCAACTTCCGACACAATCCTGGCCGCAAGCTCTTCGGTGGGATCAGGCGGTTGGCCGACGAAGGTTCCCTTGCCCTGCTTGCGCCACACCAGACCTTCTGCCTCAAGTTGATCAAGCGCCCTCCGAACGGACCTGCGCCCTGCTCCAAACTCAGCCGCGAGGTTTCGTTCTGTCGGCAACCTGCCATCGGATGGAATAAGATTGTTTGTCACGATCTGGCGGATGGCCTGCAAGACACGCAGGTTTTCCGACAGGTCATGATCTTCCATCTCACGGTTTTGCTGCATTGGAGGCCCAAATCATTCTGCCTTTGGTTTGAACCAATGATGGTTTGGTTCACCTCAAGCTGTCAACAAATACCGTCCCGCGTCGGGTGTTTCGCACTTGCCGTTTGATCAAATCAGGTCAAAAATCAGCCGAAGAACCTCGCAAAGCTCTGAAAAAAATATATTTTTTCATAGCCCATTTCTGAGGCATTCCTCGAAGACCACGCGGCCCGAACAAGAAGAAACTGACCAGTCAGTGCGAACGACAACAGAATCAGAGTGGCATCGCAGGCAGGGTAAGCTCTGATCAAAGATGAACTTGAACCGTTGCATGGGTGAATCTGATTGATACGTCG
>Ga0316197_10003084_pt1 | contig 11843 bp, 8 predicted proteins | sample OudBiesiAoxic_MG_FD_204939 | JGI IMG/M metagenome (GOLD analysis project Ga0316197, IMG submission 204939) | Coastal sediment microbial communities from Oude Bieten Haven, Netherlands - site A oxic | ecosystem: Environmental > Aquatic > Marine > Coastal > Sediment | place: Netherlands...
CGTTCATGCGAGACGTGTTCTCGTGGACGTTCCAACTCGTTCTCGTCCTGACCCTCATCGTGGTCGCCGTCCACTACCTCAACGGCGGCATCAACATCCAGGGCCCAGGGAAGCGAACGAGTTCCGGCGTCAAAGCACATGTCTCGATCCTGCTCGCCATCCTGGCCCTGCTGAAGGTCGCCGGCTACCAACTCGACAAGTGGGACCTCCTCTACAGCAGCCGCGGACAGGTGTTTGGCGCCTCGTACACCGATGTGAATGCGCAGGTTCCTGCGCTCAATCTGTTGATCATCATCTCGCTGGTTGCCGCCGTCATCCTGCTGGTGAACCTGTGGTTCCGCGGTTGGACGCTCCCGCTCGTCGCCGTCGGTCTCTGGCTCGTGACATCGATCATCGTCGGCGGCGTCTACCCGGCTCTGATCCAGCGACTGACCGTGCAGCCCGATGAGGTGAACAAGGAGTCGGAGTACGTCGGATACAACATCGAGTTCACGCGGGAGGCCTACGGACTCGCCGACGTCGAGCTTGAGCCTTTCGCCGCAGAACCGGTGCTCACCCCGGAGGCCCTCGAGGCGAACGCCTCGACCATCAGCAACATCCGGCTGTGGGACCCCGGCGTGCTCAAGGAGACGTACCAGCAGCTGCAAAACATCGTGACGTACTACGACATCGGCGATGTCGATGTCGATCGATACGTGATCGACGGCGATCTCACCCAGGTGATGGTGTCGGCCCGCGAACTCGAGGAGCAAGGGATCCCGGGCGAAGGTTGGGTCACCGAGCGACTCGTCTACACCCACGGCTTCGGGTCGGTGCTGAGTCCGGCAAACGACGTGACCTCGCAGGGTCAGCCGGACTTCCTCGTGAAGGATATTCCCCCGGTCAACCTGACTGACGAGCCGCAACTCACGATCGAGCAACCCCGGATCTACTTCTCCGATCACGCAGAGACCGACTACGTCATTGCAGGGACGACCCAACAGGAGGTCGACTTCCCGATCGGGTCGAGTGGCGCGGACGTTGCCACGAATTCCTACGACGGTGCCGGTGGCGTGAACCTCGGCGGCTTCTTCCAGCGGGCCGCGTGGGCCCTGCGATTCGGCAACCTCGACACGCTGATCTCAGACCGGCTCGATGATGACTCGAAGGTGCTACTCGAGCGCAACCTCCGCTCCCGAATCGCACGCCTCGCGCCGTTCCTCTACGGCGATGCCGACCCGTACATCGTGATCGCCGATGGGCGCCTCAAGTGGGTGATGGATCTCTATACGATCACCGACCGGTATCCGTACTCGGCGCCGGCCAACACGGCACGGCTCAACCAGGGCGCGGGCCTGCCGAATAGCTTCAACTACATCCGTAACTCGGTGAAGGCCGTGGTCGACGCCTATGACGGGACGATCGACCTCTATGTGATCGACCCCGACGATCCGATCATCCAGGCCAACGAGGCGATCTTCCCGGGTGTCTTCAGGCCCGGAGCGGAATTGCCGGTTGAGATCATCGAGCACTTCCGGTATCCGGAGGACTTGTTCCGGGTTCAGACCGACCAGTACCAGCTCTATCACATGACGAGCCCGGATCAGTTCTTCACAGTGTCGGATCCGTGGCAGATCGCACGCGATCCGTCAACATCGCCACGGCCACAGCTGCGCGGCCGGTACGTGGATGCGAGTGGGCAGGAATTCGATCCGATGCTGCCGTACTACCTGTTGATGACGCTTCCCGGTGAGGACCGGCCTTCGTTCCTCCTCATGCAACCGTTCACGCCACGCGGCCGTCCGAACATGGTGTCGTTCATGGTCGCGAAGAGCGGGCCGCTCGAGGAGTACGGCCGCATCATCGAGTACGGATTGCCGTCGGATAGCCAGATCGACGGTCCAGGCCAAGTTGGCAACTTCATCAATCAGGATCCTGCGATCTCCGCGGAGTTCACGCTCCTTGGCCAAGGCGGCTCGCGGGTCATCCAAGGGAACATGTTGGTGATCCCGATCGAGCAGTCGCTGTTGTACGTTCAGCCGATCTACATCAGCGCGAACGACGAGGCGTCGGCCTCCGGCATCCCGGAGTTCAAGCGGGTCGTGGTGTCGTTCAATGGTCAGATCGAGATGCGCGATTCGCTGTCGGAGGCGCTCACGGCTGTGTTCGGCGTTCCGGACAGTTCGGGCGGTGACACCGGTGACGGGGACACGACCGAGCCGCCGACGGGCACGCTCGAGGAGCAGATCGTCGAGCTGCTGGCCCGCGCAGACCAGGCGTTCATGGACGCCGATGAGGCCATGCGTACCGGCGACCTTGTGACCTGGGCCCAGAAGATCGAAGAAGCGCAGGCAGCGGTCGAAGAGGCAACTCGTCTCCTCATGGCGGCGAACGAAGCCGCCCCCGATGCCACGTCCGGTGACACGGGTGACACAACGACCGACGCGTAGCCGGGCCTTCCGGCGACTTCGGAGGAGTCCCTGACCGTCGACGCCGGCAGCTCAGAGTCGCCGTATGCGAATTGAACGGTCTGGGATCGGGTCGAATCAGATAGCATCGGATCGTGAGTGAACCACTACGACTGGCGGTCGTTGGCGTGGGGCGGATGGGTGCGATTCACGCCCGAGCGCTGGCTGCGTCTGACTCGATCGATGTTGTCGCCGTGGTCGACGCCGTACCGGCGGTGGCAGATGCCGTTGCCGACGAGATCGGCGCCCGCGCCTACTCCTCACCGGAAGCACTGATCGAGCGTGACGACGTTGAGGCCTGGCTGATCGCAACCCCTACGGCGACCCATCCGGCCGTTGCGGCAACGGCGCTCGAGGCTGGACTCCATGTTCTCTGCGAGAAGCCGCTCGCCCTCGACCTTGCGGAGAGCGCGGCGATTGGGGCCCTGGCCGAGTCGGTGGGACGCGTGCTGCAGCTGGGTTTCTGGCGACGATTCTCGCCGCCGTGGGCCGCGGCGAAGGACCTGCTCGACGCCGGTGCAATCGGTCGTCCATTGATGCTTCGACTTGCCCAGTGGGATGCCGACCCACCGCCGCCGGCATTCTGCGATCCCCTGGTCAGCGGGGGATTGGCGATCGACTGCGGTGTCCACGAGTTCGACCTCGTCGAGTGGCTGACGGGGCTGCCGGTGGAGAGGGTCGACGCCTGGAACTTGCCGCTCGTTGACGAGGCCGTTGGAGATTCGGGCGACGTCGACAATCTCGTGGCGGTCCTCGGGCTCTCGGGTGGTGCTGTTGCGACGGTCGACCTGACCCGCAACTGTCGGTATGCGGACGACGTACGAACAGAGATCCTTGGTGAGCAGGGGGCGATCTTCGTTGATCTCCTGCCGGTGGGGAGGACCAGGCTGGCAACGTCGTCGGGCGTCGAGGTCGTCGCCGGATCCGAGACCGACGATGCCTTTGTCGACGGGATCATCGCCCAGGCCGAGGCGTTCGCCGCTGCCGTTCGGGGCGGAGCGTTCCGGGGTCCGGACGCGGCCGCGAGCACGCAGGCGGTCCGTCTCGGCCGCGCCGTCCAGGAGGCGGCGGCAACCGGAACCCGTATCACGCCACGAACCCAGGGTTCTCCGCATCGTATATGACGCCGACAGCCCGCGGAACGCAGTGATCGGAACAGCGGTCTCATTCTGTGGGCCCACGGCGCCAAATAGAAGGTGGAGAACCCTGGGTTCGTGGCGTTAGAGGCCGCGGGACGGTGGGGCGGTGGTCGAGCGTTCGACCAGCGTCGGCGGGAGGACCAGATGCTTCGGCTTCACTCGATCCCCGTCGATCCTCTCGATCAGCAACTCGACAGCCGTCATTCCGAGTTCGTGGCGGGGCTGATCGACCGTCGTGAGAGAGATGTGCTGCAGGCCGGCGAGCCAGGCATTGTCGTATCCGACCAGCGAGACATCATCTGGGACCGAGCGGCCCGCATCGAAGAGGGCCTGCAGGGTCCCGATCGCGGCGAGGTCGTTGGCTGCGAAGATCGCGGTCGGGTTGGCGCCGATCTCGATCAGTCGCTCGACTCCGATCATGCCCCCTTCCTCCGCGTAGTTGCCTGCGACGGTGATCGGTTCGAGGCCGTGCGCCTTCATGGCCCTGACGAAGCCGGCCTTGCGCCGCCGGGCCCCTGCGCCGCGGCCGCCGTCGATATGGGCGATCCGCGTATGGCCAAGTCCGACGAGGTGGTCGACGGCGAGGCGCGCCCCCTTGCGATCGTCACCGCTCACGCTGTCGACGACCTTCGACTTGAGGTCGCGAGTGATGAGGACGGTCGGGACCTCTTCACCAGCCGCGTCGATTGTCTTGAGATCGAGCAGCGTGCCCGCCAGGATTAGCCCGTCGGTCTGCAATCTCAGCAGGGTCTCAAGGGCGACGCCCTCCCGCTCTGGGACTCGACGCCCACTGTTGAGGAGCGCCCGGTAGCCGCTCTCGAGCGCTCGGTCCTCGATTCCGTCGACGACGTCGGCGAAGAAAGGGTTGTGAAGGTTGGAGAGCATGACACCGAGGACGTAGGACCGCTGTTGCACCAGGCTTCGCGCCATCGTGTTCGGCCGGTATCCGAGTTCTCGGGCCGCCTTCAGGACGTCTGCCCGCTTGTCGTCGCTGACGTGGGACGATCCCTGCATCACAAGCGACACCAGCGACTTGGACACGCCGGCGCGGTCTGCGACATCAAGGATGGTGGGACGGCTCATGGGGTGACCTCTGGCGGAAGGCGCAAGGATATCGGCCGTCGTGCTGGAGGACTCTGTGCGCGGCGGGTGGTCGAATGAGGCGTCCCGTGTGCTGGAGGCGTGGCGTAGTCGCTCATCAGTCTGAGGTCCCTATGACCTGCTGGTCGTAGTCGACGACGGCGCCGGTCATGAACCCGGAGTCGTCTGAGGCGAGGAACAGCACCGCTCGTGCGGTGTCTTCGGGGTCGATCAGGCGGCCGAACGGGAGTCGCTCGCCGGCCGCCTCCTGCCATCCGTCATCGGCGTCGTGGAAGCGGCGCTGGATGTCGTCCTCGGCTGGCGTCGACATCCATCCGGGGTTGAGGGCGTTCACTCTGATGCGATACTCGAGCAGCGCGTTGGCTGTGTTCTTGGTGAGCGTCGCGAGAGCTGACTTCGACGAGCAGTAGGAGGCGAGGAACGGCGGACCGCCGTGCAAGGCGATCGAGAGCACGTTCACCATTGTCCCTGCGATCCCCTCACGCACCATGATCTTGGCTGCGCCTTGCATGAGGAACCAGGGGGCCCTGGTGTTGACCGCCATCATCCGGTCGAAGTGGTCGAGGGTCGAGTCCCAGAGGCTGTCTCGTTCGGTGAACGCGGCACTATTGACCAGAACGTCGACGCGACCGAATGCCTCGTCGGCGGCCGTGATGATCCGGCCAGGGGCATCCGGATCGGCGAGGTCTGCAGCGACGAAGAGGCCCCGACTTCCGGAAGCGTCGACGTCTCTGGCCACGGCTGCACCGCGTTCGGCGTCGCGTCCGGTGATCACGACACCGGCGGCGCCGCGAGCAACCAACTCGTGGACGATGGCCTCCCCGAGTCCCTGCGTTGAGCCGGTGACAACTGCGACCCTGCCCTCGAAATCACGTTTCACGTGGGTCCTCTTGTCATTCGAATTCGGAGATCAGGACTGGCCGACCTTCGGCCACCGAGCGCCCCGCAGCCAGTGCTGCGACGAATGCGGCCCGAGCATCTTCCGGAGGGCACGGATTCGGAGCGCGGCCGAGAACGAGGTCGACGAAGGCGGACATCTCGGCCCGGTAGGCCGGCGCGAAACGATCGAGGAAATCGCGGTACGGGGGACCCAACGGATGCGGTGCCTCCAGCGCGATCGGCGCAAGCGGCATGCGGTTGTCCCACCCCACCGCGATCCCGCCGGACGAGCCGTGGACCTCCATGCGAACGTCGTACCCACTCGGGTTGTGACGTGTTGCTTCGAACGAGGCCTGCGCTCCGCCACTGAGGCGCAGGGTGCCAACAGCGATCCCGTCGTCGTCGTTGCGCTCGTAGACATCGAACTCCGGGAATCCGGCGGTTCCCACAGCGAACACTTCTTCGATCTCCTGACCGGTCACGAACCGGACGGCGTCGAAATCGTGAATGAGGAAGTCAAGGAAGAGACCGCCCGACGTGCGAACGAACGGCTCGGGCGAAGGAGCGGGATCGAGGCTGGTCGCGCGGACCAGGTAGATCTCACCGAACTCACCTGCGCGGGCCATGTCTCGAGCGGCGCGATACCCGGCGTCGAAACGTCGCTGGAATCCGACCTGAAGCGGTATCTCGGCCGCCTGGACGACAGCGATGACCTCATCGGTCGATTCCAGGTCGAGCGTGATCGGCTTTTCGCAGAAGATCGGGATGCCGGCATCTGCGGCAAGAAGAATCATCTCGGCATGGACGTTGGTGGCGGCGGCGACGACCATCGCGTCGATGCTGCCGAGCATCGATTGGGCGTCGGGAGCGACACTTCCTCCGACGTCGGCGGCGAGAGCTTCGGCGCGTTCAAGGAGCGGGTCGGTGACAACAACCTCGGTCACCGCGGTGTGATCGGCCAGCGTTTGAGCATGAAAGGAGCCGAGGCGACCGGCTCCGACAACTCCGATGCGCGCCATGGCCTACACCACCCCTTCGTAGGTGGTGAGCGGAAGCCTCGGGTCCTGTTCGAGATCCTCCCAGGTGTCCTTGACCCAGGCCTGGTCCGGGTCGTCTGACGCCTCCCACATCCGCTCCACTCCGGGACCCGCCATGACATTGAGGAAGTACATGTTGTGGCCAGGCACGGCCAGCGATGGACCGTGGTACCCGCGCGGGCAGTAGGCAACATCCCCGTTCTGGACACGCATCAACTCGTCGAACTCATCGTCGCTCGTGTATTCGCGGAAGAACCCATATCCGTTCGGTCGGTCGAACCGGAAGTAGTAGATCTCCTCCAACTCGACTTCAGGTGCGTCCGGATTGAAGACATCGTGCTTGTGGGGTGGGTTCGACGAGAAGTTGCCAGCGGGGGTGATGACCTCGACGGCCAGCAGCTTCTGAGCCATCGGAACGTCGGCCATCAGGAAGTTCGTGATCTGGCGCGATGACGGTCCAGCGCCGCGCACCACCACCGAGACCTCCTCGGCCGGTCCGTAGGCCGGCTCCCTGCGTTCGGTTGCCCTCGCCATCGGGAGGGCGAACTCGCCACCGTCTCGTGACGTGATCCGGAACTCCGCTTCGATCGGAACATAGGCGAAGTCGCTGACGCGACTGAACACCGATGCCCGGCCCTCGAGGTCGAACCGCTGACCCTCGACCTCAACGACACATGAGCCGCTGAGCGGGAGAATCGCCATCTCGTTCGAACCGGTGGTGAACGTTCGGGACTCGCCTGGGGCGAGGGTGAAGACGCGGAGGCCGCTGTACGTCCAGCCTGCATCCTCGGGCGTGATCATCACCGAGTCTCCGCCGTCGGGCAGGGTTCCCGCCGGTTGGAGCAGGTCGACATTGGTGTGGCTCATGATGGGTCCTTCTCTCGAATCGAGGGGTCATTGAGGCCGGTATGGAGTCCGGGATCCAGCCGGCCGGGGCAGATCAGGTCGAGCGCGGGGGTGGGAGCGGTCACCTCACACCCCGCGCCGTTGGAGCTTCTTCTCGGCTTCGAGTTCGGCCCGGGCGACGAGAACCTGGGAGCGGTCGGAGACCTCGGGGATGCCGACTTCCCACCATGCTCCACCCTCGGTCCAGTCGTACTGGGCGACATCGATGACGATCACAGAACTCCGGTCGGCGGCCTTCGCACGAGCGAACGCATCCTTGAACTCGTCGATCGTGGTGACCTTCTCGGCGATGGCCCCCATCGACTCGGCGTGCTTGACGAAATCGACCCGGACCATGCGCTCGTGGCGCGTCGTGTGCAGGAGGTTGTTGAACTCCTCGCCGCCAGTGTTCAACTGGAGCCGGTTGATCACGGCGAAGCCGCCGTTGTCACACAGGATGAAGATCACCTTGTGCCCGGTCATCACGGTCGAGTAGATGTCCGAGTTCATCATCAAGTAGGACCCGTCACCCACCCACGACACGACGTCGCGATCCGGCAGCGCCATCTTGGCGCCCCACGCACCGGCGATCTCGTAGCCCATGCACGAGAAGCCGTACTCGGCATCGAACGTCCCGATGGACTTCGATTGCCAGCCCATGTTGAGCTCACCAGGCAGGCCGCCAGCGGCGCTCAGTTGGTAGTCGCTCGCGTCCCCGATCTCGTTCACGGCGCGAATCACTTGGGCGTATGTGGGGGGTTCGAAGGTCCCTGACGTGAACTCGTCGAGGTATCCATACCAGGCGCTGATTTCTGCAGCGCCCTTCTCCAGCCAGGAGGCCGGAGCCCGGTACTTGCCGATCGCGTCGTCGAGCGCCTCCAAGGTGACCTTGGCGTCACCGATCACGGAGACCGCCTGGTGCTTGGTCGCGTCGAATCGTCCGACGTTGACCGAGACAAGGGTCATCTCGTCGTTCCCGAAGATCGACCACGATCCGGTCGTGAAGTCCTGGAGCCTCGTCCCGACGGCTACGACCACGTCGGCCTCGTCTGCCATGACGTTGGCCGACGAACTGCCGGTCACGCCGATCGGTCCGACGAAGTTCGGATGGTCGGCGAGCAGCGTTGCCTTGCCTGCCACCGTCTCGGTGACCGGGATGCCGTGCTTCTCGGCGAACGCCGTAAGTTCGGCCACGGCCCCGGAGTAGTGGACGCCGCCGCCGGCGATGAGGAGTGGCTTCTCCGCGGCGGCCAGTGCCTCCGCGGCCCTCGCAACATCGCGGACATCGGGGATCGGTCGCCTGATGTAGCGAATCCGCGGCGTGAAGAAACTCGCCGGGAAGTCGTATGCCTCGGCTGCGATGTCCTGGGGCAGGCCGATGTATGCCGGTCCGCAGTCCGCCGGGTCGATCATGGTGGCGACGGCCTGGGGGAGCGACTGAATGACCTGCTCGGGGCGCGTGATGCGGTCCCAGTACCTCGTGACCGGGCGGTAGGCGTCGCTCACTGTGGTCGACGGGCTGTTGAAGTTCTCGACCTGCTGGAGGACCGGATCGACCAAACGGTGCTGAAAGGTGTCTCCGCTGAAGATGAGGATCGGCAGGCGATTGGCGTGCGCGGTTGCCGCTGCCGTGATCATGTTCGACGAACCGGGACCGACCGACGATGTGGCGATCATGATCTGGCGGCGCCGCTTCGCCTTCGCGAAAGCAACGGCGGCGAGCGCCATCGACTGCTCGTTGTGGCCGCGCCAGGTCGGCAGCACGTCCTGCACCGGGTACAGCGCCTCAGCGAGCGAAACGACGTTTCCGTGACCGAAGATGCCGAACGCCCCGGCGAACAGCGGCTCTTCCTTGCCGTCGATGACCGTTCGTTGGGCGATCAAGTACTTGACGATCGCCTGGGCGGTCGTGAGTCGGACGGTGTTCATTGGGCTGCTCCTTCGGTTGTGCGGACGGTCTCCAAATAGGTGTGCATCGAACTCGACAACAGTGGTTCCATGCCGGTGGCCAGATAGCGAGCTCCTCGCTCGCGCCAGCCAACGGCGTCGGCTGGGTTGGCGACGAAGATGCCGAGGGCCTTGTCGCTGGCTGTGACGACATCGGCGATGCGCGTCATCGCGGCCTGGACCTCTGGATGACCTGGGTTGCCGACGTGACCGAGGGAGTGGGCGAGGTCGGTTGGCCCGATGAATACGACGTCGACACCGTCGACCGCGACGAGGTCTCCGACATTGGCAACCCCTTCAGCGGATTCGACCTGGACGATGACGAGCGTCTCGGCGTTGGACTGCTTCGTGTACTCCCCGATGGGCGCTGGCACCCCGAACCCTGCAGATCGGGTGGCCGCAAGACCCCGGTTCCCCCGGGGCTGGTACTTCGTCGCCTGGACCGCGGCTTCCGCGGCGTCGCCGGATTCGACCCATGGCACCTGGACTCCGTGTGCGCCGGCGTCGAGGAACCTGAGGATGGTCGACGATTCGTTGGCGGTGACGCGAACGATCGGAGTGACGTCATGGAGTTCGCAAGCTCGGGACAGGTCCTCGACGTCGCGGGGCTGGAGCGTCCCGTGTTCGGCGTCGAAGACGACGAAGTTCCAACCGCCGAGGGCCACGAACTCAGCCAGCGTCGCGTTCGCGTAGCGGAAGAAGCAGCCAATCACCGTCTCTCCGGCTGCAAGGCGGCGCTTTGTCAGATTCTCGATCATGAGGTGTCGCGCTCCAGGCCGTGGATGATCACGGTCTTGAGTTCGGTCATCTCCTCGACGGCGTACCGGATCCCTTCCTTGCCGATGCCGCTGCCCTTCAGCCCGCCGTATGGCATGAGGTCGGCCCGCCAGAGCGGCGTCCAATTGACATGCACTGCCCCGGCATCGACCTCACGGGCGAAGCGCATCGCGTTCGTGATGTCCTTGGTGAAGATGCCGGCTCCGAGGCCGTAGCTCGAGTCGTTGGCGAGGGCGATGGCTTCATCGATGCTGGTGGCCTTGGTGACGCTCAGCGTCGGACCGAATACCTCCTGGTCGGAGAGGCGCATCCCGGGGACGACGTCGGCGACGACGGTGGGGAAGAGCTTCGCCCCGTCGCGTTCTCCGCCGATCACGACGCGTGCACCGCCAGCGACCGCCTCGTCGACCCACTCGGCTACCCGGGCGGCCTCGGCTTCTGAGATCATGGCGCCGATCCTCGTGTCGGTCGCGAGGGGGTCGCCCATCCGGAAGGCTTCAACCGGTCCTCTGAGCGCGTCGAGGTAGTCCTCGTAGACGTCCTCGTGGACGATGACCCTTTGCAGGGAGATGCAGACCTGGCCGGCGTTGACGTAGCCCCCGGCGGCGCTGGCCTCGGCGGCCAGTTCGAGGTCGGCGTCGGGCATCACGATCATCGGGCAGTTGGCGCCCAGTTCGAGCGACAGGCGTTTCACGCCTGCGATGCGGGTGATCTCTTCTCCTACGGCCGTGCTGCCGGTGAACGAGATCTTCCGAACCCGTGGATCGCGGACAAGGGCCATGCCGACGGTTTCGCCGCCACCGGTGATGGTCTGCAGGCCGGCTTCGGGGAGGCCTGCCTCGACGAGCTTTTCGGTGATGATGAGCGCCGTCAGCGGCGCCTGCGATGCGGGCTTGAGGATCACGGCGTTGCCTGCGGCCAGGGCGGGTCCGATCTTGTGGACCACCAGCAGGCCGGGGTAGTTGTAGGGGGTGATCGCCACGATGACACCGGTTGGGATCCGGAGCGTGAAGCCCATCTTGCCTTCGGCGCCGGCCTGGGCATCGAGGGGGAGGGTCTCGCCGCGAATTTGGGTGCCCTCGAATGATGCGAGGCGGAACATCTCGCCGAGGCGTGATGCCTCGCCGGTCGCCTCGCCGATCGGCTTGCCGACCTCGAGGCTGATTGTGCGGGCGATCCGCTCGACGTCGGCGTCGAGCAGGTCTGCCGCTCGGCGGAGGATGTCGGCACGGGCTGCACCTCCGAGGTTGCGCATGATGCTCGCCCCGCGTTCAGCGGTCGCCAGCGCTTCCTCGACCTGTGCAGGTGTTGCGGCCGGGACGCGGTCGATGACGTCGCCCGAGTAGGGGGCGATCACGTCGATCCACTCCGACGAGTGCTGCCATCTGCCGCCTACGTACATGTCCATGGTGGTCCTGTTCAATCGATTCGCAGGCTCGTGACGTCTTCCCATGCTCCCGACACCCACGACCGGGTCATGGCTGCTTCGACCTCCGCGGTGGCGAGCGCATCCGTGAACGACACAGCGGCGGGGCGGTCTTCCGCGACCGCCTTCAGGAACTCGAGATCCTCGAAGACCTTGAGGTCCTCGTACCCGATCGGGTTGCCGCCGCCGGGCACGATGGCTCCGT
>Ga0316197_10003085_pt1 | contig 11842 bp, 10 predicted proteins | sample OudBiesiAoxic_MG_FD_204939 | JGI IMG/M metagenome (GOLD analysis project Ga0316197, IMG submission 204939) | Coastal sediment microbial communities from Oude Bieten Haven, Netherlands - site A oxic | ecosystem: Environmental > Aquatic > Marine > Coastal > Sediment | place: Netherlands...
TTAATCCAGATGGTAAATATTCATCAGCTAATTCTCCAATACCTTCAATTTTAGTTTTAGAGTATGTCATTGTAGATGCTGACTCTAAAGCTGATTTTAAACCTTGCATCGTTACTTGACGAGCATCACTTTGTAAATCTAAAAATTTAGGGACTGCCGTCGCAGTTAAAATACCAAGAATAACAATCACAATGATTAATTCAATTAATGTAAAGCCAGACTCTTTGTTCATATAAATTCCATTTTATCTTTTATTCATCATGCCAAATAACGAATTTAAATCAGTTATAGATATATTTACTGCAATATTTGTAGCTAACTATCCATACACAAAAATAACCAACGCACTACTTATGTATCAAATTAAAAGCTATAAGCGACATATCATTCAGTTTACTCATCAATTACTGATTCATTAGGATAATATAAATAATTAATAATACTCAATCTATTGTTGAAGGGATTTATGTTAGCCATCGGAAAAAGATACAAAAAAGAGCCTTTCGGCTCCTTTTAATTGTTTTTCAACGATAAGCTAAACGCTAAAAATCAGCCAATGTGTGTTAAACCACCCATGTAGTGTTGTAATACTGTAGGAATCTCAATACGTCCATCTTCTAGTTGATAGTTCTCAAGAACGGCTACTAACGTACGCCCTACTGCTAAACCAGAACCGTTTAGTGTATGGATAAGCTCTGGTTTCTTTTTGCCCGCTGGGCGGAAACGAGCTTGTAAACGACGCGCTTGGAAATCACCAACGTTTGAACAAGATGAAATTTCACGGTACGTTTCTTGTGCTGGTACCCATACTTCTAAATCGTATGTTTTCGTTGCGCTGAAACCCATATCACCCGTACATAACACTACTTTACGGTAAGGTAGTTCAAGATTCTTCAATACTTGCTCTGCATGCATTGTGATCTCTTCTAATGCTTCAAAGCTTTTCTCTGGGTGTACAAACTGCACCAATTCAACTTTATCAAACTGATGTTGACGGATAAGACCACGTGTATCACGACCGTAAGAGCCTGCTTCACTTCGGAAACAAGGTGTGTGAGAAGTGATTTTAATTGGTAAATCAGCTTCATCATAAATCACATCACGACTCATGTTAGTTAGCGGTACTTCAGCAGATGGGATCAGTGACATACCAACACCCTCTTCTGTTGCAGGTTTAGTGTTGAATAGATCATCACCAAATTTTGGCAACTGTGTTGTACCGTATAAACTATCCGCGTTAACTAATAGTGGAACATACATTTCAGTGTAACCGTGTTGATTGGTATGCAGGTTTAACATGTATTGCGCTAATGCACGGTGTAATTTAGCAATTTGACCTTGCATCACGATAAAACGTGAACCACTGATTTTTACTGCTGATTTAAAATCTAATCCGCCAAGTGCTTCGCCTAAATCAACGTGATCTTTCACTTCAAAATCAAAACTCTTTTTAGTGCCCCACGTTGAAATTTCAACATTTTCATCTTCATCTTTACCCAGTGGTGCAGATTCATGCGGTAAATTTGGAATCGTGTAAGCAATCTCTTGGATTTGTGCAGCAAGCGCTGTGAACTGTTCTTTCGCAGCATCTAGTTGTGCACCTAATTCAGCAGTTTGTTCACGCAGTGGTGCGATATCTTCACCACGTTTTGCAGCCATACCAATCTCTTTTGAACGACTATTACGCTCAGCTTGTAGGGACTCTGTTTGGATTTGTAATGACTTACGCTTCTCTTCTAGCGAATTGATTAAATCAACATCTAGTTTAAAACCACGATTAGCCAATAATTCAGCCGTCTTTTCAATATCATTACGCAAAAACTTCGGATCTAACATCTTATTTCCCTAACTCTTTAAAACTAATAGTGTGCCTACATAGGCTGCTAAAATACAAACAACAACATTTAAAGCAACGTTTAACATCGCTTTGAACAATTCACCCTGCTGTAATAGCAACAGGCTATCCATTGAAAATGTTGAGAATGTGGTTAATGCTCCTAAAAACCCAACGCCAATTAATGGCCACCAAGGTGATGAGGAAATTGTTTGTTGTTGTACAAGCTGAAAGATAATACCCATTATCAGCGAGCCTATTACATTGACCGCAAGTGTAGCAAATGGAAAACCTTTTCCAAAGAGGCTTATCATGCCTAAACCAATTAAATAGCGTAAAGTTGCACCAAATGCTCCTCCACAAGCCACTAAGGCGATATTTGCAGCAATATTATTCATAACGTTTATTATTACTCTGTTGATTTAATTGTCTAAGGTAATCTAATTTATTACCAATTTGCTTTTCAAAACCACGATCTGTGGGTTCATAAAAACGCTCCCCCTGTAATTCAATTGGGAGATATACATCGCCAGCTGCAAATGCTCCCTCTTCATCATGGGCATAACGATATCCTTCATTGTGACCAAGATCTTTCATCAATTGCGTGGGGGCATTACGCAGGTGCAGTGGTACATCAAATGCGGGGTAGTCTTTAACAAACTGCTTGGCTTTTGAAAATGCAGTATAAACTGCATTACTTTTAGGTGCTGAAGCACAATATACAATCGCTTGAGCAATCGCACGTTCGCCTTCATAAGGCCCAATACGTGCAAAACAATCCCATGCATTAATACTAATTTGCATCGCACGCGGATCAGCATTACCAATGTCTTCTGAGGCAATTGCGAGTAACCGCCTCGCGACATACAGAGGATCACAACCGCCATCCAACATACGTGCATACCAATAAAGAGCGGCATCTACGTCTGAACCACGTACTGATTTATGGAAAGCCGAAATGAGATCATAAAATAGATCGCCTTTATTATCAAAGGTTACTCCTTCTCGCCCAGCAATTTCCATCAATAATTCAAGCGTAACGAGACCGTTATTTGCCATATCGCTAAGTATCTCGAGATAATTGAGCGACTTTCGTGCATCACCTTGTACTAAGGTTGCTAATTTTTGTTTCACGCCCTCATCGAAACGAATTTTTTTATCTGCTAACCCATCAGCAGATTGACATGCTTGGTCGATAACATCTTCGATTTCAGCATCGGTTAATTTTTTAAGAAGATAAACACGTGCACGTGATAACAGAGCGTTGTTTAACTCAAAGGAAGGGTTTTCTGTCGTGGCGCCGACAAATAAAATGGTGCCATCTTCTATAAAAGGTAAAAAAGCATCCTGTTGGCTTTTATTAAAGCGATGCACCTCATCAACAAACAGTAATGTACGAATACCTGATGCTTGATTCTGTTTCGCTATTTCAATTGCAGCACGTATCTCTTTAATGCCCGAAGTAACGGCAGAAAGTCGTTCTACATGGGCTTGGCAGTAAGTTGCAATTAACTCTGCAAGTGTCGTTTTACCTGTGCCGGGTGGGCCCCACAAAATCATCGAATGCGCTGCACCCGCCTCTAAAGCCTTCCGTAGTGGCTTACCTTCACCAACAATATGTGATTGTCCAATATAACCAGCAAAGCCTTTTGGCCTCATGCGCGCAGCAAGTGGTTGAAACTCATTATTCAAATCAAAAAGATCACGCATTAACGTTGATCATCCACTTCTACACCTGCGGGGATTTGAAAGTCAAAAATTGATTCATTATGTTCGCTTGGCAGCGCTTTATGCGTTAATTCAAACTCACTGCGTTGACCCTGCTCTTCAATAACAACAAATTTGTTAATATTATTTTTTTGATCAAAGTTAAAAACAAAGGTTGTTGACTGTACTTGTGTTGGATTAGTAACAGTAAATTCATCACCTTGTTTTTTAACCACATAATTCGACCATTGATCATCATTTGCACCAGCAATTAATGCAAAGGGAGTATCATTAATGGCATCAGCAAAATTAATCAGTGTCACTTGCTCAATAAATGGGCTGTAATACCAGATAGTGTTGCCATCAGAAACAATGAGTTCTTCTTCTGGTGTTACAACTTGCCAATGAAATTTACCAGGACGAGATATGGTCATTTCACCGGTACTTTCATTTAATAACTTACCTTCATTACTTAAAACACGTTGCACAAAACTTGCATGTACTTTGTTAAAAACAGAAAGCTTATCTTTCAGTTGTGTTGCTTCTTTTGATATAGCATGTGCAGAAAATGAGAATACTAAAAGGCACAGAGATAACGGTAATAACAGCATTTTTTTCATTTTAAATTAATCCTTAACGGGTGGTGGCGCTAACACATCACGACTACTATTAGCACCCTGTGGAGAGCTTATCACCCCCTGTGCTTGTAGTTGGTCAACTAAACGTGCTGAACGGTTATAACCAATTCTAAATTTACGTTGAATACTTGAGATCGATACTTTACGTGTTTCAGTAATAAATGCGACTACTTCATCAAAAAGTGCATCAATTTCATTATCACCTTCCGCTTCTTCTCCCGGTAAAATATTATCTAAACTAGCGTCTCCATCCAAAATATCTTTAATATAATTAGGTTCGCCACGCTTCTTCCAATCAGCAACAACACGATGCACTTCATGATCGTCAACAAATGCACCATGTACACGTGTTGGCACGCCAGTGCCCGGTGGAAGATATAACATATCACCATGACCTAATAAGGTTTCAGCACCCTGCATGCCTAATATTGTACGCGAATCGATTTTACTTGAAACTTGAAATGCAATTCGAGTTGGTATATTTGCTTTAATCAAACCAGTAATAACATCCACCGATGGACGTTGTGTTGCTAAAATAAGGTGGATACCTGCTGCACGTGCTTTTTGTGCAATACGGGTAATAAGCTCTTCACATTTCTTACCCACAATCATCATCATGTCGGCAAATTCATCCACAACAACAACGATGGTTGGAAGCTTTTCTAGGTGTGGCGCAGTTTCATCCATGCTATCTCCCTCTTTCCAGATAGGATCAACCATTGGCTGCCCCGTTTCTATCCCTTCTTTTACTTTAGCGTTATAGCCAGCAAGTGTTCGTACACCAACTGCAGATAAAAGCTTATAGCGGCGTTCCATCTCTCCTACACACCATCGCAATGCATTAGCAGCTTCTTTCATATCAGTAACAACTTCAGTAAGAAGATGAGGTATCCCCTCATAAACACTTAATTCAAGCATTTTGGGATCAATTAATATCATTCTTACATCTTCAGGTGCCGACTTGTATAACAGGCTCACTAACATACAGTTAACACCAACTGATTTACCAGAGCCTGTCGTACCCGCCACTAATAAATGTGGCATTTTTGCTAAATCAACAACCACAGGTTCACCAGAAATATCCGCCCCAAGCACCATAGAAAGTGGTGATTTGGCATCGATAAATGCTTGACTGCCAAGCACTTGGGATGAATATACAATTTCACGGTGTTTATTAGGCAACTCCAATGCTATCACTGCTTTACCAGGTATTTGATCTACAACACGCACACTCATTGCAGAAAGAGCACGCGCTAAATCTTTTTCTAAGCTAGTGACTGTACTTACTTTCATCCCTGGTGAAAGCGCTAATTCAAAGCGAGTGATAACAGGTCCAGGCAGTACATTTACGACATCCGCTTTTATTTTAAATTCTAATAGTTTTGACTCAACTAAACGAGCCGCGGTCTGTAAGTCTTCTTCTGATACAGGATGTGATTTTTTATTAGGGCGATCAAGTAGATCAATACTCGGAAATGGTGCTAAATTTTTATCAATTTTACGTTTAATTGCAGGACGAGCATGCTCAGGAAGATGAGAAAAATCTGGCGTAACCTCAGGTGCTTCAATATCCGTTTCCATAAAGTTAATTTCATTTATTTGTGGTTCAACTTCATCTATTTCAAATGCTTCATCAGAGAATATAAAGTCATCCACTTCATCAATGTCTAAATCGATAAACGGTGTTTCATCAAATTTATCACTTACAACCGTTTCGGGCATAATATCAGACTCATTTTCTGGATCTTGATGCTCTACTTCTTTTGTTGAAAGTGGAAAAGCCAGTTTCTTGCGTTTTTTCTTTTTAATCGGTTTTTCAATTTTAGCTTCTATATCAAGTTGTTTTTCTTCCGCTTTTGCCAGACCACGCTGTGTATTCCAAGTTTGGATATTACGCGGAAAAGCAATAATTTGTAACACTGCTTTGATAGCTAATTCACCGATTCCATCAACTAAACGTAACCATGAAAAACCAAACAAAAGAGTAATACCGGATATTAACAATGTTAATAAAATAAGATTAACTGCCAGCAAGCTAAAAAATCCAAGCATACTCTGGGCGATAATATCACCGATCAACCCACCTGATGGGTAATAATGAAAATCGTTAAAGTTAAGTGATGCGAGACCAGACAAGCTAAAGATCGTGAAAATAAAACCAATTATCCGTAAGCTTAAATTCAGGTAATCAATATCTAATGTAAATTTTGGCTTCCAAAAGAGTAACCATGCTAAAACAGAAACGATCAGTGGAACAAAATAAGCAAGTAAACCAAATCCATAAAATAAGACATCAGCAGTCCAAGCACCGACACGACCACCTGAATTTTGAATTTCAGATACCCACTGTTGTTGTGACCAACTTGGGTCTATTGGTGAAAATGAGAGCAGTGAAATAGCGATAAAAACAGCACAAAATAGCGTCATAATGACGCCCACTTCAAACAGTTTTTGCACACCGGAGAGATGGTTAATCATATTTTTTTTAGACAAAAGAAGAGACCTCAATAGGGAGAGTTATATTAATCAAGAAAATCAGCTGGCAATTGATGACGTAGGCGTAGCCATATTTTACCACTAGCAAAAGCAGAATCACGTACTGTTTTCATTATCTGCTGTGGTTCGCCCCGCTCTATGATAGAACGAATGTCCGCATAGAAGTTTAAAGCGATTGAGCGTGCTTCGCTGTTAGAGAAGTAGAAGATACCTACTTTACGGTATAGATCCTGCAAACCATTTAAAATTAAGACATAGATCATATTATTTGATGACACCGCAACCTGATGATAAAAACGATAATCAAATTCGGTAAACTCTTCACTACTCGCGTCAATGGAGGGTGTATCTTCTAAAAATGCAAGCACCGATTCATTGTTATGTTTAGCAGCCATGCGTAAGATAATGGCACTAATATTGGTACGTACCGACATAAGTTGATCAATAAAATCACTGCGTCGATTGACATCTAACCGTGTTAATGTGCTTAAAATATTGAGACCAGATGTTTCCCAAAAGTCATTAACTTTAGTCGGTTTTCCATGGCGAATCGTTATCCACCCATCTTTAGATAGTCGCTGTAAAACTTCACGAAGCGTCGTACGAGTGACACCAATTTTATCAGCCAGAAAGCGCTCAGCAGGAAGCTCTGAATTGATCGCAATAGTGCCATTCCAAATTGATTCAATGAGGTATTGCTCAGCAACATCTGCCGGCCCTTTTGCTTTCGTTATCATCTGTTTATTTATCCACTTTTAAATTTACTAATTTAATGATACCACAATCTGTCTCGCCCAAAACATGATATGTTTCAATGACAAATAAACAAATGTGATTATCTTCACAATCATTCTTGTAATTACTTTAAAATATTGTCTAAAAATGATTAGGGTTTGAAATTACTGTTAACTTAATGGTACAAAGACTATTCTTTTCAACGCTAGGAAATATTTGTGTTATCTACTTTAAAAAAACTTTCAACTCAACGATGGCCATGGTTATTACTTGCTTTTAGTGCGTTAACGCTTGAATTATGTGCGCTCTATTTTCAACATGTTATGAAATTAGAGCCCTGTGTTATGTGTGTTTATGAACGCATTACCATGTTAGGTATATTATTAGCCGGTTTAGTTGGTGCATCTTGCCCGCAATATTTATTAATTAGATTGTTGGCTTTCTGTATTTGGGGCATCAGTGCTGTATGGGGATTACTACTTGCAATTGAACATACAGATTATCAGATGAACCCATCCCCATTTGCGACCTGTGATTTTTTTCCTAACTTTCCAAGCTGGGCACCGCTGCACGAATGGCTTCCATGGTTATTTAATCCAACAGGCGATTGTGCAGATATAGTTTGGCAATTTTTTGGTTATTCTATGCCACAATGGTTGATTGTTAGCTTTGCTATTTACACTGCCTTATTTGTGATTATTGCAATCACAGCCTTAGTACCTAAAAAGACAAATCATTTCTAGTTATTCGCAATAATATTTGAGCAAAAAAAAGTAGCAAATTAATGCTACTTTTTTATAAAACCTACAAAATTAAACATGTAAATCGATATGTTTACCTTTATTACCTTCAGGAACAGGAACAACTGATGCTAGTAGTTGCATAACCTGTTGTTCTTTTTGCTCATTATCTGTTTTTAATAGGTGCACATTCACTTTTTCAAGTGTGCTTACCTTGGCATGGTTTGTCATCACACTACCAATAACACTCATATCCATAACAGGACTCCTTTATATAAATTTAAATATAGCGTTAAATTTTTATAAACGCGAACCTTCCCTTTATCGTCTAAGCAATGAAAATCTTTAATTTAATCCTATTATAGACCCTGTATATATTGATCCTGCGTTGAAAGCGTGACCATTTGATCAAGTTTTACTTTCATTTGTGCTTTCTGCTCAGCATCGCCAGCCACTAACGTACTGAAATAATCCAGTAACTCAGCTTTATCTAATTCCGCTTTTGAACCCGCACCAATGTTAGTCAGGTCAATAAAGAACTCATCAAATAAGCCCGATAGCTGCTCAACGATATCGACATTTAAGAATTGCTCGTCGTTGTAAATACTTGGGTAACCACCTAGTTGTTTATCAACGGCAAAAGAGATTCCTTTCACGTTAGTAATGGTGGTCGCTTTTTGACACTTAAGCATACAACCATCTTCAATCGCCGCTTTATTACAACCAACGGTTTGTTGGAAGAAACATTGGCGACTGGTCATCATCAAGATGGGATGATAGATGCTATATATCATTTTAAAGTTTTCAGGACGTTTAATATTACGCATTTGGTTACGGTTAATCTCGTTAGAGATGAACGCACCCGCACAATTTAACTCTTCTTGTAAGGTTAACAATGCGTAGGAGTTGGTCGTGTTTAATAGTGGACCAGCAATCCATTCGATACCCAACTCGACTGCTTTAAGTGCAATACCGGTATTATTTGAAATAATACGTTTAGGTTTAACGGTTTCTAATAATCTTACCGATTCATCGTAATCTTTACCAATTAAGATAGCAGGAAACCAAGGTATTAAACGTGGATTTTCTAAGAAAATATCAATGTGTTTATTACAACGTTTTTTCCAACTTTCAGGCAGTTTGAAATAGATATCCGCATCTGTTTTGTCTAGTAATCCTAAATCTTTAAGATCACTGATTAATACGGATAAAGTTGCTTGTTCATTGAGTTTTAAGAACGTTTTTAGTTTTGGTAATTCAATAGGTGCAATCGGTTTTACATTGCCATTAAGAATAAACGCGACTTCATTTTTCATCGCGGTTAACTCTTTAAACGGTACGCTTAAACCACTTTCTAAGGCATCAAAGTTAATCGACTCTAGAAGATAATCACCTTTTTTAAAGCTCCTGAAACGCTTTTCAATCGCTTCAGGTTGAATAGCTGATTCACCGGCAGCAATCATTAAACTCGTTGAACTCACCCTATGGGTTTGCTCGTCAAACTCAAGCGTCACCGATAAGGCTTTGCCTAATCCACCAGCAAAAGACATCGATAACACCGGCTTTTCAATGCTCACGTGTTTTATCTTTTCAGCGACATCAGCTGTAATGGCATTTTTTTGTGCAGAAAGTTCTGTTTGCACTTCTTGAATTTGTACGACAGAAATAGCGTTGTTTTTATCGTTAGCATGTTGGAAACTGTTATCACGCGGGTTGTCGATAAACATATCTTTGGTCAGGTTACCCTGCAAAAATGAGTTAGTAAAATCACGGTTAAATACTTTGTAAAGATTACTATCATCCTCAAGCAATTTACCCGTATCCACAAATTGATTGATCTGTTGGCGCCAGCTATCTACGACGGTATGTACGTATTGTGCACCTTTGATACGACCTTCAATTTTTAGTGAATCAACCCCTGCATCCACCAGCTGTGGCAAATCAAAATAGGCAGAGTTATCTTTTAGATTCAGTGGGAATTTATTACCTGCAGCGGTGATTTCATATTCATCACGGCAAGCTTGGCTACAACGCCCGCGATTACCTGAATTACCGACGCTTACAGAGCTTGAGTAACATTGACCAGAGAACGCGATACATAATGCGCCATGCACAAAGACTTCCGTTAATACGTCGTGATCATGTGCAACAGTAGTAAGCATTTTAATTTCAGGCAGATTCATTTCACGTGACAGATTCACACGGCTAGCCCCGGCTTTCGCTAGGAATTTAATCTGACCTTCATTATGTGTTGTTAACTGTGTAGAAGCATGAATCAATAAACTTGGGAAATGTTTATTGAGAATATGAAAAAGCCCTAAATCTTGAATAATAATACCGTCAATTGAGGTATTAACCAGTTGATTAAAAAGTTTAACTACCCCTTTAATCTCATGTTCGAGTAAAACAACATTAACCGTTAAAAACACTTCACATTGAAAACGTTTTGCTAGGCGTAATACACCTTTTAGATCTTCAAAAGAGAGATTCGTTGCGCGATTACGGGCATTGAACATATCTAACCCACAATAGATCGCATTTGCGCCGGCAATAATCGCGGCTTTAATCGCATCAACATCACCACCAGGGGCTAACAACTCAATTTTTCTGCTCATTTCTAAATCCATTAATACCTATTCAAATTTGTTGGCGATTCTACCTGTATCAACAAGCCTTTACTAGCGCAGTTAAACCCTCAATTTTGTAGGGTTACGTTAACTTCAATAACAGCATAAAAGAAAAAAGCCCTAATAGCGTCAGTTCATTGGCTATTAGGGCTTTAATCAATTTAGTTCTTACAAAGACGCCTAAGTATTCCAAGGGTTAGTTGGATCATAAGGGGCTTCATCAGCTTTCGGTTTATCTTTCATCGCACGTCTGTCTTTTGGACGTTCGCGACTGTCAGCGAAATTGTCACGATATGGATGTTTACTTGCTCCACGACTTGAGTCATTAGAACGAGAATCATGACCACGTGCTTGACGAGAAAACGAACGATCATCACGTTTTTCTTGGCTACGTTCTTTATGTGCAGAAGCTGCTTTTGCTTGAGACAATTCAATTGACTCAATGGTTAGCTCCATCGGTTCGCGAGGCACAATATGCAATGAGAAACCACGTTCACGTGGTGCTAGGTCATATTCCGAGTCGCGCGCCTTAGGCATACGTTTGAAACGAGAGAGATAGAAATTTTCTAATTTAGTGCGTGCCCATTCCGTTTTCTTCAAAAACTTCAAGCTTCCAGCCACTGACGGATTCACTTTAAAGCAATGAAAACGCATCGCTGTATATAATATTTTCCAACCATAAAATTCAGAAAGCTCGGTGAGCAATGTTTCTGTACTTAGGCCATGTAATGGGTTATTTCTTTGTTCTTCTACACTCGGTTTCATTTTTCTTTCCAAAATTAAAAAGCCTTAATAAATAGTATTAAGGCTTATAACGCTATTTTAGCTGAAATAAATTAAAAAGCGATAACAAGCTGTTAATCGACATTTAAACCCTTCTTTTGTAGGTTGGCCTTTAGGCCATCAGATCTACTATCAAGGTAATCTAAAAACCGACGGGATAAATCCCGACCTACAGTTACAAGTGCTGAGCTTCGAGTAACGAGCAGCGAAAATCGTGGTTCGTAGCCCGTCACTCGCAACTAACTCAATAATATCGGAGCAAGTAAAACCGACGGGATAAAT
>Ga0316197_10003087_pt1 | contig 11840 bp, 11 predicted proteins | sample OudBiesiAoxic_MG_FD_204939 | JGI IMG/M metagenome (GOLD analysis project Ga0316197, IMG submission 204939) | Coastal sediment microbial communities from Oude Bieten Haven, Netherlands - site A oxic | ecosystem: Environmental > Aquatic > Marine > Coastal > Sediment | place: Netherlands...
GGCGTCTTCATCGCGGATGTATTCGCCCAGTTTCGATTTGAGGTGGCAGTTGAAGACCGTCACTAACTGATCACCGACCGGCACCCGAACCTTAAGGATAGGTCGGCTGAGCCGGTGCGCCTTATAATTGCCGCCATTTTCGCCTTTGAAATCGGCGAAAGGGATATCCAGCGGTGTATCCAGTTCCTGAATGATTTCTGGCTCACCGACAAAGCCCAGCCGCGAAACCACCGCCAAACCTGGGCGGCGATGTCCGGGCGCGCCGTCATGGATGTTTGGGGCGAAGGCCACTGCAGCCTGCGCATAATTCTCGTAGCCGAGCTTTTCGAAAATAGCCCGATGACGATATTTCTTATCTTCTGAGGGCAGCGCCGCCGCATTGTTTTCTTTGCCGTATCTGTCGGCGCGGTCCAGCGTAGAACGCAGGGCAACCTCTTCAAATATCTCCTGAAAGCAAACCACGTCAGCATTCAACGTCACAAGTTGCTGCGCCAGCCAATCCTCTTTCCAAGCATATTCTTCAGGAGTGTAGGATTGGAACCGGTAATACTCCTGATCCGCTCCGATCAGGTTCTTGACGTTAAAGCTGGCAATGGTGAAATCGCTCATCTCAGTGTGTCCAGTGCACGAACAAACATCTCCGCGTCCACATTGCCGCCTGAAATGGTGACGATCACATCGTCGCCTTCAATCTCTTCCTTGCGGAAAAGCGCTGCAGCTAGGGCTACAGCGCCGCCGGGTTCTGCAACAACCTTGAGCCGATTAAATGCTTGAGCAACAGCCTGCAGCGCTTCGTGATCGGAAACAACCAATCCCGGTCCGACAAGTCGGCGCAGGATCGGGAAAGTGAGATCGCCGGGTTGAGGCGTAATAACTGCGTCGCAAATCGAACCGGACAGCTGTGCGTTGCTCAAGATCATTCCCTCGCGCAGCGACCGGGTCACATCATCAAAGCCTTTAGGTTCAGCGGGACGCACGCGTAACGCCGGGGCGTCGGCCTCCAGCGCCAAGGCGATGCCCGAGGTCAATCCACCCCCACCGCAACAGACAATGACATCGGCAGCGGCAATTCCATTCTCAGCAACCTGATGCGCAATCTCTAGCCCTGTTGTGCCCTGTCCGGCGATGACCTGCGGTTCGTCAAAGGGCTTGATCAGCGTAAGCCCACGTTCTTGTGCCAACTCTGCCCCAATCGCTGCACGATCCTCTGTTGCGCGATCATAAAGAATGACCTCTGCACCAAGCCGGCGGGTGTTTTCGATTTTGAGCCGAGGCGCATCGCTGGGCATTACGATGACAGACGCAACCCCATGTCGTGCTGCTGCTAGCGCAACACCTTGCGCATGGTTTCCGCTGGAAAAGGCGATCACGCCCTTGGCGCGTGTGTCGGGGTCCAGCGCAGACAGGGCCGACCATGCACCGCGAAACTTAAAACTACCCGTATGTTGCAGGCATTCCGGTTTGACCCAAACGCGGCGCCCGGCAATTTCATCCAGAAAAGGCGAGTTCAGAAGCGGGGTCCGTCGGACGTGCCCCTCAAGCCGCGCGTTGGCGGCGCGGATCATTTCAATGTTCATAACATCAATCTCACCCATCTTTGCAGCGCCGCGATGGCTTCCGGTTCGTCGAGAAACGGGATGTGGCCGCGCCCTGGAACAACAGCCGTAATCATGTCGGGCCGCCGTCTTTGCATCTCTGCGAGCGTCGCATCGCTCAGCAGGTTCGAGTTTTTGCCTTTTATGCAGGCTAGCGGTAAATCTGCCATCGCGTCGAAATACGGCCAAAGATCGGGTGCTGCTTGTGCGCCGGCAGCCGCGACGGCATCGCGCAGATGCGGATCATAGGTGATCTTGAGCCCATCATCCGTCTGAACAAAATGTTTGACCGCTTCCTCCATCCAGCGCCCATCGGGCACGTTGCTGAATTCGGGATAAACTTTGGGCATAGCGGCGGCAGCGTCGGCGTGGGTCTTGGCGGCAGGATTGCGCCCCAGATAGCCCATGATGAATTCCAGACCGGCGGGATCGATGATGGGGCCAATATCGTTGAGTGCAATCCCCAATAATTTCTCTTTGGCGCCCATCGCGAGGCCCATCGCGTTGAGCCCACCGCGCGAAGTGCCAAGAACGGCTACCTTCTCAAGACTGAGATGGGTCAGCAATTCGAGAACATCGCGGCATTCAATCGGCAGGACGTAGTTTTGCCAGCTTGGATCAAAATCAGATTGCCCGCGTCCGCGATAATCAAGCTTGATCAAGCGGTTGCCCTCAAGGTGCGGGGTCACGTACTCGAAATCGGCAGTTGTCCGGGTCAGTCCGGCGAGGCAAAGGATCGGCAGGCCATCGCCCGCGTCTGTAAAATGGAGAGTTAGCCCATCCGAAGAGGTAAAATGCGCCATCATGCACCTGCCAAAACCGGGATGCCGGTCAGATCGGTCAACTGATGTTTTGGCGTCCAAGGGAGCCGATCCATCGGCTCGCCAGCGCGGTTCACCCAAGCGGTTTCAAACCCGTAGCCGGTTGCGGCCGCGGCGTCCCACCCGTTTGATGAGACAAACAGAACGTTGCTTTTGTCGCATCCAAATCTGTTGCCAACTAAATCATAAACCCGCGGATCTGGTTTGAAGATACCCACACTTTCCACTGAAAGGGAGGCGTCTAGAAGCTCTCCGATGTTTGCAGAGTCCACTGCCCCCTGCAGCATGTCCGGCGATCCGTTCGATAGGATCGCAGTGTTCATTCCGTTGGCTTTGAGCACCGCGAGCATCTCGGGTACTTCCGGGTAAGCCTCCAACTCCCAATAGAGTGCCAACAACCGTTCTCTTAATGCGCTGTCATTCGCATGCCCCGTCTTTTCGAGCGCCCAGTCCAGCCCTTCCTGCGTAACCTGCCAGAAATCGACATGGGCACCCGTGACCGCGCGCAACCATGAATACTGAAGTTGCTTCAGCCGCCAATATTCAGACACCTGCGTCCAGTCGTCCCTGATAGCCGCGAATTCAGGTTCGGCTGCCGCATGCCGCGCAGCGGCGGCAACGTCGAACAGCGTTCCATAAGCGTCAAACACACAGGTGGTGATGGGCATGGGACCTCCGCAAAACTGACTTCCATGGCAGAGTGTCATGCCAAACCGATGCCGGAAAGACCGAAAACTACCTTGAAGGGGGTTTACGCGGTGCGAGAGGTTTGAAAGGTTGGCCGCCGTACAAGGAGCACCTGCGCAGACACGCGGCCTCCCAAATTTTCCAACATTGCAGGAGTTTCTTATGGCCGAGGTCAAGACCGGTGATACCGTCGCCATTCATTATACTGGAACGCTTACTGACGGGACGACATTTGACAGTTCTGACGGGCGCGATCCGCTGGAGTTCGTCGTCGGATCAGGTCAGATCATCCCTGGACTGGATGTGGCACTTCCCGGCATGACGGTAGGCGACAAGAAGGTCGTCCAGATTGATGCGAAGGATGCGTACGGGCCGATCAATCCTGAGATGCGGCAGTCTGTTCCGCGCGAGGGCATACCGGCGGAAATTCCGCTTGAGATCGGTACACAGTTGCAGATGCAGACGCCAGATGGTCAGGCATTGCCGGTGATGGTGGTTGAGGTCGATGAGGCGACGGTCACGCTTGACGCCAATCATCCGCTTGCGGGCAAGGACCTGCAATTCGACTTCGAGTTGATGAAAATCGCTTAGGAGGCGCGTGGGGCGGTCGGGCATTGCGCCCGCGGCTCCCGCGCGCACATACTCCAAGGCGCGGCTTCTGCGGGCAAGTTCAGCAAGGGGCGCCGCCTCCAGAGCTTTCTCGGATGCCTCGTTTCAATGACGATTGATTTTGATCCGGTTCTCCGGCGAGTGTTCAGGGGCCTTTACCACACGATCAGTCGTTGCCTCTGTACCCGCTAGTCTCAAGACGGTGTTCATCGCAACACTGGCCAGGGCAGCGCGGAGTTGCGGCTCTGCCCGGAGGGTCGCGCCAATGGTGACCATCAGCACAATACTAACGACCTTGGCCCAGAAGAAAGCGCGCCGCGATCGATCCCGTCGCGACTCGTTGACTTCGCTGCGATATGTTTCCCTAAAAGTCACGACGCGTTGATATGTGATGATCTCGGCAAAATCATGGCGCGCGTCGCACGTGGGTTAAGCGTTTAGTGGTCGAACTGGCGCGCGCTTGCCTCTATGGAGGTCGCATGAATAGGACCCCCAGATTTGAAATATTCGTCGTCTGTATCCCCGGGCTGGAAACCGACCTGCAGGCCGAAGTACTTGAGAAAGGCTTCGCCGGCGCGACTGTTGTTCCCGGTGGCGTAGTTTTCGAAGGGGATTGGTCGGATGTCTGGCGCGCCAATCTTGAACTGCGCGGCGCCAGCCGAATTCTGGCACGCATCGGGTCGTTCCTGGCGTTTCATCTCGCGCAACTGGACAAGCGCGCGCGGAAATTCCCATGGGGGGAGTTTTTGCGCGCGGATGTCCCGGTGCGTGTTCAAGCTACCTGCAAAGCGTCGAAGATATACCATGCAGGTGCCGCGACCCAACGTATTGAAAATGCGCTCCGCGACAGTATTGGCATAACGATCTCACCCGAGGCCGAAATCGTGCTCAAAGCGCGGATTGATGACAATGTGGTCACCCTCAGCCTCGATACTTCCGGGGAACCATTACACCGGCGGGGCCATAAGGAAGCCGTAGGTAAAGCACCAATCCGCGAAACGCTTGCCGCACTCCTGCTGTGCAAGGCAGGCTATTCGGGAAACGAGCCGGTTGTTGATCCGATGTGCGGTTCCGGCACCTTTCCAATTGAGGCGGCGGAGATTGCTGCGGGGCTCTACCCTGGTCGAGGGCGCAGTTTTGCGTTTGAGCACTTCGCGCAATTCGACAATCACGTGTGGGATGCCATGCGGGTGCCACCCAGCATAAAGACGCCTAAGGCTCACTTCTATGGATCAGATCGTGATGCGGGGGCCATCAGGATGAGCAAAGCAAACGCCGAACGGGCTGGCGTCTCTGACCTAATTTCATTTGAAAACCATCCAGTCAGCGAATTACAGCGCCCGGATGGCCCGCCGGGGCTGATCATGATCAACCCGCCGTATGGCGCACGCATCGGCAACAAAAAGCTGCTCTACGGACTTCATGGCGCTTTAGGTCAGACTCTGAAAGAACGGTTCAAAGGCTGGCGCGTAGGGCTGGTGACAAGCGAACAGGGCCTGGCCAAAGCAACTGGCCTGTCTTGGCGTCAAAAGAGCCCGCCAATTGCCCATGGTGGTGTGAAGGTTTGGTTCTACCAGACGGATCGGCTTGGCTGATTTGCGAACAGGCTGGCGACGCCAGTCAGAGGTTTTCTTGTTGCGGCATGCCCAAAACGTGAAACCCGCCATCGACGCGAATGATCTCGCCGGTGGTACAGGCACCCGCATCTGACGCAAGATAGACGGCAGTGCCACCGACGGCTTCCAACGTAGCATTCGCGCGCATGGGGGCGTTCTGATCAGTGTGTTTGTAGGTCTTGCGCGCGCCACCAATTGCTGCCCCTGCGAGGGTCTTCATCGGGCCGGGACTGATCGCATTAACACGGATATTTTCCGGGCCCAGATCATTGGCTAGATAGCGGGTGGCGCTTTCTAATGCGGCCTTAGCGACCCCCATTACGTTGTAGTTTGGGACAACCCTGTTCGAGCCTTGATAGGTTAGCGTCAGAAGCGTGCCGCCATTCTCGATCATCAGCGGATGGGCGCGCCGGGCGACTTCGATGAAGCTGTAGGCCGAAATATCAAGCGAGTGCTTGAAGTTTGCGCGGCTGGTATTGAGGAAACGTCCGGTCAGCTCGGACTTGTCAGAGAACGCGATCGCGTGCACGACAAAATCGATCGTCGGCCAGCGTGCGCCCAATTGCTCAAAGGCGGCGTCGAGCGACGCGTCATCCGTCACGTCCACATCTACCATGAAATCCGACCCGACTGATTCAGCCAGCGGCTTCAGTCGCGAGCCAAAGACCTCGCCTTGATAGGTGAAAGCCAGTTCGGCACCCGCTTCTGCCATCGCCTTGGCAATCCCCCACGCGATGGAGCGTTCGTTGGCGACGCCCATGATTAGCCCGCGTTTTCCGTGCAGCATGCCTGACATTATTTGCTCTCAGCCTTTATATTTTGAAAGGATCATCGATCCGTTGGTGCCGCCAAACCCAAATGAATTCGTCATCACCGAGTCTAGCCCAGCATTGTCGACGCGTTCCAGCGCGATCTCTGACGGGTCCAGCGCCGGGTCCAGATTTTGGACGTTGATGGATTTTGCGATGAAGTCGTTGTCCAGCATCAGCAAACTAAAGATGGCCTCCAGCGCACCGGCGGCACCTTGTGCATGGCCGGTCATTGATTTTGTTGAACTAACAGGGGGCGTGCTGCCTTTGCCAAATACGCGGCGCACAGCTTCGATTTCGCCAACATCGCCTACAGGCGTCGAGGTGCCATGCGCGTTGATGTACCCGACATTGCGGCCTTCGGGCAGCGTTTCGAGCGCCAGCCGCATCGCGCGCTCTCCGCCTTCGCCGCTGGGTGCCACCATATCATGGCCGTCCGACGTAGCCGCATAGCCAGTTACTTCGGCATAGATGTTTGCACCGCGTGCTTTGGCGTGCTCGAGTTCTTCCAGAACCAGCATCCCGCCACCGCCAGAAATCACAAATCCGTCACGGTCTGCGTCAAAGGCTCGACTCGCAGTCTCGGGAGCGTCGTTATACTTGCTGCTCATGGCGCCCATGGCGTCAAACAAACAGGAGAGCGTCCAGTCAAGCTCTTCGCCACCGCCGGCAAACATCACATCCTGTTTACCAAGCATGATCTGTTCGGCTGCGTTGCCAATGCAGTGCAGTGACGTCGAGCAAGCCGAGGTGATCGAATAGTTGATACCTTTGATCTTGTAAGCCGTGGAAAGATTTGCGCTGACGGTAGAAGACATGCACTTCGGCACTGCGAAAGGGCCGATCCGCTTGGTCGCGCCTGTGTCTTTCACCACGTTATGCGCTGTGAACATCGCGGAGGTGGACGGCCCACCAGAACCTGCCACAAGCCCGGTGCGCGGATTGCTGATCTGATCTTCGCTCAGGCCTGCATCTTCGATGGCCTGACCCAGAGCGATATATGCATATGCCGCGCCAGGACCCATGAAGCGCAGGGCGCGTTTGTCGATGTGCTCAGCCACGTCGATCTTGAGCGTTCCGGCAACGCGACTGCGAAAGCCATGTTCGGCCATCTCATCGCTGGCCTGAATTCCAGACGTACCGGCTTTCAATGATGCCAGTACTTCTTCGGCGTTATTTCCGATGGATGAGACGATGCCCAATCCGGTGACGACGACTCGGCGCATGGCACACTCCTTTGATCGTTCTGAGGTCAGCTCCGCAATAACAGCAGCGCATGTCAGCTTTCTGACACAGTTCCCTCAGAGACCCTGCGTCGTCAACCCGCTAACAAAGTAAGCAGCGCGTCAGCTTTCCGATAGCGCCACTTTCATTTCCTTGACTTCATAGATGATTTCGCCATCCGCTTCGACAATGCCGTCTGCGACACCCATTGTCAGCCGTCTGGTCTGTATCGCCTTGGTGAAATCGACTTTGTAGGTCAGCATCTTGCGGTCAGGGCGCACCATGCCTTTCAGTTTGACTTCTCCGACGCCAAGCGCATAGCCACGACCTTGCCAGCCGCGCCATCCAAGATTGAACCCCGTCAGCTGCCACAGCCCGTCTAGACCGAGACAGCCGGGCATGATTGGGTTGCCGGGAAAATGGCAATCAAAGAACCAAAGGGACGGGTCGATGTCGAATTCCGCGACGATATGGCCCTTTCCATGCGCACCACGGTCTCCAGACACATCCGTAATGCGGTCCATCATCAGCATTGGCGGCTCGGGTAGTTGTGCGTTGCCGGGGCCGAAAAGCTCCCCCCGCGCGCATTTCAGCAATCCTTCTTTGTCGAAGCTTGAGGGGTACTCAGCCATGTATTTCCGGCTCCTGCGCAGTCATCATTCCAATTCGCGTGGGTGTAACACCCGGTTTGCGCCTGCTGCAAGGGCGCTAACCTGAATAGGGGGCCGGGGCCGATTGCCGATGTTCTTTGTGCCGCAGCACCGTCAGGCCCCCTGTTTTTGTTTGAAAACCGCGCCCTTTCCGCATTATATGACAGTTGGAACCGCTCAAGAGAATACAATGACACAAGCGCAGCACAGAATAGGGACCGAGTGGTTGGCCCGCGCCGATTTGCGCCCCACCCGCCAGCGTGTGACGCTTGCCACGCTGCTCATGGGCGACGGTCAGCATCGACATGTTACCGCCGAAAGCCTTTTTGAGGCTGCAAAAGGTCAGGGTGAAGCCGTGTCGCTTGCAACGGTCTACAACACGTTGCGTGCGTTCTGTGACGCGGGGTTGTTGCAAGAGGTCACGGTGGACGGATCGAAAAGCTACTTCGACACCAATACGCATGACCATCCGCATTTCTTCTGGGAAGACGAAGCGAAGTTGACCGATGCGCCGTCCGATGATTTGGTGATAGCCCAATTGCCCGATGCGCCCGAGGGGGCTGAGATTGCGTCTGTTGATGTCGTGATTCGACTGCGCCGGAAATCCTGACCGAGGACGGGTTTCCCGTTCGGCGCGCATCTTCGTCTTGGTGTGCTTTTAGGAACTGCCAATGCCACATCCGCTGATAACCCAAGACCACATCGACAGCTATCAGCGCGATGGTGTGGTGCTTATCCGAGGTTTGTTTGCCGATCACATCGAGTCGCTGCGTGCAGGGATTGTGCGTAACATGCAAAACCCCGGACCCTACGCCTCAAACAACGACAAAGCGGGCGAAACCGGGCGGTTCTTTGATGACTATTGCAATTGGCAGCGTATTCCCGAATTTTCTGAAGTGATCGCCGCATCGGCTGCTGCCGAAGTTGCTGCAGACCTGATGCAAAGCGACACAGTACAGTTGTTCCATGATCACGTACTGGTCAAGGAACCCGGCACCTCAATGGCGACGCCGTGGCATCAGGACGGGCCATACTATTTTGTTGAGGGACGCCAGAACGTCAGTTTCTGGTCGCCGCTGGATCCTGTCACGGATGCGACGCTGCGTTGCGTTGCTGGCTCACACCTGTGGGAGAAACCCGTTTTGCCCACACGTTGGGCAAAAGGGGACGCGTTTTTTGATCCTGCCCCCTACATGCCGGTGCCCGATCCGGATGCCGAAGAATTGGAAATCCGGGAATGGCAGATGGCGCCGGGTGATGCGGTTGCTTTTAGTTTTGGCACTTTGCATGGCGCACGCGGCAACCAGACTGCATCCCGGCGCCGTGCTTTTTCGTTGCGGCTGGTGGGGGATGATGCACGCTACGTCGCCCGACCGGGACCGACTTCACCACCTTTTCCCGGGCATAACATGCAACCGGGCCAGCGGCTGCGTGAGGATTGGTTTCCGGTGATATATTCTCGCGCGCGAGGAAACGCGCCGATTGCGGTTGATTAGCGGTGGTCGGCGTCCTTAGCAGAGCGCTGGCAACGGCCCGAAGAATGTAACTGACTCGGGATTTGTGGAGTATGATAGCTGAGGATCAGAACCACTGACCCGGCTCCATCAGGCCCAGGTCGAGTAACTGTCGTGAATGCCATTCAAACGGGGCCGAGTTATGCCACTTGAAGTTTTCAATTTCGAAAGTGCTGCCGGGATTCATTTTCAATGCTTTGGCCGTACGGAACGAGCAGATTGCCGCAGTAATGTTGTGGTGCCACGGACAGGCGTAGGTGTTGTATTCTTCATCGTTAAAGGTGTGGTCTTCTCTTAGCAGAAGGCCCTTTTTCGACCGAAACAGTGCAATTCGGTCGATTTTGCGCCGGGCTGCGGGGACGTGCTCTTCGTAGCGCCAGCGCAGACCACCATAGAAATCAAGCTGCCGCTCCTTTGGATGCCCCTCATTCGCGGCATCCGCCCGTGCAAGCGCATAATATCCCGACCTGTCCATGTGCGCCTGATCAAGCGAAACTGCATTTGGAAACTGTCCCAGATCCTCAGCATAGAGATCGACAACATAGGTCAACATCGCCGAGCGCCGCTCTTCGGTGTGAAACGCAAGCATCTCGACCACGCTGCGGGTTTCGCAGAAGGGATGAAAGAAATACTCGGCATTGAAGCAGTAATAGAGCCATTCTCCAGGCGGTGTCGCCTCAATGATACTGTTGATGGCGGTTTCCATCGCCGCTTCTTGGGACATATCGTAGTCAATGCGGACAATGGTCTCTTCAAGATCCCGGGGTAATTTGAACACCTTCGGCATCAGGGCAACAATGGTTTTGAACCCGGACTGTTGATGGTGGCGTAACGTCGTGTCGAACTCAACTTCATCTTCAATCAGCACGATGGCAATCGGCCCTTTTTGGAGAGCTGAGCGACCTTCATTTGTGAACTGATCGAGACTATTGAAATGCATCTGGCGTTGCCTGTACTGCTTTTATGACGCAGAATCGGTTAATTCGGGGTGCATTGCAAGACGAGACAGCCGCTGATAGACCGCCGATCTGCATCAAACCTCTCAGGATACGCCATGACTGCCCCAAAAAAGCTGTTCATCAAGACCTATGGTTGCCAGATGAATGTCTATGACAGCGAGCGCATGGCCGAAGCGCTCGGCGGCCAAGGGTATGTCGACACGGCATCTGCTGATGATGCCGATATGATCTTGCTGAACACCTGCCACATTCGGGAGAAAGCGGCGGAGAAGGTCTATTCCGAGTTAGGGCGTCTGAAGCAGTTGAAAGGAAAGAACCCTGATCTGAAGATCGGGGTGGCTGGCTGCGTCGCTCAGGCCGAAGGGCAAGAGATCATGCGCCGTCAGCCTGCGGTAGATCTCGTGGTTGGACCGCAGTCCTATCACCGCTTGCCTGAGATGGAAGCCCGCGTGCGAGCAGGGCAATCCGCGCTCGACACGGAATTTCCGGAAGAGGATAAGTTCGAGCAGCTCAAGAGCCGCCCAAAGGCCCCGCGTGCACCAGCGGCGTTTCTGACTGTTCAGGAAGGCTGCGACAAGTTTTGTGCATTCTGCGTTGTGCCTTACACCCGAGGGGTGGAAGTCAGTCGGCCAGCCACACGGGTGCTGGACGAAGCAAAGGGACTCGTCGATCGCGGTGTGCGGGAAATCACGCTGCTGGGGCAGAATGTTAATGCATATCACGGCGCAGGGTCGGACGGGTCCGACGTCTCGCTGGCTCAACTGATCCAGAAATTGGCCGAGATCGAGGGCCTTGAACGTATTCGCTATACCACGTCTCACCCCAACGATATGGATGAAATGCTGATCGCCGCCCATGCGGAGGTGAGCAAGCTGATGCCCTATCTGCATCTGCCCGTACAGTCAGGATCAGACCAAGTATTAAAGCGAATGAATCGAAGCCACACTGCCGAAAGCTATCTTCGTTTGATAGAGCGCATTCGAGCCGCGCGGCCGGACATCGTCCTTTCGGGTGACTTCATCGTAGGCTTCCCCGAGGAGACAGAGGCTGATTTTGAGGAAACCATGGCTTTGGTGCGTGAGGTTGGGTATGGCTATGCCTATTCTTTTAAATACTCTTCACGCCCGGGCACGCCGGCGGCAGAACGGCCTCAGGTGGACCCGAAAATTGCAGATGACCGTCTACAAAGGCTTCAGCGCCTAATTACAGCGCAGCAGCAAGACGTGCAGCGATCAATGATTGGGCGGGAAGTCTCGGTCTTGGTCGAAAAGCCGGGGCGAAAGCCGGGTCAGATGCTGGGCAAATCGGAATACTTGCACGCGGTGCATATCGATGACGCCAAAGCAGCCATTGGCG
>Ga0316197_10003088_pt1 | contig 11839 bp, 10 predicted proteins | sample OudBiesiAoxic_MG_FD_204939 | JGI IMG/M metagenome (GOLD analysis project Ga0316197, IMG submission 204939) | Coastal sediment microbial communities from Oude Bieten Haven, Netherlands - site A oxic | ecosystem: Environmental > Aquatic > Marine > Coastal > Sediment | place: Netherlands...
CTGATCCGCAGCTGCGCGACGATGTGGGAGTCCGGTGATGGGGTGTTCCAGTGCGTGATCGTCGGCGACGGGCCAATGGAGGCTGAGCTGTCAGCCCTCATCGCAGACTTGGGCGTCGGGGACCTGGTGAGCATGGTTGGGGCGAGGAGTCAGAAGGAGATTGTCGAACTGTTAGGGCGCGCGCAGATATTCGTCCTGCCATGTGTGACCGAGAAGAATGGCGGCAAGGACAACCTGCCGACGGTGATCATGGAAGCGATGGCGGCGGGCTTGCCCTGCGTCTCGACGAGGCTAGCGGGCGTGCCGGAGATGGTCATCGATGGGGAGACCGGGCTGTTAGTGGACGAGCGGTGTCCGAAGGAATTTGCCGCGGCTGTCTCCCGCCTATTGGGTGACGCTGAGATGCGGCAGCGGATGGGGGCTGCCGGAGAGAGGCGCGCGCGCGAAGTGTTCAACCAAGCGGTGACGGCCGGTAGCCTCAGGGAATACCTGAGAGAGTGCCACGCGTTCGGAACAATTGGGAAATTCCGGAACTGGTTGGGGCGCTTGCGGAAGAGGCCTGTCAGCCGATACGCACAGGCGGAGCGAGAGGCCCGCAGGCAGCGCAAGGGATCAGGCTAGGCGTCGCGCTTATTCCGGACGGCGTCGATGTAGCTCTTCGCCGCCTCCCTCGTTTCCGCTGCCAGGTTGGCATGCGTCTTTGCGAAGCGCGGGACGAACCATGGGAAGCTCCCCAGGACATCGTGGACGACTCGAATCTGGCCATCGCAGCTCTTTCCGGCCCCGATGCCGATCACGGGGATCTGGACTTCAGCGGTGACCCTCTTGGCAGCAGCGGGGACTGCGCTCTCGATGATAATCGCATCGACGCCAGCCTCCTCGAGAGCCTTGGCCCCGCGGGTGAGGTGCCGAAGATCGGCCTCGGTCTTGCCCTTCTTCTTGTAGCCGCCCTCTTCGCGGACGCGCTGGGGCAGCATGCCGATATGGCCGATGACGCGTATGCCCGCGGCGATGATGGACTCGATTTTCTCGATCTGCTTGAGAGCACCCTCGAGCTTGACGGCATCGGCCCCCGCTGCGACGAGTGCCCGGGCGGAGGCGAGCGCCTCGGAAGGGGAATCGTACGTCCCGATTGGCAGGTCGGAAAGGAGGACAGCGTTCTTGATACCACGGCGGCATGCCTTGGTATGATGCACCATCATGTCGAGCGTGACACCGGTGGTATCCTCGTGGCCGAGCACGACCATCCCCAGCGAGTCGCCGACGAGGATGAGGTCTACCCCGGCCTCATCCATCAGGCGCGCTACCGGGTAGTCGTAGGCAGTGATGGCGACAATCTGACGGCCAGCAGCCTTCGAGGCGGCGAGCCGGTCGAGGTTTTCGGGATTGGCGGAACCGGTGACCATCACAAGCGGGGGCTCGGATGATTGCAGGTCGGCGAGCTGCTGTGCAATGGTTTTCTGCTGGGCCGGGAGGCAGAGAGACGGGCGGATGTCTGCGAGGGGCTGGAGGACGAAGCGGCGCTCGCTGAGCCGCGGGTGGGGGAGATGCAGGTCCTCGGTCGCGGTGATTAGATTGCCAGAGTAGAGGAGGTCGAGGTCGATCTCCCTCGGGGCGTTGGCTCGCACCTTGGCCGTGCGCCCGAGCTGTGCCTCGATCGATTGGGTGAATCTAAGCAGCTGTTCGGGATCGAGTTCGGTCTCGATCTCTAAGACGGTATTGTAGAATTCTGGATCGCCTACGGCACAATCGACAGGGGCACTCCTGTAGACCGGAGCCGCAGCCACGATGCGGCACCGCTCTGCGAGCAGGCTTCTCGCCGCGAGGATGTTCTGCAGACGATCACCGAGGTTGGAGCCTAGGGCGATCCCGAAGCGCATCGTGATTCAGATGGCGAGACCGAGGACGTCCTGCATGTCGTAGACTCTGCCGGCCTCCTGCTTTGCGAGCCACTTGGCTGCACGGATCGCACCAATTGCGAAGGTGTCGCGGCTAGAGGCCTTGTGGGTGAGCTCCACCCGCTCGCCAATGTTTGCATAGACGACCGTGTGGTCGCCGACGACGTCGCCGCCCCGCATCGAGTGGACACCAATCTCTTCGGCGGTGCGCGCGCCGACGATGCCTTCGCGGCCATGGCGCATGTCTTTGTTGTAGGAGAGGCCCCTGGATTCAGCGAGGATCTCGGCGAGGCGCTTGGCGGTGCCGCTGGGCGCGTCGACCTTCATGCGGTGGTGCATCTCGATCACCTCGAGGTCGAAATCCGGACCGAGGATGTCGGCCGCCTTGCGGGTCAGCCAGAACAGCGTGTTGACGCCGACGCTGTAGTTTGGTGCCATGACGAGCGGGAGATCCTTGGCCTTCTCCGCGACCTTTGCGATGGTCTCATCGCTGTGGCCGGTGGTGCCGATCACGAGTAGCTTCTGCTGCTCGACGCAGGCCGCCAGCAGCTCCTCGGTAAAGGCGTGGAAGCTGAAGTCGATCACGGCATCGCACTTCGCCATGGCATCGGGGAGGCTGTCGCCGACATCGATCTGCGCACCGACCTCGACATCGGGGTCGGCCTCACAACAGGCGGCGACTGCCTGGCCCATACGCCCCTTGGAACCGGTGACTAGTATTTTCATGAGATGAGTTGGAGTGACTTCAGGGTGTCGGCGAGTTCGGTGCGCTTTTCGTCGCTCAGCGAGACCATCGGGAGTCGCAGTAGTGGCCCGCACTTTCCCGCGAGCGCCATCGCCTCCTTGATCGGCACCGGGTTGGTGTCGAGCTTGAGGAAGGTGTTGAACAGGGGGGAAAATTGCTCATCGATCGCCCTGGCGGCCTCTACTTCGCCGGCCAGCATGTGGGCGACGAGATCGGACATCGCCTTCGGGATGAGGTTGCCAGCAACGCTGATGACGCCCTTGGCGCCACGCTTCATGAAATCGATGGTGAGCGCGTCGTCGCCGGAGAGCGTCTCGTAGCTGTCCGGGAGGGCTGCATGGATCTCATCGATACGTGCCGCATCGCCCCCGGCCTCTTTCATCGCCCGGATGTTCGGGCAGGCGGCGTGGAGGCGTGCTTGGGTCTCGACCGTGATCTCGATGACCGATCGACCAGGGATGCTGTAGAGGATGATCGGGAGGCTGGTAGACTCGCCGATCGCCCTGTAGTGCTGGAAGAGGCCCTCCTGGGATGGCTTGTTGTAGTAGGGGCACACCTGGAGGCTAGCATCCGCACCCACCTCTTCGGCGAACTTCGTCATACTGATCGCCTCGCGCGTCGAATTCGAGCCGGTGCCAGCGATCACCAGTCCTCGACCCGCGGCCTGCTCGACGGCGAGCTCGATGACACGCCGGTGCTCTTTGTTGTTGAGCGTGGGGGACTCGCCTGTGGTCCCCACTGGAACGATGCCGCTGATGCCGTTTTCGAACTGCTCGTCGATGATCGCACGGAAGGCGGGTTCGTCGACTTCCCGGGCCTCGTTGAATGGGGTGATGAGTGCGGTGTGGGCTCCTTCGAACATGGTGCGGTTGGGATTCGGGACAGCTTGACTGAATAAGATGTGGAACGGTTCTAGATCGGGATCTCACCTTCGAACACGAAGTCGGCTGGCCCGGTGAGCGTGACATTGCGGTAGGTGTCGCCGTCGCGTTCGAAATCGACGAGCAGGTCATCTCCGCCTGCGACGCGGACCTTGATCGGTGCCCCGGTTTCGGTCAGCTGGTTATGGATGATGGCGTTGGCGACCATGCCGGTGCCGCAAGCCAAGGTCTCATCTTCGACCCCGCGCTCGTAGGTGCGGATGGCGATACTGTCCGGCCCGGTGCGCATCATGAAGTTGGCGTTCGTTCCGGCGGGCGCGAATAGTTCGTGGTAGCGGACGGCCGCCCCTGCGGAGCGGATGTCGACGGTGGCGATGTCATCGACGACGACGACCGCATGAGGGACGCCGGTATTGACGCTGTGGATCTTCGTCGGTGCGCCGTCCAGTTCGATCTCCCGGTCGAGCTGAAGATCGAAGGGCTCGCTGAGTTGGATTCGGACATGCTCCCCGTGAAAAGTCGCTTCGATCCGGCCCGCGATGGTCTCGAAGCTGATCTCGTCGGCACCGTTGCCCCCTAGGCGGCGGACGTAGCGAGCGAAGCACCTTGCTCCATTGCCGCACATCTCCGCCTCCCCGCCGTCCGCGTTGTAGTAGCGCATGCGAAAGTCGGCACCATTCTCTGCCGGTTCGACTGCGAGAAGCCCATCAGCACCCACGCCACGGTGCCGGTCACAGATCGATGCGATCTGGCCGCCGCTCAAATCCAGCGAGCCGTCGCGATTGTCGAGCAGGACGAAATCGTTCCCCGCTCCGTTCATCTTTGTGAAGTGTAACATATCTCTAGGCTATGGCCTTTATACCGACTTGGTGGCGTCCACAAGGGGTTTCACGAAGTCGTAGACTTTGTCGGCGAGCTCAGCCGAGTCGCCATTCGCTGCGACGATCTTGACGATGGCAGATCCCACGACCACGCCGTCCGAGCAGGCGGCGACGGTCGCTGCCTGCTCCGGAGTCGAGATGCCAAATCCGACGACGACGGGAGTCGCGCTGGCCTCCTGGATCTTTGCGACCTGGGTATCGATCGAGGTGGCGAGTTCGGTGCGAGCGCCGGTGACACCTTCCTGGCACACGTAGTAGATGAATCCTTCGCCCTGGCTGGCGATGGTGGAGATCCGCGCATCGGGTGTGGTTGGGGCGATGAGGCGGATATGTTTCAGTCCGACAGCGTTGCGCAATTCCTCATTCTCGGCCTCCTCATCTGGTGGCAGATCGAGATTGAGGATGCCGTCGGCTCCGGCTTTCACCGCATCGGTATGGAATTTTTCGAATCCGTAGGTATAGATCGGGTTGAGGTAGGTGAAGAGGACGAGGGGTGTTTTGGCATCGGATTCGCGAAAACGGCGGATGAGATCGAGGACTCCGGGCGTCGTGGTGCCGGCCTCGAGGGCACGTTGGGCCGCCATCTGGTTGACGATCCCGTCTGCGAGGGGATCGGAGAACGGGACTCCGAGCTCGATGATGTCGGCGCCGGCCCTGACCAGGGCGTGGGCGACTTCGAGCGAGCGCGCGAGGTCTGGGTCGCCGGCGGAGATATAGGCTACGAAGGCGGTTTTACCCTGAGCTTTGAGCTCGGCGAAGGTCTGATCAATCCGATTTTCTAGCATGGCGGGCGTCAAGTTAGCGAGGGATGCCAATTGAGCAAATGGCGGGTTCGGATCTTGGGCGAGGATTTGGTTGCGCATTGTTGGGATGGGTGGGAATACTCTCCGCATGTCAGATCCATTTTCTGAGAAGGTTGCCGTCGTCACAGGTGCGGGGCGGGGCATTGGGAAGGCGATCGCCCGCCAGCTGGCCGCAGGCGGGGCGAAGGTGGCCATCGTCAGCCGCTCGGAATCGAGCTGCACCGCTGCTGCGGATGAGATCAATCAGGAATTTGAGGGTAGCGCCAGAGCGTATGCCCTCGACGTGGCGGATGCCGAAGCGACGGCGGCGTTCGGCAAGGAAGTGGTTGCGGATCTGGGCGCTGTTTCGATTCTCGTCAACAACGCAGGGGTCACCCGCGACAATCTGACCATGCGGATGAGTCCAGAGGAGTGGGACACCGTGATCGATACTAACCTGAAGGGCGCGTTCCACATGGTGAAGGCGCTGCAGCGCTCGCTACTGAGACAGGGGGGCGCACGGATTATCAATATCAGCTCGGTGATCGGGCTGATTGGAAATGCGGGTCAGGCAAATTATGCCGCGAGCAAGGCTGGACTCATCGGCTTGACCAAGTCGCTGGCGCGCGAGTTCGCCGGGCGCAAGGTGACGGTGAATGCGGTGGCTCCAGGATTCATCGTGACTGACATGACCGACGCGCTGGCAGACAGTGTCAAGGAGCAGGTGCTGGCAAAGATCCCGCTCGGAGAACTCGGGGCTGTCGAGGATATTGCAGGGGCTGTCGCGTTCTTGGCCGGGCCTGGCGGCCGCTACATCACTGGACAAGTCCTGACGGTGGATGGCGGAATGGTAATGTGATGAAAACCGATGTTCTAAAAGTTGGCGACCGCTTCATCCCTGCTGCGGTTGATCTGGTGGTAGAACAGGCGCAGAACGCCCAGGCTGACGGCGGCTGGTTCCGCCTGAGCCTGTGCGGGGGCTCGACGCCACGCGCGATCTATTCGGCCCTGGCAGAGCTTGGGGACGGCGTGATCGACTGGTCCCGGGTGCGCTTGACCTTTGGGGACGAGCGGGCGGTGCCCCCGGATCACCCGGATAGCAATTTCAGAATGGTGCGCGAGGCGATGTTAGACCGGATCGCGATCCCGGACGAGAATGTCCTACGGATCGAGGCCGAGCGCGGAGCGGCCGAGGCGGCGCAGCTCTGTGAGAAGCACTTAAAAGAGTGGGCACGCCTGGACGGGAGTGAGATTTTCACCCACGATCTCGTCCTGCTTGGGATGGGCGATGACGGGCACACCGCCTCGTTGTTCCCCGGGACGAGCGCTCTCGAGGAGGCCGAGCGCTGGGTCGTCGCCAACTATGTAGCAAAATTTGAGTCCGAGCGGATCACCATGACCTACCCGCTCCTCAACGCCGCCAGTGCCGCCTGTTTCCTGGTGACGGGAGTGGAGAACAAGGGGCCAGTGGTCGATCGCATTTTGGGGGGAGGCGCTGAAGATCCTGCTGCCAGAATAGCCCCCGCAGGAGCACTGATCTGGTTGCTCGGCTGGTAGCCGCTACGGGAGCTGGTTGCGGAACTCCTGAATCAGGTCGAGCATCGACGAGCGCAGCTCAAACAGCTCGCGGCGCGCGTTCTCGATCCATTCCCGAGGTGCTGTTCCACCAGCGAGCGCTGATTCGGATGCCCCTAGCGCACGCCCCAAGATTGGCAGGCCCCGTTTCAACCACGCGACGATCAGACCCGGCTCGGGATCGCTCTGGGCCGTGACGCCGTTCAGTGCTCCAGCGAGTTTTGCCGAGAGTTCCATGCTAGCGAAAACCAGCGTCTGGGCTGGAGTCAGAACCTCGGGCTGGGGTTCTTCCTCAGTGTCGAGAACCCCCAGCTCCTGCGCCTCGCGATGCAGCCGCACGCTGAAGGCATGTGCCTGCTCGTAGAGCGGGTGACTCTCATCTTCGAATTCGTCCGCGTCGAGCCATAGATCGCTTTCGAAACCCTCACTGGTGCCGAATGGCGAAAGCGGGTCATCGCCATCTTCCGAGTCTTCTTCATCCGACCCCCAGGATTGAGGGGATCCGGAATCTAGCTCCGGTGGCTGATTCCAGCCCATCGCTGCGGCGACCAGTTTGTCCTGGTTGGGGAGATCCTGATACTTGTCGATTGCCTCCATGTAGGCCTGGGTGATGCGGTCGGATTCTTTGAGCCGCTCCTCCCATTCAAATTCGTTGAGTGGTGGTGCGTCGTCGTCTTCCTCGCCATCCTCAGAATCGCTGATCCGGTTGGCGATGGCTTCGATGTAATCTTGAAATCGCCGCCGGTTCGCCCTCAGCTGGATCTGCTCAGTGTTGGCATCCATCTGCCATTCCGGCTCTCCGACATAGAGGCAGAACTCGATCGTTTCGATGACGAAGCGCTCTCCTGATGGGCCATACCATTCGATGCAGAGGCTGTTGACAAGCTGGGCATCCTTGCCGGACGGATCGTCAAAGATCGACTCTTGATAGAGAACTTTCTTCGAAGCCGTGATATCCCCGGCGACGCCGGTCTGGAGGCGATCGATCTGCGGGGGGCTGTCTCCCTCCGCCAGCTCCGGTTCGGGGTTTTCGAATACCAACATCGTCCCCCCAAGATCCCGGTGCGGGTTGCCTTTGAGATCGAGCAGCACCGGCTCATCGGCATCGATGAACCACAGGTTCCCAGTGATCCGACCGGGCTCAAGATTCGAGATCGACCCGTGCGAAATATAACGTTCGAGGCGTGTGGCCATGGCCTACTTTCGGATTCCGGAGCGATCCTGTCAATTCCGATGAATCGGTTCGACAGCACGCCGGAGCGGGCTAATGATTGGCGCATGATGTATTCAGAAAAACTGCTCGGACGCATCCGCGAAACCGGTTCTCGACTCTGCGTTGGTATCGATCCCCGGCCCGATCGGATCGGGGGCGATCTCGAGGGGACTCTCAATCGACTTGTCGAGGAGACGGCCGAATTCGCTGCCTGTTTCAAGCCGAACATCGCGTATTTTGAAGCGCTCGGCTCTGAGGGTTATGCGCTCCTTGAGCGGCTCATCGTGCGGATCCCTGACGAGATCCCCGTGTTGTTGGATGCGAAGCGTGGCGACATCGGCGCAACCCAGGACTACTATGCAAAGGCCTACTTCGAACGGATGAACGTCGATGCCGTGACCCTCAATGCGTTCATGGGCTTCGATGCGATTGAGCCGTTTCTGAACTATGAGGGGCGGGCGGTCTACCTCTTGGCGGTGACATCGAATCCTGGCTCCGCTGACATCGAACTGCAAAAGACGGAGTCGGGCCGCTACGTTTTTGAGCTCGTTCAGGACATGATCGTGCGTGGCAGGGATGCCGGTCTGCCTGGCGAAGTCGGACTGGTGGTTGGGCTGACGAACGCTAGCGAGGAGGTGATCTCGAGGATCGACGACGTGCCACTGTTGCTCCCGGGACTGGGGGCGCAGGGGGGGGATGTGGCGAGCCTGGCCGGCCAGTCGCGACGGGCTCCGATACTGATCAACGTGTCACGGGGGATTCTTTTTCCGGAGTCTGGCAAATCGTTCGCCGAGGCGGCTAGCGGGTTTGTGGAAGCCATTAGCAGTGCCTGTAAATGAACGGGATATGGTTATTTCAAGGGAACTTAAACAATCGGCCTTGCAAGCTGGGGACTTGCAGCAATAATTGCCCATGGGTGACAAAATTTCGCTAGGTCTCAGTTTTGATGACGTTCTGCTCGTGCCTCAGCAGAGCGCGATTCTTCCTTCGGAGGCAGATCTCACCACCTTGCTCACCGCGGAGATTGGGCTCAATATTCCCATCGTCGCGTCGGCCATGGACACGGTCACCGAGGCCGAGCTGGCGATCGCGCTGGCCCGGGAGGGGGGGATCGGTGTCATTCACCGCAACTGCCAGATCGCTGAGCAGGCTGCGTTTGTCGCAAGGGTGAAGCGTTCGGAACACACCGTCATCCAGAAACCGTTTACCGTCGACGAGATGATGACCCTGGGTGAACTCCACGAGGTCATGGCGCAGCGGGGCGTCTCCGGTTTCCCTGTCGTCTCATCGGACGGTAAACTCGCCGGGATGGTGACCTCGCGTGATATCTGGGGGATGGAGGACGCGGCGGTTCAGGTGAGGGAGTTCATGACCCCACGCGAGCGTCTTGTGACGGCGCACAAGAGCACTAGCCTCGAGGACGCCCGGCAGGTGCTCTACCAGAATCGGATCGAGAAACTCCCCCTAGTTGATGACGAAGGGGTGCTGGCAGGCTTGATTACGAGCAAAGACATCGAGATCCGGCAGAAGTATACCAATGCGTGCAAGGATCCAAACGGGCAGCTGCGCGTCGGTGGGGCGGTCGGCGTCGGGGAGGATTTTATGGATCGGGCGACCGCTCTCAAAGAGGCGGGCGCAGATGCACTTTTCATCGATGCCGCCACTGGTCACACGACCCGCGTCATGGCCGTCATCGAGAAACTCTGCAGCACATTCGACGGGGTTCCAATCGTCGCGGGCAACGTGGTGACCGAACAGGGGGCGAAGGATCTGATCGCCGCTGGTGCAGCAGCGCTCAAGGTGGGCGTCGGGCCGGGATCGATCTGCACGACGCGGGTAGTTTCGGGAGTCGGCATGCCCCAGTTCACCGCCATCCAGCGAGTCGCGGAGGTCTGCCGGCCAGCGGGGGTTCCCGTGATTGCTGATGGCGGTATCCGCTACTCTGGTGACATCGTCAAAGCCCTAGCGGCCGGGGCTGACTGCGTGATGCTTGGCTCGTTGCTAGCCGGCACGCGTGAGAGCCCCGGTGCGATGGTGAACTGGCAAGGGCGGACGTTCAAAGAATACCGTGGGATGGGCTCGGTAAAAGCGATGCGCAAGGGCTCGTCCGACCGATACGGGCAGAACGCCTCCGGCAAGCTGGTGGCCGAAGGGGTCGAAGGGCGCGTGCCGTATCGTGGGCGCTTGAGCGAGATGGTTTTCCAGTTGCTGGGCGGTGTCCGTTCCGGGATGGGATACACCGGCGCCCACAATCTCGAAGAGTTGCGTGGGAAGGCCGAGTTTGTGCGGATCACCGCCGGGGGCTTGAAGGAGAGCCACCCCCACGACATCGTCGTGACCGAGGAGCCGGTGAACTATCCTGGCATTTCCTAGCCCGCCCAACCATCCCCAGGGCGCGCTGTCCTACCTCACGACTCACTCTTCTTACTTATCATGGAACCACAGATTGCCGTCATCGATTTCGGCTCCCAATACACCCAACTGATTGTTCGGCGGCTGCGCGAGCTGGGATACTTCTCGAAACTCTATCAGCCGGAGGCTCTGCGAAAGACGGGGGCGCCGAAGGGCGTGATCTTGTCGGGGGGGCCACGCAGCGTCCTGGAGGAGGGCGCGCCCGATATCGATCTCGACTACCTGCGCGAGCTCGGCGTCCCGGTGCTCGGGGTTTGCTATGGCATGCAGCTGCTGAACAAGAAGCTCGGTGGAGCCGTGGTTCCGGGGGAGGGATCGCGGGAGTATGGCCAGGCGGGGCTCTTTCCGGTCGATGGGGCGGCGTTGTTTGAGGGCGTTGCTGCGGGTTCGCAGGTGTGGATGAGCCATTCGGATACCTGTGCCGACCTGCCCGACGGGGCTCAGGTGATTGCCAGAAATCAGCACGGGATCCCGGTATCGATCCGCTGGGACGAGCAGTTTACTGGGATCCAGTTTCACCCGGAAGTGACCCACAGTCACGAGGGGATGCGGATCCTGAAAAACTACCTGGCGATGCTAGATGACAAGCCGCGCTTCAAGATAGACTCGTTCAAGGATTTGCTTATCGCGCAGATCCGCGAGGAGGTTGGCGAGCGCGAGGTGGTCTGCGGCGTCTCAGGTGGGGTCGATTCCACCGTCCTGGCCGTTCTGCTGAAAGAATCCGGTGTGAAGCTGCGGCCGATCTACGTCGACAATGGTCTGATGCGCAAGGACGAGTCGGACGAGGTGATGGCGCAGTTCCATGAACTCGGCGTCGACCTGGAGAAGATCGATGCCAGCGAGAAATTTCTCTCGGCCCTCGCTGGCTGTGATGATCCTGAGGAGAAGCGCCGCCGGATCGGCAAACTCTTCGTCGATGTCTTCTTCGAGGCGGCTGGGGACGTCCAGCTGTTGGCGCAGGGCACGCTCTATCCGGACGTGATCGAGAGCGCGACCAGCGGTTCGATCGCATCGACGATCAAGACGCACCACAACCGCGTGCAACAGATCCTCGATCTGCAGGCGGAGGGGCGCGTGTTGGAGCCGCTGGCAGAACTGTTCAAGGATGAGGTTCGCGCCCTCGGCAAGGCGCTGGGGATCCCGCGTGAGATCCTCTTCCGCCACCCGTTCCCCGGCCCTGGCCTGGCGGTGCGTGTGCCCGGCGAAGTGACAGCTGAAAAGTTGGCGATCACACGGGCTGGTGATGCGATCTACATCCGCCACCTGAAGGAGAGTGGTTGGTATGACAAAGTCTGGCAGGCCTACTGCGGCCTGCTGCCGATCAAGACCGTAGGGGTCAAGGGCGATGAGAGATCTTATGAGTGGGCGGTCTCTCTGAGGGCGGTGGTCAGCGAGGATGCCATGACCGCCGACTGGGTCGAGTTCCCGTGGGATCTCTTGCGCAAGATCTCG
>Ga0316197_10003089_pt1 | contig 11838 bp, 10 predicted proteins | sample OudBiesiAoxic_MG_FD_204939 | JGI IMG/M metagenome (GOLD analysis project Ga0316197, IMG submission 204939) | Coastal sediment microbial communities from Oude Bieten Haven, Netherlands - site A oxic | ecosystem: Environmental > Aquatic > Marine > Coastal > Sediment | place: Netherlands...
AGACCTCGCTCAAGGGGCCGCGCGCGCTCGCGATCGATGCAGAGGGGAATCTGTGGCTCGCTCTGCGCGAGGGAAATCAGGTCGTGAAATTCGACCTCGCCGACGGCCTGATCCACCACATCGCGGGGACGGGGAAGAGCGGCTTCACCGGCCATGGCGGACCGGCGCTGCGTGCGACGCTCTCCGGGCCGAAGGGCATCGTCGTCGATGACAAACGCCAGCTCGTCTACCTCGCGGATACCGAATCCCACAGCATCCGCGCCATCGATCTGAGAACGGACCCGCCGACGATGCGGCTCGTCGCCGGCACCGGAAAGAAGGGCGATGGACCGGATGGCGATCCCTTGCGCTGCCAGATGGGGCGCCCACATGGCGTCGGATTGGATCCGCAGAGCGGCGATGTGTTCGTCGGGGACAGCGAAGCCCACCGCTTGCGCGTGCTTGCAAATCCAGATCTCAAGTAAGCCACCAGACTGCATTTCCTCGATCCACGATGGAAAGAATGTTAGGGTGCCTGGGGAATATCTCCAGCTTCTGATCCATCCCACCTCCCAGCATCCAGTATCCAATCCATGAGCTCCCGACGCCCCCAATTTCTAGCTCTGCTATTTGCCATCTCTCTTACCACCGGCGCGCAGGCAGGGGTAGAAGATCTCTGGATCACCGAGATCTTGCCGAGCAGCGGGGCGGTCGAAGTGACCAATGTCGGAGCCGATCAGGTGGTGACCCCAAACGCGTTCGCCTTCTGTCACCGCTTCCGATATTCCGACCGGATCGCAGCCTCGACCACGTTTGCGGCGGGCGAGTCGAAGGTGTTCACCCTGAACCTCAGCGATGCGGGCGATTCTGACCTCTGGCTCTATCGCACCACGAGCGGGTTTAGCTCCGCAGCAAACATTATCTCCGGACTCAAATGGGGGCCGGCACCGGATATCGGACGTACTGGCATCGCCTCGACCGACGGGAAGTGGTCGGGCCCCGACAGCTTTGTCCCCACACCCGCTGACGGGATGGCACTGCAACTGGTCGGGGCGGATCCCTTCGACGCTTCCAATTGGGCGGAAGGCGTGCCCGATCTCGGGAGCTACTCGCCACCGGAATCGCCGCTCAGCGCGACGTTGAGCGCCACTTCTGGGACTGCGTTCGAATTGAGTTGGAGTGGTGGCACCCCGCCCTATCTCGTTCGCAGCAGCACCGATCTCAGCACCTGGGACAGCGAGTCCGTCACCGCTGGCCAACTGTTCAGCTTCGACCGGAGAGCATTTGGCGATCGGGGCTTCTTGCAGGTCGCGTCGATCGATCCCCCGCAAACCAGTGCGTCGTTTCGTGTGACCTTCACTAGCGTCTGGTCCCCCGACGTGTTCGAGCTGATCCCTGGTGGTGCGCATTTTTCCGGGCTGATCGGGATGACCCACAATGATCAGGTCTCCCTCTGGCGCCCGGGTCAGCTAGCATCGCCCGGGATCGAATCGATGGCGGAGACGGGCTCGAAAAGCGCGCTGACCGCCGAGATCAACACGGCGATCAACGGGACTGGCCACGGGGGCGTGCTGCTGTCCGGGGGTGGGCTAGGGGGCGATGGCTCGCAGACCGCACTCGAGTTCGACGCTTCAATATGGCACCCGCACCTGTCGCTGGTTTCGATGATCGCACCGAGCCCGGACTGGTTCGTCGGTGTCCACGACCTGCCGTTGATCGGGCCGGGTGGCGACTGGATCGATTCCCTCTCGATCGAGCTTCTGGCCTATGATTCCGGCAGCGATGACGGGACCGGATTTACCTCGCCCAACGCGGAGAGCGATCCGCATGTGCCGATTGTCCAGATCTCTGACACGCCGCCTTTTGCTGTGAAACCAGGTGCCGGCGAGGCGCCGCTCCCGCTCGCCACCTTCCTCATTGAGAGGCTGCCGTAGGGCGGACCTTCAGCCAATAGTAGGCGAATAGCGGGACGAACATCGCGACGAATGCGACCGGTAGCCATGGCAGGCTGGCCGGGAAGGCGGGGTCAGATGCAGCGCTGGCCGGTAGGTCGCCGCGCTCGCGGAGGCCGCGCAGCAGTCCTGCGTAGAGCAGGCTGATCGTCCCGAATCCGATGTTGAGAGCGAGCCCCTTGAAACTCAGGACGGTGGCGCGGCGAGCCGAATCGACCTCGGCGTTGAGGTAGTGGGAAGTGAAGAAGTTGAGTAGACCGAAGCTGAATGAGAAGAGGACGACTACCAGGACCCCGTAGATCGGCCAAGCGAACGCGACACCGATTAGACCGAGTAGGGTGAGGGCGGAAACTAGGAGATAGTTTCGGGGCGCCGGTTGCGAATCGACCAGCCGCATCGCGATTTTCGGGACAAAGATACCGATCCCCGCGAAGCAGGCTCCGATGATCCCGAATGAGGCATCGGGGAAGCTGATGAGCCGGTAGTACTCGGAATTCATCGTCAGGAACAGCCGCACGACCGTGTCGTTGACGAGGGCTGCGAGGATGATCGCCATCACGACCGGTGTCCGTAAGATCCAAGCCCCGGCACCGAGCACGTTCCCCCAGATCGAGGTCTCCCCTCCGCACTCGGTGTCCTGGGGAGGCTCCCTCATCGCACAAGCGACGGCGAGCGCGGCGAGGGATGTCAGCAGCGTCAGGTAGATCGGGAAGCGGATGACCGTCTGCTTGGATAGCTCGAGCTCGCTACCGCACCAGGCCAGGACCCGGTTCACCAGTCCAGCATCGTAGACGGCGGCGCCGATCAGCATGGCGGCGGCGAAGGCGAGAGATGAGAGGAACATCAGGCGCCCGAGCACTTCCGGCCAGCGTTTCTTGCGCTCGTCCGCCGGGATCGAATCGTAGGCGAGCGCCTCATCTGCCCCGCTCGCAGCAGCCTCGGCTGCGCCGGATAGCAAGCGGTTCACCACCCAGACCCAGAAGACCAGCATGGAGTTCCCTAGCGGGACGAAGGCGATCAGCGCGATCTCACAGACCATCAGGACACTGGCGAGGACGACCATGCGCTTGCGTCCGATGCGATCCGCGAGCGCACCGGACGGCACCTCGAGCAGGATGATCGACGCTGCCCAAACCGCGTTGAGGATGGCGAACTGCGACATCGTCAGCCCGTAGTCGAGCTGGATGACAGCGAAGACCGGGTAGTAGAATCGCGCGTTGAACAGCAGCCGGAAGGCGATGAACAATGGGAGGTTCCGGGACACTAGAGCGACTTGTCTAATTCCTTGATGATCGCCTTGCGCAGCGTGACCGGGTCGATCTCACCCTCATGGCGGAAGACGATCTCACCCCTGCCGTCGAGCAGGATGGTGTAGGGCAGCGCGCCCGACCATTCGGGGTCGATCGCTTCGGCTAGGATGTCCGGGTTCTTGTCTTTAAAAACATAGTTGTTCGTCGTGCGGCCTTCCTGCTCCATGCTCGCCTTCGTATGCTTGGAGAGCGAGGCCTGTTGCTTTGTTAGAAAATGGGAGACGTCCAGCTTCTTATCGGGCGGGTCGAGGCTGATGGTGATGAGGTCGAAGGGGCGGGTCTGGTATCGGCGGTAGGTCTCGACGAGCGCCGGGAACTCACTGACACAGGGCGCGCAGCTGGTCGACCAGAAGTTGATCAGGCGCAGGTTGCCAGCCTCGTTCTCCCGCAACTTCTTTGCCCCACCGACATCGAGTCCGGCCAGCGTCACCGGCTGCGCCTTCCATGCCTCGTTGAACTGCTCGACCATGGCGCGCTTGGATCGCCACTTCGTCGAACACCCGACCGCGCGCGTCGTCGCAGGTTCGGGATCCTCACCGGCGAGCACGCTATCGACCGCGGCGTGGATGTAGCTGTGCTCCGCCTTCCCCGGTTTGCGCTTCATGTCGTCGAGGCGCCCGGTGTAGCGGACGCTGCGCGTCCGATCGAGAACGAAAGCATGGGGTGTCGCCTGGGCGCCGTAGGCCCTGGTCGCCTCCTGGGTGTCGCCATCGTAGAGGTAGGGGAATTCGTAGTTCTCCTCCCGGGCGACGATGATGCCTTCCTCATACGAGTCGCCGTAGACTGACCAGCCGAGCTCGTCGAGCCGCACCGCCGCCGCGTCATTGCCAGCGATGGTGATCACGGCCACTCCCTTGTCTTTGTAGTCGGCGTAGAGTTGTTTGATCCGCCCGCGCGCGGCGCGCGCATCCGGGCAGTGGTTGCAGGTGAAGATGACGACGACCACCTCTTTGTCGGCGAAGTCGCCCAGCGACAGCATCTTGCCATCGACGTCTTTCAAATTAAAATCTGGTGCCTTTGCGCCGACGGCGAGGGTGTCCACCTTCTCGGCGTGGAGCAGGCCGGTGAGCGCGAGCAGTAAGGTCGGGATGATCTTCTCCATCATGAGATGAAACTATGTGGGCGACGCTGCCAGGTAAAGCAGCAACTGCTCGATGCGCCGCCAGCCGGGCTGGTGGCGATTGGATCAATCTCCGTCCAGTGGCACCTGTTCCGGGTGTTGCAGGTAGGCGATGAGGTCGCGGATCTGTTCTGGTGGCAGTGCCAGCAGAAGGCCGTCGGGCATCATGGAGACGTTGGGGCGCTGGCGCTTTTTGATGGTGTCTTTTGCGACCACTGTCTCGCCGGCGATCTGCCTTAGAGTCAGGGTTTTCTTGTCCTCCCTGGCGACGACGCCGGTGATGATGCGGCCATCTTCGAGGGTGAGGATGGTCATGCGGTAGTCATTGCTGACGACGGCACCCGGGTCGGCGATATTCTCTAGCAGGTAGCCCAAGTCCTTGCGACCAGAGCCGGTGAGGTCTGGGCCGATCGTCCCCCCCTGGCCGTACATTTTATGGCAGGCACCGCAGACGTTATTGAAGACGACGCGGCCCTTGGCGAGATTGGCGGTCGAGGTGTGGTTGATGCTCAGCCTGGTCTTCCACTCTTCGATCAGTTTGCGTTTTTCCTCAGGGGAATCGCGCAACTCACCCCAGACTTCGTCTAGTTCAGAGTTGAGTCCTTCATCGTCGAAGGCGCGGATCTGGCGGGCGTGGAAGGCGGCGAGGTCACCGCGCGGGATCTTGCCCGTCTTCATCTCTGCCAGGGCGGCGGCGGCCCAGGCGGGGCGCGAGACGAGGACTTCGAGGACGCTGCTGCGATCGGCCTGTGCGAATTGGCCGTAGCGCTGCGCGATCTTTTCGCCGAGGGCAGCGTCCTCAAAATTAGCCAGACCACGTGCGGCGGTCGTGTTGATGCCCTCCTGATCGAGCAGCTGTTCGCAGATCGCACGCAGGTCGTCCGGTCGGTTCTCGATGAGGGCTTCCAGCGCTGGCTTGCGTTTGGCGAGATCCGCAGACCGGTCGAGCACAAGACTTTTGACGGCAGCGAGTGCCTCGGTGTTGCCGAACAGCAGGCTGAGTTCACGAATCTGCGCGTCCTCCGGATCCTTGGCGGCCGTTACGAACGATGCCCATGCCGGTGGCTCGGGGGCGCTCTCCCATCCCTTGTAGGCTTCAACGATGCCTTGGACGACGGCTGCTTGGATCTCGATGCCCGCCTTGGAATCTGTGGTGAGCAGTAGATCAAGAGCTGCCCCGGAAGATTCGGCCTGCCCAGCGAGACTGCGCGCGATCCAGCGGTGCAGACTCGGCCACTGGCTGGCTCCCGCGATCTCAACCAGCGCCATCGGATCCTCTTCAATCAGCGGGATCAGCCCGTACCAGACGATCGACGGCAGGTTGTGGTCTCCCGCATCCTCCGGGTGCGAGGCGAGGGCGCGCCCCAGGCCAACACGCTGTTTGACCGGCAGGCGCTGGAGGGTTGAAGCTAATGTTAGTCTCACGAGGCCGGACCCCTCGTGCTCCGCCAGCTCGACCAGGCGATCGATATCCGGTGGGCTGCCGGGCCGGCTGCGCGGCCCCATGATGGTATCGATCGGCTGGTCGTCGGTGAGCAATCGGATCGCCCATGCGCGGATGTGTTCATCGTCGTGGTCTAGAAGCTTGCTGAGCATGGCAGGTTTCGCCTCATCGATCGCTTTCAGCGACCAGAGCGTGCGCAATTTGGTCAGGGTGTCGGTCTCCTTGCTGTTGAATAGCTTGTAGAGCGTGATGGCGTGTTCGTTGGTGAGGCGCCTGCGCAACTGGCGTTCGTACCAGACATTGGGGTGTTTGATCAGCCGATGGATGCCCTCGGGCGTGATGTTCTCGAGGTCGCCCAAGTCCGGCTTCGGCGGCTCGCTGTGGCTGATGCGGTAGATCCGCCCGCTGCTGCGGTGGACGCCGGTGCTATCGTGGCACTCTCCGGTGTCGCTCCAGTCCAGGACGTAGGCCGATCCATCGGGTCCCTGACGCATGTCGATCCCGCGGAACCACTTGTCCTTCGTCATGAAGACGTCGTCCTCGTGCTTTCCGACATAGCCGCTGCCGTGGCGCTCGAGCCGTTCGACATTGGTGCGCAGGCCGTGCATGTTCATCGTGTAGAGTTTGTGGCGCATTGGCTCTGGCCACTGGTCCGCCTGGTAGATCATCATGCCGATGTGGGCGTGGCCACCACCGAAGTCGTTGGCCGCCCCGTCGCGCGATTTCGTCCAGTGCTGGCCAGTGTCGAAGTGCCAGTGGTCGGCGTGCATGTCGAGCCGCTCGTAGACGCCGGGGTTCGGATCGGCACCGAAGTGCTCGAGAAAGTGGGCGCCCGGGATAGCGTGCCAGAGGTGGCCGTTCACGGTGTTGATGAAGAAGAGCTCGCCGTGCTGGTCCCAATCGTGGCCCCACGGGTTGGTGGTGCCGTGGCAGAGGACTTCGACCACACGCCGCTCGGGGTGGTAGCGGAAGATGCCGCCCTCCATGGGGATGCGGTCCGACTCGGCGGTGCCGGGCGTGCCGATCTTGCCCGGGCACGAGTGCCCGCAGCGCCCGTAGAGCCAGCCGTCGGGCCCCCAGCGCAGCCCGTTGGCGAAGTTGTGGTAGTTGTTCTTCGCGACGGTGAAGCCATCGAGCACGACCTCGGGTTCGCCGTCCGGCACGTCGTCGCCATCGGCGTCGGGGACGAACAGGAGCTGGGGCGGGCACATCAGCCAGACGCCGCCACGGCCTACCTCGACGCTGGTGAGCATCTGCAGATCGTCGGCGAAAACCTTGCGGGTGTCGGCGCGCCCGTCGCCGTCGGTGTCGTGGAAGATCAACACCCGGTCGCGCAGCTCGAGGTCGAAGCGCTTCTGCCGCTCGGCGTAGGTGAAATTCTCCGCGACCCACATGCGGCCGGCGTGGTCCCAGGCCATGGCGATCGGGTTGCGCACCTGTGGCTCTGCGGCGTAGACGGTGGCCTTGAATCCATCCGGGAGATCGATCAGTCCGACGGCTTCCTCTGGACCGGGAGGCTGGGCGTCCTTGTCGGGCTCGCTGTTGTAAGGAGGAGGGAACTCAGCGGCATGGGTGCTGAAACAGGCGAGGGAGAAAAGTAGAATTGCCGGACGCATCACCTGCCATGATCGGTGAACCACGAAGATTCTCAAGGCTTCGCTGAGGCTTTTGCCGGTGGTCGGAGGAACCCTCTGCGCTAGGGTCGCCGGCGCCTCCCTAGCAGTATCACGCCGCTGATCAGAGCGAGGAGGGCGCTGCTCGGTTCGGGAATGGCGGGGCTGGTGATCGGGCTGGTGATCGGGCTGACCGACCATGGGTCGCCAACGGCGGGCGCCGGTGGCAGTTGGGTGATCTGGGGCTCGGCTGGCGATGGGGAGGCCGATGGCACCTCGAGCAAGATTACCATCGCTAGGGCGAATAGGGCGGCGCCGGCAACGCTCCAGTGACGCCAGTTCCAGCGGCGCCTGACCGGGCTCGATGCCGCCGCGAGCGCCGCGCGCCCGGAATCCAACCTGGCCTGCAGCTCGCCGCCAATGCGCCGCAGCGCGAGCTCGGCCTGCGGGTCGAGCGGCTCGATCGCGAGGTGCTTGTCCTCATCCTGCCGCATCGAACCGAGCTCGCCGAGCAAGCGATCCCCGCGCCGCCGCAGCGCCGCGCGAGCGGCCTCAGGGATCGGTGCTTTGTCAGGAAGCTGTCCGTTGCTGGCGCTCATCGGATCTTTCAGTTGGCCAGCCCGGCTTGGAGTTTTGACATGAAGCGTGCCTCGGCGTTGCGCACACCTTTCTCTGATCGGCTGGGCATCGCCTCGCGCAGTGATTGGAAGTCGGGGCGTTCCGGGAAGTGGTCGAGGTAGACGTCGGCGACCGCGCGCTCGCCCGCAGAGAGTTTCAGTTCGACGATCATGGTGCGGATGCGTTCGAGATCGCTGCGCAGTTCGAAGTCCGGGTAGATGATGTTCGCCTCCGGCGACTCCTCGCCGAGCGCCTGCCCGACGCGCTGTTGGCGCATCTCGCGTTTCCACCCCTGGTGGATCTTGTTGCGCACGATCTGTTTCACGTACGGGAGCAGCGCCAGTTCGGCATCGACCTCTCCGTCCGCGACGGCGCGGAAGGTCGGGTGCGGGCGGGCGCCATATTCGAGCAGTTCGGCGATCGATTCGACCACCAGTGACGCCAGCTCGTCGTAGTCCTCCGCGCGGCAGTGGCCGGACGCGGACTTGACCACCGCGATGGCCACAGCCATGAGAACCTCGCCGTATTCACGGTAGAAGAACTCGACCACATCGATGCGCGCGACAGGGTCGTACACCAGCAGTTCGACGAGGGCTGCGTCGTCGAGTTTGCGGAAGCGGCTAGTTGGGAACTCAGCGTTCATCGGTTCTGGTCAGTCGGCGGGGACTCGGGGGCTTGGGGTGCATCCGCACGCCCCACCAACACCATATCTCGCTCGCACCCGATTTTACCCGAATTTTTTTTCGTCTCCAGTCAGGTGAATATTTTTCGGGGAATCTGCTGGTCCACGAGCATCTGGGGGGGGAAGGCGATGATTAGTGATACCCAGACCGGCGGCTCGCTCCGACAGCTCGGCGATCTCTGCCGGGCAGATGCCTCGGTGATTGATGGCTGGTTTGAGGGGCGCAGCGGCGGCGGGGTGCGGCTGTGCTGCCTGAGCATCATCATCGGTGGCGGGCTCTACGGTTTTACCCTCGGTTGCTGGCGCGCGCCGGAGATGGGTGGCTATGTCGCCCTCAAGCTGCCGCTGTTGATCTTCGTCGTCCTGCTGGTGAACGGCTTGATCAATGGGATGCTCGCCCAGCTGCTCGGCAGCGGGCTGTCGTTCCGCCAGTCCCTGACCATGAGCCTGGTCAGCTTCACCACCGTGACCCTGATCCTCGGGGCGCTCAGCCCGATCACTTTCTTCATGGTCGTCAACGCGCCGGCATCTGATTCGGTCGAGGCGGTGCGCTGGCATCAGATCTTCATGGTGACCCATACCGCGCTGATCGCTTACGCGGGGGTGGTCGGAAACTACAAGTCCTACCGGTTGCTCGTTGGAATCACCGGTGAACTCGCTGCTGCGAGGCGGACCTTCTTGGCGTGGTTGGTGATCAATCTGTTTGTCGGCGCCCAGCTCTCCTACACCATGCGCCCGTTCTTCGGCAACCCGCTGAAGGGGGTCGAGCTTTTCCGCGATGATGCGTTTGGTGGCAGCTTCTACGAAGTCCTGCTGCACTCGCTGGTGCGAATCTTTCAATGAAGCCAGTTAGAAAAGAAAAACGACTATGATGAACGACAACGAAACCAGAGATGAAAACCCGAGCGGCGTGGGGGACCCCGTCACAACGATGCCCGCGAGCCCCGGACTCGTGACCACTTTCGAGACGCTTCTGAAGGCGCCGTTGACACTGGTTGCGGCGGTGTTGAAGGGTGAAGATTCCGGAAAAATCATGAGGAACCTCATCGTCACCGCGATCGCCTGCCTGACGGTGTTCGGCGCAATCGTCGGCACCTACTCGATGGGGACCCAGCTGTGGGCTGCACCGCTCAAGATCACCCTCGGAATGCTCGCTGCCGGCCTGATCTGCCTGCCGAGCCTCTACATCTTCGCGTGCCTGAACGGCCTCGATATAAAATTCTCCTCGGCCGCGGGCGTGCTCTTCGCCACGATCTGCATGACGGCGCTGCTGCTGCTCGGGTTCACACCCGTCGTCTGGATTTTCTCCCAGTCGACCGAATCGCTCGCCTTCATGGGGGCGCTGGCACTCGTCTTCTGGCTGATCTCTGCCTACTTCGGCTTCGGCGTGATCTTCAAGACCGCCGAGCACCTCGGTCTCGAGCGGCGCTCCCACCTGACCGTGTGGACGGGAATCTTCGTCCTGGTCGTCTTGCAGATGACGACCTCGCTGCGCCCGATCGTCGGCGAGTCCGACCAGTTCCTCAGTGGCGAGAAGAAATTCTTCCTCTCCCACTGGTCGGAGCAATTGCAGGAGGAGGCGAGGACGCGCAGCATGAGGCTGCCCGAGCAGGCGGAGGTGCTACCAAGGAACTGAGCCATTTCGTACCATGAAAAAATTGCTTATCTTCATCGGGTGTCTCCTCGTCTATGGCTATGTCTATATACTGCCCGCCTATCGCTTGAGTAAAGACTTCGCGATCAGCCGCGCGCTGGGCTGGTCTGATCCACGCTTCGCCAACTTCCACCGCTTGTTCGTCGCCATCGAACCCGGCATGACACGTGCCGAGGTCGAACTCACGATCGATGCCCACTATCCCGAGCAGGGGAAACGGCTGCGCCCGACTCACTGGGACGATACGCCACAGCACCTCGGCCTGTTCATGAACCCAGAACACCTGCGGGAACCAAACTGCGAGGGCATCTCGATCCGTTTCGCTGACGGCAAGGTCGTCGGCATAGGTTACTCGATGGATTGAACCAATTCCTCTGGGAACAACCGAGATTGGCCACCCTCGGCTGCTGAATGTGAAAAAATACACATTTGTGTTGGCGCTTCGCTAGATGTGTGTAAATATGCACACATGGCTCGGAAGAAATCCAAGAATCGAGTATCTGAGGAGCCTCTCGCGCGTCGGGAGCGACAGATCATGGACATCGTCTTCGCGCGGGGTTCGGCGACGGCGCGGGAGATCTGGGAATCGCTCGATGACCCGCCGACCTATGCGACGGTGCGCACGATTCTCCGAGTGTTAGAACGCAAGGGGCACCTGGATCACACGGTCGACGGTAAGACTTTCGTCTACGCGCCGACCCGCTGCCGCGAGGTCGAGGCGGCCTCGGCGCTGCGGCGTCTGGTGCAGACCTTCTTCGACGGCTCAGTCGAGCGGGCGGTCTCTGGGCTATTGCGACTCGACGAGAAGAAGCTCGATGCCGCAGAAGTCGAGCGGATCGAGAAACTGATCGCGGCGGCGGACGTCGACCCGGGTGCATCCGCCCGCCCCTAGAACCAAATCATAGAAACACCAAGCTCATGGACCCATTGATCGATTCGACCTTCTTGCCGCTGCTACTAAAGAGCATCGGTTTTCTGATGTTCATGTTTCTCCTCTGGCCGATCGCCAGGCGGCAGTCGGCAGCGCTCCAGTCGATCTACTGGCGATGCGGTATGCTAGGCCTGTTGATCCTTGGCGTTTTCAGTCTGTGGGTGCCGGTCCTGACCATCGATTGGGCGGGTGCAGGGCGGGGGAGGCCGCAGCCTGACCCTGCGCCGGTGCCGCTGCAGTTTGAGGCTCCGTCGGCCGAATGGAAGGTACTGGAGCTGGGGGATGAGCGCTCGATTAGCACCGGACCGATCCGCGCAATGCAGGGCGCGGAGAGTGCTAGTGTGTCGGTGATCAACCCGCTATTGGCGCTCTGGATGGTCGGCAGCGCGCTGCTGTCGATCCGATGGGTCGTGGCTCAGGTAAGGCTGTCGAGACTCTGCTCGCCGGAGCCGCAGCAATCGCATTGGGCAAGCCTGGTCAGTGGGTGCCAGTCGGCGGTGGGCATGCGTGGGCGCGTGCGGGTTGCGATCGACAG
>Ga0316197_10003090_pt1 | contig 11831 bp, 8 predicted proteins | sample OudBiesiAoxic_MG_FD_204939 | JGI IMG/M metagenome (GOLD analysis project Ga0316197, IMG submission 204939) | Coastal sediment microbial communities from Oude Bieten Haven, Netherlands - site A oxic | ecosystem: Environmental > Aquatic > Marine > Coastal > Sediment | place: Netherlands...
TCAATGGCCTCGGCATTGGCGCCGATGAGTTTGACACCCTCCCGCTCGAGCACGCCATTGCGCACCAGGTCCATGGCGGTGTTGAGTGCGGTCTGTCCGCCGAGCGTCGGCAGCAGTGCATCCGGCTTTTCGCGCTGGATGATCTTCTCGACGATCTCTGGGGTGATCGGTTCGACGTACGTGCGGCCGGCGAATTCCGGATCCGTCATGATCGTCGCCGGGTTGCTGTTGACTAGGATGACCTGGTAGCCCTCCTCCTGGAGAGCCTTGCAGGCCTGCACCCCTGAGTAGTCAAATTCGCAGCCTTGGCCGATGACGATCGGGCCGGAGCCGATGAGGAGGATCTTGTGGAGGCTGGTGTCTTTTGGCATGCGGGTTCGAGTGCCGCATTATGTGGCATCAGGGGGGGCGGAAGTAAAGGCGTACTGGCTTGGGTTCAGCGCTTGGGCTGGGGATTCCCGATCGCGAGTGGGGCGATTCTTAGAATTCGGCCGCACCCCGGTTGTGGAAGACGAAAATGGTTGTGGTTTTTCTAGAATTCCCCGAGGTCGAATGAGAGGTGTGACTGGTCTCGGTGACGATTCTTGGCGGCGAATCCTATGAACCGTGCGAATCGGGCAAGGGAGGAGTGGCTAGGGAGCGGGCGAGGAGTTGGTGGCTGTCATTTCCCAGAGGACGCCGCGGGTCTGGGAAGGTTCGATGAAGGCGGCGCTCCCTCCTTTAGGGGCAGGGTGGGGTTCGTTGGGTTTTGGTTCCAGGGCGTGGTTGGCGAGCCCGGACATGGCTTCCCCAATATCGTCGACTTTCCAGCAGACGTGGTGGAAGCCTTCGCCGCGCTCATCGAGGTGCTGCGAGAGGGGGTGGTCGGGCTGGAGAGGCTGGACGAGCTGGAGGCGGACATTCCCCATGTCGAGGTGCGTGAGGCGCACCCCGACATCCTCGAGCGTCTCGCTGAGGAGTTCGGGCAGCCCCATCTGGTCACGGTAGAAGCTAAGTGCGTTTTCGGTGTCGCGGACGACGATGGCGATGTGGTCGACTTCTTTGAACATGCGAGTAGTTGAAGGGAGAATCCCTAGCGTGGAAACCAAAAAAGGGCTCCCCCTGTCCATGGCGTGCCCGGGACGGGATCCGGGGAGATGTTCGAAGATCTGCCCGAGGATGTGATCCTCGGTCTGGCGGATGCGGCGAAGATCCGCAACCTGATAAAATTGAGTGAGATCGCCTCCCAGCTTTTGAAGGACGAACAATCTTCGGTCCCAGGTTATCACCTGGAGGGGCTGGTGCTGATTTTCGACTTTGCGGGATCAAGGAGATCGTGGCTGGATTCCGCGTTCGCTGTCTGCGGAAGATCCCGGATATCACCTTTGCTAGCAGTGATCCAGAGGCCACACCCGATCTTACCGCCTGGCAGTCATTTGTTTTGCATCTGCAACCATCATCGCGGAAAATCGCGAAGTGGCGATCAGTGATATCCTAGATTCCGAACACAGTACCTCCGGTGAACAGGTACTCCTTGTCGACGACAACCCTACCAACCTCCAGGTCCTCTACCAGGCGCTCGAGGAGGAGGGGCATGAGTTGCTCATCGCTCTCAATGGTCAAGAGGCCCTGGAGATTGCCGCCTCGGCGCAGCCGGCACTCATACTCCTAGATATCAACATGCCAGTGATGGACGGGTTCGAGACCTGCCGGCGGCTCAAAGAGGATCCGGCGACCCGCGAGATCGTAGTGATCTTCCTCTCGGCACGCGACTCGGTGGCCGACAAGGTCGAGGGACTCAAGCTCGGGGCGGTTGACTATGTGAGCAAACCGTTCCAGTTCGAGGAAGTGGTGGCGCGTGTGCATACACAACTCGCGCTGAAGCGCGCCCGCGAGGAGCTCCGCATCCTCCACGAGAAGGCCGACAATCTCCTGCTCAACGTTCTGCCAAGCTCCGTCGCTGAGCGACTCAAGTCCGGTGAGCGTACCATCGTCGACGCGATCCCTGAGGCGACGATTCTCTTCTCCGACCTGGTCGGTTTCACGCCACTAGCAGCGACCCTGCCACCTGAGAAGCTCGTGCAGTTTCTCAACGAGGTGTTTTCGGAGATGGACCGGCTTGCCGGAAAGCACGGGCTCGAGAAGATCAAGACCATCGGCGACGCCTACATGGTCGCTGGTGGCGTGCCCGACCCCCGGCCAGACCACGCCAGTGCGGTGGCTGACTTCGCGCTGGAGCTCGCCGCGATCTTGCCCGAGATCGCCAAGGCAGATGGGATCCCGGTGAAGCTGCGCATCGGCATCCATAGCGGCCCAGTCGTGGCTGGCGTGATCGGCGAAAAAAAGTTCGCCTACGACCTGTGGGGCGACACGGTGAATACCGCGAGCCGGCTGGAGTCGAGCGGCATCGAGAACCGCATCCACGTCAGCACGGAGACCAGGGAACTCCTTGGGGACGGCTACCTCTTCGAGGCTAGGGGGCTGATCGAAATCAAGGGCAAATCGCCTCTGGAGACCTATTTCCTGACCGGCCGAGCCCCCGCCTAGACCGCCCCCGATATGAAGCTCAGTATCCGCCGCAAGATGATCCTCTTCATTGGGGTCCCGAGCATCTTGATCATCATCAGCGCAATGGTGTGGGTGTTAGGATTCGCCGAGCGCCAGGCGCGGCGCGCGCACCAGGCGGAGATGGCCGAGACGGCAACGATCGTGGCCTCGAACTTCGACGAGCACCTCGGCCGAGCCGCCCGGGTCGCCGACAGCACGGCACGCTTTGTAGCTTTCCTCCCCAACCTAGAGGACGGGCAGATCTACGGGCTTCTCAGCGGGAACGTGGAGGGCAACCCGCGCATCTTTGGTGCGGCGATGGCCTTCGAGCCGGGGAGCTACAAGGCGGAAGGTGTCCTATTCTCACCCTACGTGCATCGCAACCCGATTGGGGAGGGGCTCGCGAAGATGAATATCGATGCTGATGTCTACGACTGGTACAACGATGAGCAGTGGACCTGGTGGCACCTGCCGAAAGCTTCTGGTAGAGGCGAGTGGACGGACCCCTACTTCGATGAGGGGGCTGGGCAAATTCTCATGACCACCTATGCGACACCGTTCGAACGGAATGGTGCTTTCGGCGGGGTAACGACGGTCGATATCGATCTCCAGACCCTGCACCACGACATATCAGGAATGATTCCGCACGGTCACGAGTTTTACATTCTCGGTGCCGATGGACAGATTGTATTCTCGCCGGTCGCCTCCGAGATCATGGGGAGATCGATTTTCGAGATCCTGGCGGCCAAGGGGCGATCGGATCTTGAGGGAGAGGTAAGGCGGATGATCAGCGGTGGGAACGACGAGGTCATCATCGACGATCTCATGGGGGCTGGGCGCAAGATGTACGCCTACGCGCCGATCCCTTCAGCGGGTTGGACCCTGGTGACCTACATGCCGGAGGATCATGCGCTCGCCGATTTCAACTTCCGCAAACGCATCCTCACCGGTTCCTTCCTGAGTGCCGCCCTGATGATCCTCGGCGTGACGCTGTTCGCCTCGGGGCGCCTGGCGAAGCCGATCCACGTGTTGCGCGAGCGGGTGCTGCGCATCGCCGACGGCGAGCCTGGAGTGCGCGTCGATGACGTCCGCACCGGTGATGAGATCGAGGAGCTCGCTGGTGCCTTCGGAATTATGCAGGCGAGGGTTGCCGACCGTGAGGCCAAGCTCGAGAACTCCCGCGAGACGACCCTGACAGAACTTCTCGAATCGGCGCCGGATGCGATGATGATCGCCAATACCGAGGGGCGGATCTGCCGGCTCAACAAGCAGATGATGACGATTTTCGGCTACACGCGTGAGGAGCTGACGGGGATGTCTGTCGAAGAGCTCATGCCGGAGCGCTACCGCGCGAGCCACGGCGGCCACATGCGGGCCTATTTCGAGCGCCCGACCGCGCGCCAGATGGGCGCGAGCCGCGAGCTCGAGGGCCTGCGCAAGGACGGCTCCGAATTCCCGATCGAGATCGGGCTGAGCCCGTTCCATGAGCCCGGTGGGGTGATGGTGGTGAGTGCGATCCGCGACATCACCAGGCGGCGGGCGTCTGAGGATGAACTGCGCAAGCTCAACCAGGCGGTCGAGCAGGGCTCGGCGATTGTTTTCATCACTGACCAAGATGGTCTGATCGAGTATGTGAACCAGCGATTCACCGAGGTGACCGGGTACCTGCCCGACGAGGTGATCGGGCAGACCCCGCGGATCCTGAAATCGGGCTTCCAGGATCCGTCCATCTACAAGGATGTGTGGGATACCCTGAGCGATGGGCGGGAATGGCGTGGAGAATTCTGCAACCAGCGCAAGGATGGCACGATGTTCTGGGCCTCGGCCGCGCTGGCGCCGATCCGGGACCACGAAGGCAAGATCTCCAACTTCGTCGCGATTGAGGAGGACATCAGCGAAGAGAGGGAGATCGCCCAGGAGATCAAGGAGAAGGAGAAACGGTTCCGCACACTCGTCGACAACATCCCCGGCACGGTCTACCGCTGCCGCCACGACAGCGACTGGACGATGCAGTTCATCAGCGACGACGTGGCGGAGCTGACCGGCTACCCTGCAGAAGAGTTTATTGGGAACAAGGTGCGGACTTTCGACAGCGTGATCCACGCGGAGGATCGCGCTGCGGTTGCCGAGAAGATTGGCGCTGCGATCGGGCGCCAGAGCGAGTGGGGCATCGAATACCGGATCGTCCACAAGGATGGCGGGATCCGCTGGGTCGGGGAGACCGGGCGGGCGATCTACCGCGATGATGGATCCGTCGACTACCTCGACGGCGTGATCGTTGACATCTCGCTGCGCAAGGAGATGGAGTCACAGCTGCACCTGGCGCGGGAGCAGGCCGAGACGGCGAACCGGGCGAAGAGCGAATTCCTCTCCCACATGAGCCACGAGCTGCGCACGCCGCTCAACGGCGTGCTCGGCTACGCCCAGATTCTCAACCGCTCGCAGGATGTGACCGAGAAGCAGAAGCGCAGCCTCGATGCGATCGTCGACTGCGGTGACCACCTGCTCAGCCTGATCAACGACGTGCTCGACCTGTCGAAGATCGAGGCCGGGCGCATCGAGCTCGACGAGGCACCCTGCGACCTGCACCGCCTGGTCTCGGGGGTGGCGAATATCCTCAGCTCGAAGGCGAAGGAGAAGGGTTTGGGGTTCGAGGTTGAGGTCGCTCCCGAGGTGCCGATCGGGATCAGTGCCGATGCCGCGAAGCTGCGCCAGATATTGGTGAATCTGTTAGGCAATGCGGTGAAGTTCACTGCTGAGGGCAAGGTCACGCTGCGGGTCAGTGAAGCGCCAGCGGGGACATTGCGCTTCGCGGTCAGCGACTCTGGGGTCGGGATTGCCGAGGACGAGCTAGGGCAGATCTTCGATCCCTTCAAGCAGGTCGAGGCGGGGAAGGCGGCTGGCGGGACCGGACTCGGACTGGCGATCACCAAGCGCCTGGCGGAGATGATGGGCGGAAGCTTGGAGGTGAAGAGCCGGGTCGGAGAGGGGAGCACCTTCACCCTCACCACGCCACTGGTCGAAGTCCACGACGGGGATCTCGGTGCCCTCGAGGAGGACGAGGCGGAAGGTGCGCGTGCGGTCTTGGCTCCTGGGCAGGACCTGAGCGTGCTGGTGGTCGATGACCGGGAGACGAACCGCGATATCCTCGAGCAGCTGTTGACCGATATGGGATTCCACGTGGATCTCGCGGAGGACGGGCAGGAGGCGCTCGACAAGATCCGCGATGGCGGCCACCTCGACCTCGTGCTGATGGATGTGCGCATGCCGCGGATGAATGGGATCGATGCGACGGCGCAGATTCGGGCGGACGAGGGGACGAGGGATCTGAAGGTGATCGCGGTCACGGCCAGCGTCTTTCCGCAGTTTAAGGACAAGGCGGCAGAGTCGGGATTTGACGATTACATCGGCAAGCCGTTCCGCACCTCGGAGCTGGTCGCCAAGATCAAAGCCCATCTCGGGGCTGAGTTTGTTGCGGGGGACCCGGGGGCGGGTGCCCAGGCCGCGGGGGCAGCGGCCGCGATTCCCCCCAGCCAGGGCTTGGAGCTGGAGCTGACAGCGGAGGCTCGCGACCGCTTGCGCGCCGCGCTAAAGATCCGCAACCTGACCGCGATCAACGCCCTGGCGGCGGATCTAGAGTCCGACCCGGCCACCGCGGCTGCAGGGGCGGCGATTGGCAAACTCGCGCGGGGATTCGATTTTAAAGGCTTGGCGGAGATCTCCGAGAGCTAACAGATTACGATTGTGAACGTGCCCGACCAGCCAGACCGTGTCCTCCTCGTCGACGACAACCCGACCAACTTGCAAGTGCTCTATGAGGCCCTGCAGGAGGAGGGTTACGAACTCCTCGTCGCCCAGTCCGGGGAGGAGGCGCTCCGCATCGCGGAGGAGGCTGTGCCCTCCCTCGTGCTGCTCGATATCAACATGCCCGGGATGGACGGCTACGAGACCTGCGAGAAGCTCAAACAGAACCCGAAGACCCGCGATGCGGTGATCGTCTACCTCTCTGCGCGCGGGGACGTCGGGGACAAGTTGAAGGCCTTCGATTCCGGCGGCGTCGACTACGTCAGCAAGCCGTTCTCGTTCGAGGAGGTAATCGCGCGGGTCAGGACGCACCTCGAGGGCTACCACCAGCGGCGGCGCCTGGAGGAGAAGTTGGCGCTCGGCTTCGGCGAGATGGACAACGCTGAGGTGGGGCGGAGACTGGCGGGTGGGGAGTCGGACAAGGTCGAGTTCAAGTCGACCCTGCGCACCAACCTGCACTCTGGAAAACCCGACAAGCGGATGGAGAACGCCTGCCTCAAGACCATCGCCGCCTTCCTTAACTCCGAGGGCGGACTGCTGTTCATCGGCGTCGATGACGAGGGCGAGGTGCTAGACCTGGAGGCGGACAGATTCACCAACGAGGACAAGTTTTTGCTCCATCTGAACACGCTCATCGCCAATCACCTCGGCGCTGAGGTGGCGCAGTATACGCGCACCACGATCCGCGAGATCGGCGGGCACAGATGCGCCATGGTAGAATGCCTGCGGGCACCGTCCCCGGTCTTCTTCAAGCGCGAGAACGACGAGCACTTCTACGTGCGCTCGGGTCCGGCAACCAGATCGCTCTCTCCCCGCGAACTGCTCGCCTACGTCGCGTCACGCGGGGAATCGTAGCCAGCGCTCAGCGCGGTCTGGCGGAATCTCTGAACGCGCTCGGGCTGCGGCCACTGTGCTTTTTGAAATCGGCGCTGAAATACTCTGCGCTGAGGTAGCCGCAGCGCTCGGCGACCTCCGCGACCGGCAGCTCGGTGTTGAGCAGCAGCGCCCGCGCCTCCTGGTTGCGCAGGTATTGGATGGTGTCGTATGGCGAGCGCTCGAAGTGCTCACGGAACCTCCGCTCGAGCAGCGTGCGCGACATCGGCACGTGCTCGAGGATATCGCCGACGCGGATGCCCTCGAGCGCCCGGCGCCGGATGAAGCGCATCGCCTCGGCGAGTTGCGGGTCGTCTGTGGCGACGAGATCAGTCGACTGGCGGGTCGCGACGCCGGTGGCCGCGATCGGGTAGATCCTCGCCTCCACCCTGCCGCGGCGCATCATCTTGTCGAGCAGGGCGGCGGCCTGGTAGCCAGCCTCGCGCGGGTTTGGGATGACGCTGGTCAGCTGCGGGTCGCAGAGTTCGCAGAGCAGGGTGTCATTGTGCTGGCCGACCACGCCGATCTCATCGGGGACTCGCAGCCCGAGGCGCTTGCACACGTCGAGCAGCTGCTGGCCGCGGATGTCGAAGCAGGTCATCACGCCGGCCGGCTTTGGAAGCGACTGCAACCACGCGCCGAGCTTGCGCTGTTCGAGCTTCCAGTCCGCGAAGTCGCCGCGCGCGGTGCGGAAGTGTGAGCAGTCGAAGCCATGCTCGGCAAGCGTCCGCTGGAAGTGTTGGCCGTGGGTCCCCGACCAGGCGAAGCGGGCATCGCCGCAGTAACCGAAGTGGCGAAACCCGCGCTCGATCAGGTGTTCGGCGGCGAGGCGGCCGACGCTCGCGCTGTCGCTGATAACAGCGGGCAGGTCCGGGGCGAGACCGGAGGCGCTGACGCTGACCACCGGCAGCCGCTTCTTGCGCAGGGCGTTCTCGATGCGCCGGTTCTCGATCCGCGCGATGATCCCGTCCCCCTCCCAGCGCGCTAGCCAGGGCGGCGGGACGTCGCCGCGCCCCTGCTCGGTGAGGTGGACTGCCCAACCCCCAGGTCGCTGCTGGATGAACGAGCGGACACCGTGCACGAGCTCGCGGCTGTAGCGGTTCGAGGTCTCGATCAGCAGGGCGACCGAGGGCCGCTGGGGCGGTTCTGACATGGGTTCTAGGAAAGTACTAGGACGTAAAAACACAAGTAAAATGTGGGTTTGCACATAGCCTGATCGGCCTGGAGATGCTTCTATTAGGATCCTCGCGATCCCCTACGGCCGTGCTGCCAGCAGGTCACCGCGTTTCCCCCAACCAATCCAAGCCCCCAAGTCCCCCCACCCTGATCGATGCCCGTCTCTGATATCGTGACCAGAACTTTCCAGATCGCTGCGCTGCCTGGCGACGGGATCGGGGTCGACGTGATGGGCGAGGGCCTACGCGTGCTGCGCGCGGTCGAGGCCGGGCTCCCGGGCAGCCGCTTCGAGGTGGCCGAACAGGCGGCAGGCGCCGCCGAATTTTTGCGCGGCGGGAACGCCTTGCCGCAAGCGACCTTCGACGCCTGCCGGGCGGCGGACGCGACCTTGCTCGGTGCCATGGGCTTGCCGGAGGTGCGCTATCCCGACGGGAAGGAACTGACACCGCAGATCGATCTGCGCGAGCGGCTGCAGCTGTACGCGGGTCTGCGCCCGACCTTCCTCTACCACGAGGCAGACTGCCCGCTGAAGGGCTACGCCGCCGGCGAGATCGATTTCGTCCTAGTGCGCGAGAGCACCGAGGGTCTGTTCTCCGCGCGCCTATCGCAGGGAGACGGGACGGGCGATGAGGTGCGCGATGTGATGCGGATCACCCGGGCTGGCAGCGAGCGGGTCTGCCGGTCTGCATTCGAGCTGGCGCTCGGCCGCCGCCGCAAGGTGACTCTGGTGGACAAGGCCAACGTGTTGCCTTCGATGGTTTTCCTGCGCAAGATTTTCGACGAGGTGGCGGCGGAGTTTCCGGAGGTCGAGACCGAGCACGTCTACGTCGATGCGGCGGCGCTTTTTCTAGTCCGGCGGCCGCAGGAGTTCGACGTGATCGTGACCGAGAACATGTTCGGCGACATCCTCTCGGACCTCGCCTCCGGATTGATCGGGGGGATGGGGATGGCGCCATCGGCGGATATCGGTGATGATGCGGCCGTGTTCCAACCTGCCCACGGCACTGCCCCGGATATCGCCGGGATGGGGATCGCCAACCCGATCGGGATGATCCTGTCGGTGGCGATGATGCTCGAATGGTTGCCCGGAGATGAGGTGAAGGAAGGCGGGCGGCGGATCCGGGAGGCGGTCGCGCGCACGCTCGCAGACCCTGGCAGGCGCACCCCCGATATGGGTGGCAAACTCAAAACCGGTGAGATGACCGACGCCGTGCTGGCGGAACTGGAGGATTAGAATGCGCGTGATGGGAACCGGCAAGATCATCGACCTGACACGGACGCTCGAAAGCGGGCAGCCCGGCGTCGCCTTCGAGACGAAGTTCACGAAGGAGCGCGATGGGTGGAACGCGAGCACCCTGCACCTCTACTCGCACTCCGGGACGCACCTCGATGCGCCGCTGCACTTCGACTGCGGTGACAAGACCGTCGACGAGATGCCTCTCGAGTCGTGCATGGGCGAGGCGCACGTGGTCGATCTGAGCGGTTTCCCGGAGCGCGGCCTGATCGGGGTCGAGGATCTCGGTCACGTGGCGGATGCCTTCGTGCGCGGCGACTCGCTGCTGCTGTTCACTGGCTGGAGCAAACATTTCGAGGACCGGGATTACTACCGGGGGAACTTCCCGCGGGTCAGCGAGGGGCTGGCGACCTGGTGTGCCGAGCAGGGGGTGAAGATGCTCGGCGTCGAGCCGCCGTCCGTAGCAGACGTTAACGATCTGCCGGAGGTGACGCGCATCCATGAGATCCTGCTCGGCGCTGACATCGTCATCGTCGAAGGCCTGGTCAACCTCAACCAGATCAAGAGCGACAAACCGTTCTTCGCCGCAGTCCCGCTGAAGATCAAGGGTGGCGATGGCACGCCGTGCCGCGCCTTTGCGATCGAGGGAGAGCTCCCACCACTCACCACGGCATGAGGGCGGCCGAACTGCTTGGAGAACTGCCTCCGCCATGGCCAGAGGATCTGCAGCCGCAGAACCGCGAGCGTGCGCTTGCGGCGGACCGGACGATCGTCGTGCTCGACGATGACCCGACTGGGACGCAGACGGTGTTCGACGTCCCGGTGATCGCCGACTGGCAGGGTGACGCGATCACGCAGGCGTTCCGCGAGGGGCTGCCGCTGATCTACGTGCTCACCAACACCCGCGCCTTCGTGCCAGCAGAGGCCGAGCGGATCAACCGCGAAGTCGCCCGGGCCATCCTCAGCGCGACGGGTGAGACCGGGCGTGCCTCCGCGGTGATCAGCCGCAGCGACTCGACCCTGCGGGGACACTTCCCACTGGAGACCGACGTGCTCGCGGAGGAGCTCGGGCTCGGCCGAGCGCCGCTGCTGCTCATCCCGTTTTTCGAGGAGGGGGGGCGTGTGACGGTGGACGACGTGCACTACGTGGTCGAGGGCGACTCCGCAAGGCCTGCAGCCGAGACCCCTTTCGCGCGCGATCCGGTGTTCGGGTTCGAGAATTCTGACCTGCGGCAGTGGGTCGAGGAGAAGACGGCCGGTCGCGTGATGTCAGGCCAGGTCATGTCGATCCCTGTGGGCTTGATCCGCGGCGGCGGCCCGGAGCTGGTCGTTGGCTTGCTGCGGGCGCTGCCAGAAAAATCGGTCTGCGTAGTCAATGCGGTCGAGATGCGGGATGTCGAGGTCGTCGCCGCGGCGGTGCACCAGCTGTGGGGCGAAGGCAGGAACCTGCTGTTCAGGACGGCGGCCTCCGTCGTGCGTGCACTCGCCGGCCTGCCGAAGAGGCCGCTGCTCGACCGCGCTGAGATCGTCAACGAGGCGGGCTCGGGCGGGCTGGTCGTGGTCGGCTCCCACGTGCCGAAATCGACCGCGCAACTCGAGGCGCTGGTGCGCGGATCCGAGGTGCTCGCGATCGAGCTCGGCGAGGTCGACGAGACCTTGGCGAAGGTCGAACAGGGGCTGCAGGAAGATCGTGATGTCGTGCTCTACACGAGCCGCCAGCTCGTGACAGGCAGGGACGACGACGAGACGCTCGCGATCGGCGCGCAGATCTCGGCTGCCCTGGTCGAGATCGTCTCGCGCCTGCAGACTGCACCAAAATTTCTGATTGCCAAGGGGGGGATCACTGCGAGCGACATCGCGACCAGGGCGCTGGGGATCAAGCGCGCGCAAGTCATCGGCCAGCTCCTGCCGGGTGTCCCGGTATGGCGCACCGAGCGCGGTCTCGGCTATGTCGTGTTCCCGGGGAATGTCGGCGGCGACGATGCGCTACTAGAGGCGGTGGGGAGGATGGGCGCATGAGTGCGAGCCCGAAACTGAGAGGTGTCTGTGTTGGGGCCGGCTACTTCAGCCGCTTCCAGTATGAGGCGTGGACGCGCATCCCAGAGGTAGAGATCGTCGCCAACTGCAACCGCAACCTCGCGCGCGCGCAGGAGTATGCGGCGGAGTTCGGCATCCCGAAGAGCTATGGCTACGACGCGTTCGAACAGATGCTGGAGGC
>Ga0316197_10003091_pt1 | contig 11831 bp, 7 predicted proteins | sample OudBiesiAoxic_MG_FD_204939 | JGI IMG/M metagenome (GOLD analysis project Ga0316197, IMG submission 204939) | Coastal sediment microbial communities from Oude Bieten Haven, Netherlands - site A oxic | ecosystem: Environmental > Aquatic > Marine > Coastal > Sediment | place: Netherlands...
GCCCATCAGGTTGTGATGGATGCGCAAGGTGACTTCGCCACAGATCTTCAGCGGCGAGTTCAGAAACATGTCCAGGGTGTGGCTGACCACGCCCTCGCTCGAGTTCTCGACCGGCACGACGCCATAATGACAGCCGCCGCTTTCGACTTCCTGGAACACGTCCGAGATAGCGGCCATCGGCACGGTCGTGACCGCGTGACCGAAATGCTTGAGCGCCGCTGCCTGGGTGAAGGTCCCCTCGGGCCCCAGGTAACCGATCTTGAGCGGGAGTTCCAGGGCCAGGCACTCCGACATGATCTCGCGAAACAGGCGCGCCATCGCCTCCGCGCCCAACGGGCCCGCATTGCGCTCCTTGACCATGCGCAGCACCATCGCCTCGCGCTCGGGCCGGTAGAAGACCGCGTCTTCGCCCGAAGCCAGCTTGATCTCGGCCACCTCCCTGGCGGCCTGGGCGCGCGCATTCAGCAGGTCCTGCATCTGCCGGTCGAGGTCGTCGATCCGGTCGCGGATCTGCGCGAGTTGCTGTTCTTCAGTCATGGGCGGATTCTAACGCTAACCCCAATGGCACTGATGCGACCGGCAGTCGAATCCGCCCGCGCGCAAGTGCCAAAGCAAGTTCCATCGGATGACGCAAATCTCTGTCCCTAGTGGGCCATGCGGGAAGTTCTGTAATGCTCAGAGTCCCGCATGGCCCACTAGGCGTCGTCACAGCCCAGGCAGCGCGCCGAGAGCACCCCATCGATATCGGCGATGCGTTGTATCGCCTGCTCGGACGGCGGTCCGTCGACGTCGATCAGCGTCACCGCAATATCGCCGCGCGACTTGTTCAGCATGTCGATGATATTGAGGCCGGCCTCCGCGAGGTCGGTGGAGATCTGTCCCAGCATGTTCGGGACGTTACTGTTGACCACGGCGATGCGGTGGCCGTCCTCGGTTCGCGGCAGACCGATCTCGGGGAAATTGACCGAATTGCTGACGTTGCCATGCTCCAGCCAGTCACGGACCTGATCCGCAACCATCACCGCACAGTTTTCCTCGGCCTCGGCAGTCGATGCGCCGAGGTGCGGCAGGGTGATCACCCGGGGGTGATCCTTCAACAGGTTGCTCGGAAAATCACAGACATAGGCATAGAGCCGGCCTTCATCCAGCGCGGCAACCACGGCCTCGTCGTCGATAATCCCATTGCGCGCGAAGTTCAACAACACACCGCGCTTCTTCATCAGCTTGAGACGATCGGCATTGATCATGCTGCGCGTCTTATCGGTCAGGGGCACGTGGAAGGTGATGAAGTCGGAACGGGCCACGAGGTCATCCACCGACAGCGCCTGCTCCACATCCGAATCGAGCGCCCAGGCCGCACGCACGGTGATGGTCGGATCGTAGCCGACGACCTTCATGCCCAGGGCGCGGGCGGCATTCGCCACCTTGACACCGATCGCCCCCAGGCCGACGACGCCCAGCGTTCGGCCCGGCAACTCGAATCCGACAAAGTTCTTCTTGCCCGCCTCCACGTTCTGATTGATCGCGGTGTCTTCGCCGCTCAAGCCGGTCGCGAAACGCCACGCCTGGCCGATGTTGCGCGCCGCCATCAGCATGCCCGCCACGACCAGTTCCTTTACCGCATTGGCATTGGCGCCCGGCGCGTTGAACACCGGGATACCGGCGGCCGTCATCGCATCGACCGGAATGTTGTTGACCCCGGCACCGGCACGACCGATCGCCTTGACCGAGTCCGGCAACTGCATGTCGTGCATCTTGGCCGAGCGCACCAGGATCGCATCCGGATGCATCATCTCCGAGGCAATCTCATAACTGTCCCTTGGAAAACGCTCCAGACCGACTGCTGAGATGTTGTTCAACGTCTGAATCTTGTGCATAGCTTCGCCTGATTGCTTGTGTTCACGCCAAGGCGCACACGGAACGGGCAGGTCTGTCATGCTCTGCCACGCAGGCTACCGCCTGGCGCGCCCCATGCCCTTCGCAATTGCGCCGGATCAACCGCGCGTGCGCTCGAACTCGGCCATGAAATCGACCAAGGTCTTGACGCCCTGTTCCGGCATCGCGTTGTAGATACTCGCCCGCATGCCGCCGACCGATCGGTGTCCCTTCAAGGTCTTCAACCCCGCCTCGCCGGCCTGCTTGAGGAATTCGGCGTCGAGCGAAGGCTCGGCCAGGGTGAAGGGAACGTTCATCCACGAGCGGCAACCCGGCGTAACCGGGTTGGCGTAGAAATCCGAGCCGTCGATCGCGTCATACAACATCCCGGCCTTGCGCTGGTTGATATCGGCCATCCCCTGGAGACCACCCTTCTCCTTCAGCCATTTGAACACCAGCCCCGCGAGATACCAACCGTAGGTGGGCGGCGTGTTGTACATCGATTCGGCTTCCGCCTGCGTCGCATAATTGAACATGGTCGGCGTACCGTCCAGCGGGCTGCCCATCAGATCCTCGCGCAGGATGACCAGGGTCAGACCGGCAGGCCCGATGTTCTTCTGTGCGCCCGCATAGATCAGACCAAAGCGCGACACATCGATCGGACGCGAGAGAATGGTCGACGACATGTCGGCGACCAGCGGCACATCGCCGGTCTGCGGGACATAGGGAAACTCGACGCCCTCGATGGTCTCATTCGGTGTGTAGTGCACATAGGCCGCATCCCCCGAGACAGCGAAACCATCGGTCGCCGGGACGCTGGTGAATTTGCCCCCGACCTCACGGTCGACCGTGACAGCGACCTCGCCGTAGCGTTTCGCCTCGGCGATGGCCTTTTTCGACCAGGAGCCGGTGCGAAAATAATCGGCATTGCCGGTGCGACCGATCAGGTTCATCGGGATCATCGCAAACTGGCTCGAGGCGCCACCCTGCAGGAACAGCACTCGGTAGTTGGACGGCACGCCCATCAGTTCGCGCAGGTCGGCCTCCGCCTCGGCGGCGATCGACATGAATTCCTTGCCGCGATGGCTCATCTCCATCACCGACATCCCCGAGCCGTGCCAGTCGAGCATCTCGGCCTGGGCCTGTTTCAGGACGTCTTCCGGCAGCGCGGCCGGGCCGGCACTGAAATTGTAAACACGGGACATAGCTGCTTCCGGTCAAGTTGAGTGAATGGTTCGTTTCATCGATCGCGCGGGCGCAGGCATCTGAAACCTGTGGGTAACGCTCCCGTCAGAGACCGCCGCATACCCTGTTGGACGATGCCGCCCGGCGTTCCACAGCGCGGCATCATCTGCCGGGGCAAGGAGGCATGCTGCAGCGCCGAACCCAAGCCGGCAATCAGTCTGCATCCGATCCGGCACCGTTGACTTCGTCTTCGACTTCGTCGTCATCTTCGGCATCCAGCGCCTCGATGCGCTCGATACCGATCAGTTTCTCATCTTTCGACAGGCGGATCATCGTCACGCCCTGGGTGTCACGTCCCATCTGCGAGACATCGGCGACCCGGGTGCGCACCAGGGTGCCGCCATTGGTGATCAGCATCATCTCGTCATCCTCATCCACCCGCACCGCGCCAACCTGTTCGCCATTGCGGTCCGAGGCCTTGATCGAGATGACGCCCATGCCGCCGCGCCCCTTGATCGGGAACTGCTCGATCGGCGTCCGCTTGCCGAAGCCGTTCTCGGTGACCGTCATGACGTCCCCCTCGTTGCCGATGATCAGCGAGATCACCCGCTGTCCCTTGCCGAGTTTGACGCCGCGCACACCGCAGGCGGTGCGGCCCATGGCCCGCACGTCGGATTCCTTGAAGCGGATCGCCTTGCCGGCCGAGGTGAACAGCATGATGCTCTGGCCCCCATCGGTGATTTCGACCCCGATCAGTTGGTCGTCGGCGCGCAGGTCGACCGCGATGATGCCGTTCGATCGTGGCCGCGAGAAATCGACCAGCGAGGTCTTCTTGACGGTGCCCGATGCGGTCGCCATGAACACGAAGCGGTCCTCCGTGTACTCGCGCACCGGCAACACCGCATTGATGCGCTCGCCCTGCTCCAGCGGCAACAGGTTGACCATCGGTCGGCCACGGGCGCTGCGTCCGGCCTGCGGCAATTCGTACACCTTGAGCCAGTAGCATTTGCCGCGGCTGGAGAAACACAGGATGGTGTCGTGTGTATTGGCGACGAACAGCTTGTCGACGAAGTCTTCGTCCTTGGTGGCGGTCGCCATCTTGCCGCGGCCGCCACGCCGCTGCGCACGATAATCGCCGACCGGTTGCGACTTGGCATAACCCTGGTGTGACATCGTGACCACGACGTCTTCTTCGGTGATCAGATCCTCCAGGGTCAGATCCATCCGATTGATCACGATCTCGCTGCGGCGCTCGTCCCCGAACTGCTCGCGCATCTCGACCAGCTCGTCCTTGATCACCTGCATGAGCCGATCGGGGCTGGACAATATTTGAAGTAAATCTGCAATTTTCTCCAGCAAATCCTGGAATTCATTGATAATTTTGTCTTGTTCCAGACCGGTGAGCTTTTGCAGTCGCAGATCCAGGATCGCCTGCGCCTGCGTCTCCGTCAGGCGGTAACCGGCCTCGGTCAGGCCGAACTCCGCCGCCAGGTCCTCGGGACGCGAGGCATCCGCCCCGGCGCGCGACAACATGGCCTCGACGGTACCCGATTGCCAGAGGCGCTCGACCAGCCGCTTCTTCGCCTCGGCCGGACTCGGAGCCGCCTTGATCAGCGCGATCACCTCGTCGATATTGGCCAGCGCCACTGCCAGACCCTCGAGGATGTGCGCCCGCTCGCGCGCCTTGCGCAGATCGAACAGGGTACGTCGGGTCACCACCTCGCGCCGATGCCGCAGGAAGTATTCCAGCAGCTGCTTCAGATTCAGCGTACGCGGCTGCCCATCGACCAGCGCCACGATATTGATCCCGAATACATTCTGCATCTGTGTCTGCTGGAACAGATTGTTCAGCACCACCTCGGCGACCTCGCCGCGGCGCAGCTCGATCACCATCCGCATGCCGTCCTTGTCGGACTCGTCGCGCAGCTCGCTGATGCCCTCGAGCTTCTTGTCCTTCACCAGCTCGGCGATCTTTTCGAGCAGGCGCGCCTTGTTGACCTGATACGGAAGCTCGTTGACCACGATCCGCTGTCGGCCGTGTTCCATCTCCTCCACGCTGGTGCGGGCGCGGATGTAGACCTTGCCACGACCGGTGCGGTAGGCCTCGCGCACCCCATGTACCCCATTGATGATCGCGGCGGTCGGAAAATCCGGACCGGGCACGATCTCCATCAGCTCCTCGATGCTCACGGCGGGCTGCTCGATCACCCGGATGCAGGCGCCGATCACCTCGGTGATGTTGTGCGGCGGGATGTTGGTCGCCATCCCGACCGCAATGCCGGACGAACCGTTGATCAGCAGGTTCGGTATCTTGGCCGGCAGGACCTGGGGCTCGTGCTCGGATTCGTCGTAGTTCGCAACGAAATCGACGGTTTCCTTGTCGATATCGGCGAGCAGTTCGTGCGCAATCTTGGCCATGCGCACCTCGGTGTAACGCATCGCCGCCGGGGCATCGCCATCCACCGATCCGAAGTTGCCCTGACCATCGACCAGCATGTAACGCAGCGAGAACGGCTGCGCCATGCGCACGATGGTGTCGTAGACCGCCGTGTCGCCGTGTGGGTGATACTTACCAATCACGTCGCCGACCACGCGTGCCGATTTCTTGTAGGGCTTGTTCCATTCATTGCCCAACTCACCCATCGCGAACAGGACCCGACGGTGAACCGGCTTGAGGCCGTCGCGCACATCAGGGAGGGCGCGCCCGACGATCACGCTCATCGCATAGTCCAGGTAGGACTGTTGCATCTCGTCTTCGAGATTGACGGGCAGGATTTCCTTGGCGAAGTCGGTCATCGATGGCTTTCCAATCTGCACCCCGGGTGATGGTGCGAACGCGGGCGCCCGGCCGGGGAGCGGGCTCGCTTATTTTAAGGGCGAATCAAGCGCAAGATAGTACCACACCCTTGAAGGTGCGACATAGGCGAAAAATGGCCCAGAGCGGCTTACAGGGCGCGAGAGCGAACTCTCGCAGATGCCAAAGCCCGTTTTTCAAATCTGCCGACTGGCAATCAGAAGCGCACTGCGGGCGTCTCGATCGGCAGGCCGTTGCCGCGCGAGGCGACACAGTCCTGCATTGCCAGGGTAGTGACGTCGAGAAAGGCATAACCGCTGACGGGTTGGGCCCGCAAGGCGCCGGACGCCACCGACAGCGCCCCGCACAGCACCCGACGCGGCGTCATTTCAGCGTCACCAGGTAGGCGACCAGATCCTCGACCTGCTGCGCCGAGAGGAAGGTCTTGCACCGGTAATGTTATTGCAAAAACGACAGGCAATTTGACGCATTGACCGACGTCATTCACGCCAGCGGGAGGGAGGTCTTGTCGATCACGCGGCGCATCACGAAACTCGAATGCACGCCGCTCACCCCCTCGATGCGCGTGATCTTGTCGAGCAACAAGCCCTGATAGGCGTCCATGTCGCGCACGATGACCTTGAGCTGGTAGTCGGCATCCTGGCCGGTGATCAAGAGGCACTCGAGCACTTCCGGCAGGGCACGCACCCGCTCCTCGAACGCGGCGAAGCGCTCCGGGGTATGCCGATCCATCGAGATGTGGATCAGTGCGAGCAGGCTCAAGCCGAGCCGCCGTGCATCCAGTACCGCCCGATAGCCGGTGATCAGGCCGCTTTCCTCGAGCGCACGCACCCGCCGCAGGCAGGGCGATGGCGAGAGTCCGATGCGCTCGGCCAGCTCCTGGTTGCTGATCCGCCCCTCCTCCTGCAACACCTCCAGGATCCGTCGGTCGTAGCGGTCCAAGTCCATTTTCTGCCCCCTCCCACCGAGACAAAAGCATCTGATGCCAGAAATTTTATCTGACACGCAATTATATTTCAATATTGGTGTATATTGGCGCTCAATTAGCAATCATTTGCCGTGCTCGCTGCCCTATCCTTTCAACGTCGGCCACAAGCCGGTCAGCGACTGCCAAGGACTCACGAGGTCTCGCGCAGCAGCGGCCCCGCCAGGGGAAGAAACACCAGCCGCCCCTCCCCGGACCGGGGAGGTCAGGCGCACACACAACAACCTCTTTGGGAGCCATCAACAGTGAGCAGCTTCGACCATCGCAAGTACCGCCCGGCAAGGCCCGTTGCGCTGCGCAACCGCCACTGGCCGGACCAGTCAATCGACAGCGCCCCGATCTGGGCCAGCGTCGACCTGCGCGATGGCAACCAGGCACTGCTCGAACCGATGAACGTCACCCAGAAGCGCCGCTTGTGGGATTTGTTGGTAAAGATCGGGCTGAAGGAGATCGAGGTCGGTTTCCCTTCCGCGAGTCAGCCGGATTACGACTTCGTGCGCTGGCTGATCGAGAACGACCGCATTCCGGCGGACGTCACCGTGCAGGTCCTCGTACAGGCCCGCGAGTCGCTGGTCAAGCGCACCTTCGAGGCGTTGAAGGGCGCGCGGCGGGCGATCGTCCATGTCTACAACTCGACCTCGACGGTGCAGCGCGAGCGCGTGTTCGGCCGCGATCGCGAGGGTATTAAGCAGATTGCGGTGCAGGGCGCGCAGCTGTTGCTCGACGAGGCGCGCAAACACCCCGAGACCGAGTGGGTGTTCCAGTATTCGCCGGAGAGCTTTTCAGCTACCGAGTGGGACTATGCGGTCGAGGTCTGTGATGCGGTTACCGCGATCTGGCAACCGACGCCGGCGCACCCCTGCATCATCAACCTGCCGGCCACGGTCGAAAGCAGTACACCGAACCTGTTTGCCGATCAGGTCGAGTATTTCTGTCACCATGTGGCGAGACGCGAGGCAGTGATCGTATCGCTGCACACGCACAACGATCGCGGCACCGCGGTGGCCGCCGCGGAGTTGGGCCTGATGGCCGGCGCGGACCGCGTCGAGGGCACCTTGCTCGGCAACGGCGAACGCACCGGAAATATGGACATCGTGACGCTGGCCATGAACTTGTACAGTCAGGGCGTCGACCCGCAGCTGGATCTGTCCAACCCGGACGAGATCATCCAGGTCTACACCCAGTCCACCGGGCTGCCGGTCCACCCGCGCCACCCATGGGTCGGAGAACTGGTCTACACCGCGTTTTCCGGCAGTCATCAGGACGCGATCCGAAAGTGCCTGCTCAAGCAGGTGGAGGACGAGCCCTGGCAGGTTGCCTATCTGCCGATCGACCCGCGCGACCTGGGCCGCGACTACCAGGCCGTCATAAGGGTCAACAGCCAGTCTGGTAAAGGCGGCGTGGCCTTCGTGCTGGAGCGTGACTACGGACTCTCACTGCCACGCTGGATGCAGGTCGAGCTGGCGCAGATAGTCCAGCGCGAAAGCGAAAACCACAGCGGCGAGATCAGCGCTGAACGCATCCACGAGTTGTTCCTGCAGCACTTTGCCGACGCGCGGCATCCGCTGACCCTGCTCGGCTACCGCCTCGATCGCCGTGATGGTATCGATCTGATCGAGGCACAGATCGACGATGCCGGACAGGTGAGCACGCTCCACGGCAGCGGCGAGGGTGCGATCGAGGCATTCGTCGACGCCTGGACGGCCGCTTACGGCAACCGCGTCAATGTGGTCGACTACAGCGAACACGCCATCGGCTCTGGCACCGCGGCCGACGCGGTGGCCTATGTGCAGCTGAGCATCGACGGGCGTCGGGCGGCCGGGGCCGCGTTCGACCGGGACACCGTGAGCGCATCGATGCGCGCGGTGCTCGCTGCGATGAACCGGGCCCTGCTGACCCGGGCGGCTGCCTGAACCGTACCCAGTGGGCGATGCGCCAGCATTCGAGCCCTGCGATGCCTGGTGATGCCGCTGCCGGGTGAGTCGATGCGCTGCCGTCCCTTCACGAAGGGGCGGTTTCGGGCCCATCGGAAGCGGTATCAGGCGGCTATTTCGATTATTGACACCCCGTTCTCTCAAAAGGTGTTGTGTTTCGGGCAGGCTGACGCCTGAGTCGAGCGACGCCCGCTCATCGGAGCCGCTTGGCCGCGATGGCAGTTGCTCGCCGCGCCGTCAGACACCCAGATGCCTCACCGGGTCAGGCAGCGCGCTGGCATTCCGCCGGCGCGGATGGACGACAGCGCCCGGGTAGGGCTAAATGGTTGCAGTCGGTAAGAGTGCCAGCGTTCCAGGCATAGAGGGGTGGCAGGAAGGGCCTTTTCCATGGAATCGATTTGTGGCTAGAAAATTCTTAATCGAAACGGCCTCTGGCGAAAAGAATCCGTTCTTGCGCGGCGTTCTCGTCGAGTCGCTGGTACGCTCCGGCCTCCCGTTCGAAGATGCCTACCTGCTTGCGCAGACGGCCCGTACTCAACTCGAGGGCAAGTCCAAGGTCACGACAGATACACTCAGACAATGGGTGATCGCGGAACTTCAGCAACGTTTCGGGGATGCACGGGCCGGGGCCTACGCATTGGGGTCTTCGACGGATCGGCAGATCATGGTCCGCACCTCGACCGAGCTTGCGCCTTTTTCAGCGGGCCTGCTTGCGCGTACGATCGAAGCCTGCGCGATCGATCGCGCTGATGCCCTGGAGGCGGCCAAACAGACACATGACGATCTGCGCAAGGCGGGGGCCGAGGTCGTCGATACCTCCGACCTCAGACACATTGTGGAAAGATGCCTGAGGCAGCACTGCTCGGCGTCTGCAGCGGATCATTTTCTCGCCTGGCAACGCTTCAGGGCGAGTGGCCTGCCGTTGATCCTGCTGATCGGCGGCGTGACCGGTACCGGAAAGAGCACGCTGACAACCGAGTTGGCCTACAAGCTGAACATCGTGAGGACTCAGTCCACCGATATGATGCGTGAGATCGTGCGCTGCTACCTTCCCCGCGACAAGATCGCGACCCTGGACTATTCGAGTTTCGATGCCTGGCGGGGGCTGCCGGATAACAAGAGCTCCGCGGATGATGTCGACCAGAAACAGGTGATCGAGGGATTTATTTCGCAATTCGAGAACGTCAAGCACGGGCTCGAGGCGACCATCCAACGCGCCGTGAAGGAGGTCCAGGATCTCATCGTCGACGGGGTGCATATCCTGCCGGCGAGGCTCGATCTGGACGTCGCGCGCGATCAGGCGATCGTGGTTCCGCTGATGCTGGTCGTGCCGAACAAGAAGACGCTTTCAAAACGCCTCAAGCACCGGGCAAGGGAGCAGACGCAGCGACCGTCGTCACGCTACCTCGAAGGACTCGATCAGATATGGACACTGCAATCATTTCTGGTTGCAGAGGCGGAAGATCGCGACGTCCCGTTGATCGTCAACAGTGATGTCGATGAGGCCCTGCGTGAACTCCTGATGGAGATCAGCATCAAGATCAGTCGGCATTTTCCGCCCGGCAACTGACCATGAAACGGAATATGCCGGAGCAGGACTCCGCGCGTCCATTCGCACCGCGGCCTGCAAAACGGGCGGCCATCGCACCGCTCTGGTGGGCCTACTTTCCGGTTGGTCTCATGGCGCTGATTGGCGTCATGATCACGATTGTGCAATACACCCAATCCGTCGAGCGGGCGCAGAATCAGGTCGAGACTGCCTTTCGCGACGTGGCCCGGGACCGCATTCTGGTGGTGCGACGGGAACTCCGGGGGGCCCTTGGCATCGTGCAGGATATCGCCAGCTTTTTCGAGGCCTCGAAGATCGTTGATCGGCGCGATTTCAGAAAGTTCGTGGGCCCCTCTCTGAAGCGCTTCCCTGGGATAAGGAAGCTGGCATGGGTGCCCAAGGTGTCCGCCGAGGATCGCTCCGAATTCGTCGAGCAGGCACGGAGGAGTTTTCCACCCTTTGAGATTACCGAGACAGATCCTTCGGGGGCGCCGATCGGCGCGCAGGAACGATCCGTCTACTACCCGACCCTCTACGTGCAACCTTACGGCAGCAACAAAACCGACCTGGGGCTCGATCTGGGCACGGATCCAGTCGCATCGGCGTTGCTCCGCGAGGCCGAGCTTGCGCGCGAGCCGCGGATTTCTCCGGGCATCCCCTTGGACGGCGAGACCGAAGGGAAGACGGCCATCGCCATCGCGGCCCCGGTGTTCTTTGAAACCGAGGAATCAGAAGGTGACGGCGACCCCTCACCCGCCGAAATCAGAGGATTTGCGCTCGGCGTCTTCCTGGTCGGAGACATCGTTGAGTTGGGCCTTGCCAACCTCAGCCTCGGAGGGATCGACCTGCATTTTTACCAATATCGTGCCGACGGGGGAAAGGAGCTGCTCTACAGGCATTACTCCCGTCTGGGAGACCAGGCGGACACAGACTTGGGTGCCCGCAGCCCGGGACTGAGCCTGAATGAACAGATTGTGGTTGGCAGCCAGCAGTGGCTGGTAGTGTCCAACGCCGCCGCGGGAAGATACCAGATCGAATTTTTCAGCAGCTGGGCGATTCTTGGCGGCGGACTCGCCTTCACCGCACTGCTCACCACTTATCTCATTTCCCTCGTCGGTCGGGCCCGACGGGTTCGGGTGGAGGTCGAACAGAGGACCTCGCAACTGCAGGAGGTGGTCCAGGCATTGAATCGCGAAATGGTCGAACGTAAATCGGCCGAGCAGGAGCTGCAGAGGCTCAACGAGAGCCTGGAGCACCACATAGCCAGCCGCACCGCCGAGGCCGAGCGAAAGGCCCAGTATCTCGAGCAGTTTGCGTACGTGACCTCCCACGATCTGAAGGCCCCGCTGCGGGCAGTCGCAAATCTGGCCCAATGGATCGAGGAAGATCTAGACGACCGGCTGGACGATTCCTCGCGCGAACAGCTCGGCCTGCTGCGTGACCGCGTGCGCAGGATGAACGATCTGATCGAAGGGCTGCTGGAGTATT
>Ga0316197_10003092_pt1 | contig 11830 bp, 10 predicted proteins | sample OudBiesiAoxic_MG_FD_204939 | JGI IMG/M metagenome (GOLD analysis project Ga0316197, IMG submission 204939) | Coastal sediment microbial communities from Oude Bieten Haven, Netherlands - site A oxic | ecosystem: Environmental > Aquatic > Marine > Coastal > Sediment | place: Netherlands...
GATCGCGGATCGCATCCTCTGACAGCGCAGCCGTCACTTCTGGATCGGCCATGAGTTCGGCGAGGAAATCCTTGTTCTCCTGCCAGACTTTCATCGCGTTGCGCTGCACGAGGCGATAGGCGTCTTCACGCGACACACCCGCATTGGTCAGCGCCAGCAGCACGCGCTGGGAGTGAATGAGGCCGCCGAGCCGGTCCATGTTGGCCTGCATGCGCTCCGGATAGACCATCAGCCCCTCGATCACGCCGGTGAGACGCGCCAACGCAAAGTCGAGCGTAACGGTGGCGTCGGGGCCGATCATCCGCTCCACGGACGAGTGCGAGATATCCCGCTCGTGCCAAAGAGCCACGTTCTCCATGGCGGGAATCGCGTAGCCGCGCACGATGCGGGCGAGGCCGGTCAGGTTTTCCGACAGCACTGGATTGCGCTTATGGGGCATGGCGGACGAGCCCTTCTGCCCCTTGGAGAAGAATTCCTCTGCTTCAAGCACTTCTGTCCGCTGGAGATGGCGGATTTCGGTGGCAAGCCGCTCCACGGAGCTGGCGATGATCGCTAGCGTGGCAAAATAGGCCGCGTGCCGGTCCCGCGGGATTACCTGGGTGGAGATCGGCTCAGGGCGGAGGCCGAGTTTCTCGGCCACATAGGCCTCGATGCGCGGATCCACATGGGCAAACGTGCCCACGGCGCCGGAGATGGCGCAGGTTGCAACTTCCTCGCGGGCCTGGATCATGCGGTCGCGGTTGCGGGCGAACTCGGCATAGGCCTGGGCCAGCTTCAAACCAAAGGTCGTCGGTTCGGCGTGAATGCCATGGCTGCGGCCGACGGTGACCGTGTGCTTGTGTTCATGCGCGCGCGTCTTGAGGGCCGCGAGCAGCCCATCGAGGTCGGCAATTAGAATGTCCGCGGCTTCGGTCAGCTGCACGTTGAAGCAGGTGTCGAGCACGTCGGAGGAGGTGAGGCCGGCGTGGAGGTAGCGGGCCTTGGGCCCCACATGCTCGGCCACTGAAGTTAGGAAAGCGATTACGTCGTGCTTCACCTCCCGTTCGATTTCGTCGATCCGGTCGATGTTGAAGCCGCCCCGCGCCTTGACGGCCTCCGCCGCCTCTTTGGGGATCATGCCGAATTCGGCCATGGCCTCGGCGGCCGTGACTTCGATCTTGAGCCAGATGCGGTATTTGTTTTCGGGCTCCCAGATGTCGGTCATCTGGGAGCGGCTGTAGCGCGGAATCATAAAGGTTCAGGCCTTTCCAGGTCCCCGGGGCCTGCCGCGCAGAGGGGCCGGCCGGGACTCCGGTTTCGTTTGGGTTCTAAAGCTCGACGGTTCGAGGCTCGCGTGTGCCGAACAGAGCGACATAGACGGCTGCGCCGAGCGCGAGGGCCGCGAAGCCGAGCCGTGGTGGAAGCAGCATATCGAGCAGGAACGTGTAGAAGTCGTTCACCGATGCGCCGTACAGCCCCCCGAGAGACCAGTCGGCCTGGCTCGGATACGTCGCGTGGATGTAGGCGAAGCGCAGGAAGCCGCCGAAGCTGCAGAATGCCACCAAGAAAATGAACAGGGCGAACAGGGTGCGCATGATGAAGCCGCGATGGGCCACAAAGCGCTGGCACCACCATGTGACCAGTGCCGCCAGCAAGCCGGCAAAGCCGACAATACGAACCGTATGCTGGGTTTGCGGGGTCATGACCGTATTCATGTAGTCCCCGACCATCAGGGCCCAGGTGGACAATCCAATCACGATCGCGAAAGCCGCCGCGAGAATGAACCCGACCACTTTGGTGAATGTCAGCTTTTCCATCGCAGCTTGCCCTCCGAGCACTCGATTGCAGGAGGAATATGCAAGGGAAACGGCCCGACTGCAATGGACGGAAACACGCAGGCTTGCCGCTCTTCACGCTTTGTGGTCCGATCCGGCTCCTAAAGACAGAAAGGCGGCCGGCTTATGGCATTCGAGGACCTGAAGGCAGAACTCGCGCTTCTGATCAATCAGATGGAAAACCAGCCTGAGGATAGCCACGAGCTCTATATGCAAGTTCGGGAAAAGCTGAACGAGATGCGTGCCTTCGGCATGCCCTTGCCTGAGGACCTGGTGCGGCTCGAAGAAGAGCTGGAAGCATCGTTCGCGGCCGAGCAGGAGACGAAAAAAGGCTAAGCACGGCGCCGCTGGCCCAAACTCTCCAAGGCGGTCTTAGGAATCCTCGTCGATCTGCTCGTAGGTGCCGTTCGCCCAGTTATAGACCGCATATGGCGGCAGGCTCGGATCGCCTTTCTCATCAAACCCGAAATCGCCGATCACCGAGCGGACCGTGCTGTCGTTAAGCGCTTTGACGACCTCCGGCGCATCGGTCGTGCCGGCCCTCTTGACCGCTTCCGCCCAGGCCTGGATCGCCGCGTAGGTGTAGAGCACATAGCCTTCCGGCTCGATGCCCTTTGCCTTCAGGCGTTTCACCACGTCTGCCGCTGCTGGGTTGCGTCTCGGGTCGGGGGAGAATGTCATTAACGTGCCTTCGCCAGCCGGCCCGGTGATGGACCAGTATTCCTGGGTGACGAGCGCGTCACCGCCCATCAGGACGGCATCCATCTCCTGATCGCGCATCTGCCGCAGAATGAGGCCCGCCTCGGTGTGATAGCCGCCAATGAACAGCGCATCCACGTCGGCTCGTTTCAGCTTGGAGACGAGGGCGGAATAGTCCTTCTCGCCCGCCGTGATCGACTCGCGGAACACTTCCTGGACACCGGCCGAATTCAGGGACTTCTTCACCTCGTTGGCAAGGCCGCGCCCATAGGCCGTCTTGTCGTCGATAATGGCGATGTTCTTGTCGCCGAAATGCTTGGCGAGATAGGCGCCCGCGACCTCTCCCTGCTTATCATCGCGGCCACAGACACGATAGATATTGGGACCCGCGCGCTTGTCCGTCAGCGCCGGGTTCGTGGAGGCCGGCGAGATCATAACGAGATTGCTCTCGGCATAGACGTTCGATGCGGGAATCGACGAGCCGGAGCAGAAATGGCCGGCGACCAGCGCGACATTGTCGCCGGCCATTTGGTTTGCGACCGCGACGGCCTGCTTGGGATCGCAGGCATCGTCACCGACTTGCAGCTTCAGCTTTTTGCCGAGCACGCCGCCGGCGGCGTTGATGTCTGCGACGGCGGTCTCGCCGCCCGTCGTCATTTGAGTGCCGAGCGACGCATATTGCCCGGTCTGGGGACCGGCAACGGCCACCTTGATGACGTTGGGATCGTCCTCACCATTGCAGGCCGCCAGAGCGATGCCGCAGGCGGCGACGGCGAGCAAGGAAGTCAAACGCATCATGCCGGTCTCCCTTCGATGAGCCGCGCCTCGTAACGTAGTAACGAGTCGGGCATACGCTAAGTTATCGAGTCTTCCAAGTGAGCGGGCTCGTCCGCTCGTAGAGCCAATGATACTGTGTGACCATCTGCGTCGCGCGCATGGTGCGATAGCCAAGTAGTCCGGCAGCCAACAGCACCACATAGGCGACCGCGTAGTAGTAAGGGGACTGCAGCGTGCCGTCGAACAGGGCATAATTGAAAAAGCGCACCGCGGCGGCGAGCAGCGCCGTATAGAACACGAGCCGCCACAGCGGCCTCCATGCCCGCGCAAGGCCGCGGCCTGCAAGAAAAGCGGCGCCACCACCAATGATCAGTGTCAGGACGAAAAAGACGCGCAGGCCATCGTCGGTGATCCAGGGGGTTATCGTTTGGGCCGCCGTGCTCACGATGCTGTTGGCTCCCTGGCGGGACTTGCGGCGCCTTCGAGATAGGCGCTGCGGACGTCTTCGGAGGCCAGCAACTGCTCTCCCGTGCCGGAAATAGTGATACGCCCATTCACCAACACGTAGCCGCGGTCGGCGAGCTTCAGGGCGTGATAGGCGTTCTGCTCCACTAAGAAGACGGTCAGGCCGTCCTCGTTCAGGGCTTTAATCGCCTCGAAAATCTGCTTCACCACGAGCGGTGCCAAGCCGAGCGAGGGCTCGTCCAGCAGCAAAAGCTTGGGGCGACCCATCAGCGCGCGGGCAATGGCGAGCATTTGCTGCTCGCCGCCGGACAACGTTCCGCCGCGCTGGTCGGACCGGTCCTTCAGCCGCGGGAAGAGGGCGAAGACGCGTGCGAGATCGGTGTCGAAGCGATCCGGCGCGCTTGCGACAATGGCGCCCATCTGCAGATTCTCCATCACCGTCATGCGGCCGAAGATGCGTCGGCCTTCCGGCGATTGGCAAATGCCGAGCCGAGCGATTTCATGCGTGGGGAAGTGCGTAATGTCCTGGTCGTCGAAGATCACCCGCCCGTGCGATGCGCGTGGGTGGCCGCAAATGGTCATCATGGTTGTTGACTTGCCGGCACCGTTGGCCCCGATCAGGGAGACGATTTCGCCAGGCCGGACATGGAGGCTGACATCGTGCAGGACCGGCAGCCGGCCATAGGCGGCGGTGATTCTCTTAAGCGCAAGAAGCGGCGTTGTCTTAGATGAGCTTTCCTGTGCGCTCATGGCCGGGCCTCCAGCGCGGCCGCTTCCTCGTCCGACACGCCGAGGTAGGCGGCGATCACTTCCGGATCGTTGCGGACCTCGCTCGGCGTTCCGTCGGCGATCTTCTTGCCATAGTCGAGCACGATGACATGGTCGGAGATGCGCATGACGACGCTCATATCGTGCTCGATGAGGAAGATCGCCGTGCCGTTTGTCTCACGGATTGTTTGGAGAAGCGCGTTCAAAACCTCGCTCTCCCTCGCGTTCAGCCCCGCCGCCGGTTCGTCGAGACAGAGAAGCCGGGGCTTTGTGCACATAGCGCGGGCGATTTCAAGACGCCGCTGGTCGCCATAGGGGAGCCCGCCCGCCGCCTCGTCGGCACGGGCCAGAAGCCCGATCCGGCCCAGCCAAGAACGGGCGAGGTCGACTGCATCCTGTTGAGCGCGGCCGAACTGGCCGACGCCGAGAAGGGCGCCGAAAGAAAAACCGGAGGCGCGTGACAGCACGTTGTGTTGCGCGACCATGAGATTTTCCAAGACGGTCATGCCGGGAAACAGACGGATGTTCTGAAACGTCCGGGCTACACGGGCCTCGGCGGCGATCTCATAGTCGGCAAGGCGCTCGAGGTAGAAGGACTCTTGGTCGTCTGCTTTGAGCGTGAGCATGCCTTCCGTTGGCTTGTAGAATCCGGTGATGCAATTGAAGACTGTAGTTTTGCCGGCGCCGTTGGGGCCGATCAGCGCGGTGATATCCTGGCGTCCCACCGAGAAGGACACATCGTCCACGGCGGTGAGCCCGCCGAACCGCATGGTCAGGTGTTTGACGTCCAGGACAGGATCTTTGTCCCAGGGTCTGACGCCGTCATCACTCATCCGCGGCCCTGCCTCACGAGATCGCCGGAGATGGTGTCCGCATCCTGGAGCGTGATTGTGGGGGCGCGGTAGGAGACGAGACCGCGCGGCCGCCAAACCATGATGCCCACCATGGCGATGCCGAAGAGCAGCATACGGTAGAGCGATGGGTCGAAATCCGAACCGAAAATCGCCTGAAGTCCGGCGGTGTGGCGCAGCGCTTCGAAGCCGCCCACCATGACGACGGCTGCTATAGCGACACCAAGCTGGCTGCCCATCCCGCCCAATACGACAATGGCGAGAATGATCGCGGATTCGATGAAGGTGAAACTCTCAGGACTGACGAATCCCTGACGCGTGGCGAAGAAGCAGCCCGCCAGTCCGCCGAACATGGCGCCGGTGGCAAACGCGCTGAGCTTGGTCACGGTCGTGTTGATGCCGAGCGAGCGGCAGGCGATCTCATCCTCGCGCATGGCTTCCCAGGCCCGTCCCACGGGAAGCCGCCGCAAGCGCAAGGTCACGAGGTTGGTCAGGAGGGCCAGTACCAGAATGACGTAGTAGAGGAAGATGAGGGCGTGCAGCCCGTCATAAGGCACGCCGAAAAACTTGCTGAACGTCATGCCTTCCGCAAAGGGCGAGAAGGGCAGGCCGAAAAATGTCGGCTTGGGAATGCCCGCAACGCCGTTCGGACCGCCTGTCACATCCGTCCAATTGAGCAGGACGATACGGACGATCTCGCCGAAGGCCAAGGTGACGATGGCGAGATAGTCGCCGCGCAAACGTAAGACGGGAAATCCGAGAATGATGCCCCACAGCGCGGCAGCGGCGCCCGCGATGGGAAGGCAAATCCAAAACCCCAGACCGAAATGCGTCGCCAGTAGCGCGAATGTGTAGGCGCCCACGGCGTAGAAGGCGACGTAGCCGAGGTCGAGGAGGCCGGCGAGTCCCACCACGATGTTCAGCCCCCAGCCCAGCATCACATAGGTGAGGATGAGGATGGAAAGGTCGAACCAGTAGCGGAGCGGCAATCCGAGGCGAAAGGCGGACTCGATGGTATAGGTCACGATCGGAAAGAACAGCGCGAAGGCGATGCCGCCGGCGATGAAGATCTGCGCGTAAGGCAGACTCGGAAATCTCTCGAGCACCACGCGCCGCAGGAGGCCGAGCCCGATAAACAGAAGCACGACCGTTCCGAGCAGCCCGTAGATCGCCGCCCCCAGCACAAACCCTGTCACGACCACAGTCGCAGCAAGGGCGAGCGTCACGGAGAACGTCATGAGGTCGCGCTTGTCGAACGGCTCCGACGTGAAGAGTTTTGCGAACGGAGCGGTCAGCGGATAGTGCGCCTGCCACACGAAGAGATTCAACGCCAGCCGGCCGAAGAACACGATGACGACGACCGTTGCCAGCAGACCCGGCCGGGGCAGCAGAGTCAGGCCCGTGGCGCTGTCGACGGTGCGCAAGCCCAGGACCAGCGAGAACAGTGCGAAAGCGATAATCGCGGCGAGCAGGGAATCGCTCAGTGCAGAGACGAGTTTCTGGTCGCGGGTTTTGTCGGTTTCCGTCAAGCGCTACACCTTTTCGACCTCGGGCCGGCCAAGTAGCCCCGTCGGGAAGAAGATGAGGACGATGGCAAGCATCGAGAATGCCGCCACATCCTTGTACTCGATGGTGAAATAGGCGGACCAGAACGTCTCGATCAGACCGATCACGAGGCCGCCCAGCATCGCGCCGGGAATAGATCCGATGCCGCCGAACACCGCCGCCGTAAACGCCTTGATGCCGACGATGAAGCCGATGAAGAAATCGATCACGCCGTAATAGAGGAGGTAGAGGAGCCCGGCGACGGCTGCGAGGCCCGCCCCGAGGACGAAGGTCAGAGAGATGGTGCGGTCCACATCCACGCCGGACAGTGCGGCCATCAGCCGGTCCTGCTCGCAGGCCCGCTGCGACCGTCCGAGCGCCGTCCGATTGATCATGAGCCAGAACGCACCCATCACCAGAAACGTGGTAGCCACGATCAGGATCTGAATGTTCGACACGATGACCGTGAAGGAGCCCTGCTGAAACAACTCGTAGCCGCCGGTGATCACGGGCTGAAGCGGCTTCACACGCGCGCCTTGCGCGATCTGGATGAAGTTCTGCAGCACGATCGACATGCCGATTGCCGTGATGAGCGGGGCGAGGCGGAAAGAGCCCCGCAAGGGCCGATAGGCGACGCGCTCCACGGTCCAGCCCCAAATGGCGGTCAGCCCGATGGCGATGATGAGAACAAGAAGCAGAGCCAGCGGCACGGCGGTCACGCCAATGGCGGTCAGCGCCAGAAACGCGATCAGGGCGATGAACGCACCGACCATGAAAATATCGCCATGGGCGAAATTGATCATACCGATGATGCCATACACCATCGTATAGCCGATCGCGATCAGGCCATAGATGGAGCCCAGCGTCACGCCGTTGATGAGCTGCTGCAGGAAATAAGCCATGGATGCCTGCTGCGCCTTCCCCCCGTTGGGCTATGCAGACTCATACGGAAGACGCGCGGGCCCCACACGCGTGTAAGCCCTCAGGCGAGCGAAACACGGGCTCTCGCGTCAAGTCCTCATCTTTCTAGCAAGAAGGGCGTGTCCTGTGCATGCCCAAATTCAGAGCAACAGGTGCGAGCCGTCGCAATATGGCGGGTCGCCCGTATCTTTGCAGCCGCACAGAAGCGCCGTTTCCGTGCGTTCGGCGGTAAACATCAAGGGCTCGATGCCCGTTCCTGCATGGGCGCCATCGCAAAAAGGTTGGTTCTTGCTGCGTCCGCAGCGGCACCACGCGTAGCGTTTGCCCTCTTCAAGCTCAACTTGATAGGGGTTGAGCTGTGGGCGTTCCGGCTCTTCGGTCATTCAATTTTCCCAGCTTATTTATCAACCAGTAGCCACATCCTGCTTAGCCAATTCGGCTTTGGGTGACAAGGAAACCCCAACGGGTGGCCTTAAGAAGGCCTGTGGTTTCTTGGCGTCTAATCTGGCCTGAATTAGCCGTTCCGGCGAATCCCCGCAAGGAAGCGTTTTTTTGCAAGAACCCTTGAGTCTGAAGTCCATCCGCATCATAGAGGGCAGGCAGCTGTTTCCCGCCTGCGCCGTCGGATTCCATATGGCCGCAGGACCCGCGGAAGCAGCACTTGGACGCAGCGGGGGCATGGCGAATCTGGAGGCCGCCCGTGGCTGAACTGATCTTTGTTCTTTTGGCGCTGGCGCTGTTTTTTGCGCTGGCGATGAACCGTGTATCCTTCCGGACGTGGGCGGTCGGTGTCGCGATCTACACGCTGGCTCTTCAAATCACATTCGGGTTTCAGCTCTGGTCCTTCGCCGGGTGGCTCTTGGCGGGGCTGCTCTATGCGGCGGGCCTGCCGAACGTGAAGCGCACCTACATCACCAAGCCGGTGTTCGGTGCCTTGAAGGGCGCCATGCCCTCAATTTCGGAGACCGAGCGGGAAGCGCTCGAAGCAGGCACGACGGGCTGGGACGCCGAACTCTTCAGCGGGCGCCCCGACTATTCGAAGCTGCGCCGCGTCGCGCCCATCACGCTGAGCGACGAAGAGCGCGCTTTCCTAGACGGTCCCACCGAGGAGTTGTGCCAAAAGCTCGACGATTGGCGGATCCGGCACGACTTTCACGACATTCCCGGCGAGATCTGGCAGTTCGTGCGCGAGAAGGGCTTTCTCGGCATGCTCATTTCCAAGGAGCATGGCGGGCTCGGATTTTCGGCACAGGCCCAATCGCTCGTGCTGGGCAAGATTTCGACCAAGAGTCCGGATGGCTGCATCATCGTGATGGTGCCGAACTCGCTCGGGCCCGGCGAATTGATCGAGAAATACGGCACGGACCAGCAGAAGGCCCATTATTTGCCGCGGCTGGCCAAGGGCGCCGAGATTCCGTGCTTCGCGCTGACGGGGCCGTTTTCAGGTTCGGATGCCGTGTCCATGCGCGACGTGGGGGTAGTCACCAAGGGTGTGCATGCGGGCGTTGAGACGCTGGGCATAAAGCTCACCTGGGATAAGCGCTACATCACGCTGGCGCCCAAAGCCTCGTTGCTCGGTCTTGCTTTCCGGCTGCTGGATCCGGACAACCATCTGGGTCAGGGCGAGGAGGTCGGCATCACCCTCGCGCTAATTCCGACCGATCATCCGGGCGTCGAGACCGGACGCCGCCATCTGCCGTCGGGTGCGGCCTTCCCCAACGGTCCCACGCGCGGGCGCGACGTCTTCATCCCCTTGGACTGGGTCATCGGGGGGCCCGACCGTGCCGGGCAGGGCTGGCGTATGCTGATGAACTGTTTGGCAGCGGGGCGGTCCATATCGCTGCCGGCCACAAGCGCCGCCGCGGCCAAGGCGGTCGCACGTCACAGCACCGCCTATGCCCGGGTCCGCAAACAGTTCGGACTGCCGATCGGCTACATGGACGGCGTGGAGGAGCCGCTGGCCCGTCTCATAGAGAACGCCTATGGACTCGAGGCCGCACGCGCCGTTACCGCCTCCATGGTCTCCGCCGGCGAGAAACCCGCCGTGATTTCCGCGCTGCTGAAATACCTCTCGACCGCGCGCATGCGCGAGAGCGTGAACGACGCCCTCGACATCCATGGCGGGCGGGGCATTTGCGACGGGCCGTCGAACTATCTGCAGAGCGCCTATCAGATGGTGCCCGTGGGCATCACGGTGGAAGGCGCCAATATTCTGACGCGCTCGCTCATTACATTTGCGCAAGGTGCGCTACGCAGTCACCCTTATCTGCTAGCCGAGATTGAGGCGTTGAGCGACGAGGATCGCGCGCGCGGCCTCGACCGTTTCGAGACCTTGTTCGACGATCACCGGGCCTTCCTGTTTTCGAATGCGACCGGCGCACTCTTCCACAACGCGACCTTCGGGAAGTTCGCCACGGCGCCCGTCGATGTGGGCGAGATGACGCGCTGGTGGAAGCAATTGTCGCGCGCCTCCCGCTCTTTCGCGCTCGTTGCCGACATGACCGTCGCGCTTCTCGGCGGCGGTCTGAAGACTAAGCAGAAAATCACCGGCCGCATGGCCGACGCGCTGGCCGAGCTCTATCTCCTGTCTTCGATCCTCAAACGCTACCAGGACGACGGGCGCCACTGGGCGGATCGCAAAGTTGTGGATTTTTGCGCGAAGAACTGTCTGGCGCGGTTCGACGCCGCCCTGCGCGGCGTGATAGACAATTTCCCGGTGCGTCGGGCGGCCTGGATCATGGGGCCGCTCGTGCTGCCGTTTGGCGTACGGCGCCCCGCGTCCGACAAAGACGCCAAGACCATCGTGCGTCAGGCCCTGCAGCCAGGCGCTTTCCGGGATCGGCTCACCCGCGATATCTACACGTCAGATGATGCGGACGATGCGGTGGGGCTCCTCGAAGTGGCGCTAGTAAAGACCATCGCCAATGAGGAGGCGGAGAAGAAGCTGGAACGCGCGATCCGAAAGGGCGAGGTGCAACGCTTCCACGATCGCGACTGGATTAAGCAAGCGGAAGAGAAAGGCGTCCTGACATCCGAGGAGGCCCGCGAGCTGGCGGACTTGCACGAGCTGGTCGCTCGCGTTATCGCCGTGGACGACTTCCCGCCCGAGGACCCTGGCCGCAACGCGCGATCCGGCCAGAACGACGGCCCTTCAAATCAGCACCTGGCTGCCGAGTAAAACGCCCTCATGCCCATCACCATTCCTGAACTGAAAGACTGGACGCTCTCGATCGACTTCGAGCGTATTGCCTGGGCCATTGCCGACCGCGAGGGCGAGAGCATGAACGCGCTGGGGCGCCGCCCCACCGAAGAGCTGGAGACAATCGTCTCGACGGTCGAGGGCGCCGAGGCCGGCGAGATCAAAGGTCTTGTCCTCATCAGCGCCAAGGATACGAGCTTTATTGCCGGTGCCGACATCAACGAGTTCGACGGCTACGACACCGAGGACAAGATCAAGGATGCGGTGAAACAGACGCTCACCCTGTTCGACCGGATCGAAAAACTGCCCGTGCCCGTGGTTGCGGCGATTCACGGCTATTGCCTGGGCGGCGGACTGGAATTGGCTCTTGCCTGCCATTTCCGCATCGCGGATCGCGAAGAGGGGACGCGGCTCGGCTTTCCGGAGGTCAAGCTCGGCATCTTTCCCGGCCTGAACGGAACCGTCCGGGCGATTCGTGCCGCAGGGCCCCTGGACGGCATGACCGCGATGCTCACGGGCAAGATGCTACGCCCTGGCGCGGCGCGTGCCATGGGGCTTGTCGATCAACTCGTACCCACACGGCATAATCTGAGATGGGCCGCGCGCAAGGCCGTCCTCAGGAAGCGCCGCTCCGTAGGCGCGCCGTGGTGGAAGAAGCTCATGACCAAGCAGCCCGTGCGCGGTTTCCTCGCCAAGCAGATGCGCGAGAAGACGGCTGCGAAGGTGCGCGAGGAGCATTATCCCGCCCCGTTCCGGCTGATCGACCTGTTTGAGACCTGTGGCGACGACCC
>Ga0316197_10003093_pt1 | contig 11826 bp, 10 predicted proteins | sample OudBiesiAoxic_MG_FD_204939 | JGI IMG/M metagenome (GOLD analysis project Ga0316197, IMG submission 204939) | Coastal sediment microbial communities from Oude Bieten Haven, Netherlands - site A oxic | ecosystem: Environmental > Aquatic > Marine > Coastal > Sediment | place: Netherlands...
CTCATCTATGCCGCCAACAGGATCCCAGAGATATCCGATACCATTGTCGATATAGACAACGCCATGAAGTGGGGATTTAATTTCGATCTGGGTATATTTGAAACCTGGGATGCGATCGGATTGACGCAGTCGTTAGAGAAAATGGATCGCGACGGATTCAAGGTTCCTGAAATGATCCGAGCGATGATTTCCGCCGGCCACAACTCATTTTACAAGACCGACGGGGGCAAGGTCATGTTTTATGATTTCCCCAGTGGTGGTTATCATGATGTCGCGGTCAGTCCGAACGTTATTTCTCTCAAAGCCGTCAAGGGTGCCCAGAAAGTGATCAAAAGTACGTCATCGGCCACCCTGATCGATCTGGATGACGGCGTGGTCTGTTTGGAGTTTCACACCAAGATGAACGCCTTGAATTCCGAAATTTTGGAATTTCTGGACGAAACGATCGATTACGTCGATGCTAATGAGGCCGGGCTGATCATCGGTAACCAGGCCGGAGGTATGCCCGGTGCCTTTTCGGTCGGAGCCGATCTCAAAGGTATCCTTGACGCCGTCAAGGAGAAGCGTTTTGCAGACATCGAGGCGATAGTTGCCGGGTTGCAATCGGTACTCCAGAAAGCCAAGTACGCACCCTTTCCGATGGTAGCCGCACCGTTCGGAATGACATTGGGAGGCGGGTGCGAGGTCTGTTTGGCAGCCGACAGGATCGTCAGTCACACCGAACTGTATATGGGGCTGGTTGAGGTCGGCGTCGGCCTGCTGCCGGCCGGTGGTGGGTGCCTCAACCTCTGGCGCAAATCCGTTCAGACCATCCCCCAGACGGTTACGGACACGGATCTGGCCCGATTTTTCATACCGGTATTTATGAACATTGCCATGGCGAAGGTGTCAACTTCCGCCGCCGATGCTCAGGCTAACGGTTTCCTTGGGTCTCGGGACCGGATCGTTTTCAACCGGGATTACCTTATCGGTGAGGCCAAGAAGGAAGTTGTTAAAATGTTGGCCGACGGCTATGCGCCACCCGTCAAACGAAAGATTAAGGTTGTCGGTGAATCGGCCCAGGGGATGATTGCGGCCGAAATATATAACATGCACCATGCCGGCTTTATCAGCGCTTATGACGCCCATCTGGCCCAACAGATTGCCTTTGTCATCAGTGGCGGTGAGGTTCGGGCCAACAGTGCAGTGGATGAAGAGGTGGTGCTGATATTGGAACGGAGAGCGTTTATGGACCTCCTGCGCGAGGACAAAACCGTTGCTCGGATCGACCATATGCTAAAGACGGGCAAACCGCTCCGTAACTAAAGCCGATATGGGCGACCGATTGTTGGATGTAAAATATTACCATTCCCGTATGAAGGAATGGATTCCAGGGAGGATCGAACCATGAGAGATGCATATATCGTCACGTCCATCCGGACACCGGGATGCAAGCGCAATAAAGGTGCGTTCAGTGACACAAGACCGGAGGATTTGCTCGCTTTTATCATGTCCGCTGCGGTTGAGCGTACAGCCCCTATCGAAAAAAAAGACGTGGAGGATGTCATGATCGGCTGCTGTTTCCCAGAAGCCGAACAGGGGTTGAACATCGGGCGGCTTGTGAGCCAGATTGCCGGTTTTCCGGTCGAGGTGACCGGCGCCACAGTCAACCGGTTTTGTGCGTCAGGCTTGGAAGCAATCACCGGAGCAGCCCTGAAGGTAATGGCGGGATGGGTGGACGTCGCCATTGGCGGAGGTGTCGAATCGATGACGTATATTCCCATGGGAGGCTTCATGCCCCGACCGCATCCCGATTACACCCGCAAGCACGCCGGTTTGTATGTATCCATGGGCATTACGGCCGAAAATGTCGCTCGAAATTACAAGGTATCGCGCGAGGATCAGGACGACTTCGCTTACCAGTCCCAAATGAAAGCCGCCAATGCCAAGAACAACAACCTTTATAGCGAACTGATTCCAACGCCGGCCACAAAATTTGTTCAGCAGGAAGACGGCACGTTTAAGAAGGAAACACATTTGCAGACATTCGACGATGGCATCAGGGAAAACACCACCCGTGAAGGTCTGGCCGCGTTGCAGCCTGTCTTTGCGGCCGGAGGATCGGTGACGGCGGGAAATTCGTCCCAGACAACCGACGGTGCGGCAGCAACTGTCATTATGAGTGAAGAGAAAATCAATGAATTCGGGATTCGGCCGCTTGCCAAGCTAAGATATTACACCACGGTGGGGTGCAAGCCCGAAGAGATGGGTATTGGCCCGCGATACGCCATTCCCAAGCTGCTCGACAGGGCCGGATTGAAGATCGACGATATCGGGTTGTTTGAGATCAATGAAGCCTTTGCGTCACAGGCCCTTTACTGTGTTCGTGAGCTCGGCATCGACATGGGGAAAGTCAATGTCAACGGCGGTGCCATTGCTTTGGGTCACCCCTTGGGCTGCACCGGTGCCAAGTTGTGCGCGACCCTTCTGGCAAATATGCAGGCTAGCGGCGTCAAATACGGCATCGAGTCGATGTGCATCGGCGGCGGTATGGGCGCAGCGGCACTTTTCGAACTCTGCGATTAGCTGTTGCCGTGGCCGACTGGAACGCTCGGCAATAGAGACTGAGAAAGGCGCCTATGCCCCGCCCCAAAAACGCCATGGAGATCTTTCGATTGCTCGACAAGTCGAATTGCCGCGATTGCGGCGAGAAGACGTGTCTTGCGTTTGCAGGAGCCGTTTTGCGAGGGCAAAGAAGAATCGAAGATTGCCCGAAACTTGATCGCGAAGCAATTGAGCGATTCTCAGAGCCACACCGAAGTCAGGCATCAGGTCAAAATCAGGACGACGGGCTTTTGGCATTGAGAAAAGAGATTGCTGCCGTTGACTTGGCGGCTGCGGCCGAAAGGGCAGGCGGGCGCTATTTTAATGGCCAAATGACCCTTAAAGTCCTTGGCAAAGATTTCAGTATAGACTCCCAGGGAAATTTCTTCACCGATATTCACATCAATCCCTGGGTCGTTGGGCCTTTGTTGATTTATGTTCTCACCGGAAAAGGGTTTCCGGTATCAGGGAACTGGGTCTCGTTTCGCGAGTTAAAAGAAGGCAAAGAGCGCTACCCGCTTTTCCAGAAACGCTGCGAGGCGGTTTTGAAGACAGTGGCGGATGCCTATACCGACCTGTTTGACGACATGGTTCACATTTTCAACGGCCAACAGGTGGATAAGCAGTTCCGGTCGGATATATCCGTTGTACTGTATCCTCTGCCTAAAGTTCCCGTCATGGTATGTTACTGGTTACCGGAAGATGGCATCGAATCGAGTCTCAATCTGTTTTTCGACGAGACAGCAGATGAAAACCTCGGGACTGACGCCGTATTTACTCTCGGTGCCGGGCTGGCTCAAATGTTTGCCAAGCTCGCTATGCGACACGGTTATCCAGCTTCAGATGCCCGTAAAGATTGATTCGACTTGTTCCCGCAGACGCACAGAACCCGTTCGGGCCCTGTCTGTGAGCACGCAACGGGATGTCATTTTTAAATCGGCCCGTTATCCCAATAGCATACGGTCTGTGGCCACATCCTCTTTCTGAATGTCATAGAAACGCGCCACCAGGTCTTCTTGGTTGAGGGCGTTCTTTTCCTCTCCTTCAATATCGAGGATAATTTTACCTCTGTGCAGCATGATCAGGCGGTTACCCATCTGCAGGGCCTGGCGCATGTTGTGGGTGACCATTAGGGTCGTCAGATGTTGTTCGGCAATGATGCTGCGGGTCAGATCCAATATCTGCCGGGCGGTTTTCGGATCCAGTGCCGCGGTGTGCTCATCGAGAAGCAACACCTGAGGCGGCACCAGCGTCGCCATCAACATGGTGAGCGCCTGACGCTGGCCGCCGGAAAGCAGCCCCACCCGATCCCCGAGGCGATTTTCCAGCCCCAAGCCCAGGCGTTGGAGCTTTCTGCGAAAGACATGTCGGTCTGCCCTTTTGACCCCGATGGCCAGGCCGCGCCGTGCCCCCCGGCGCAGGGCCAGGGCCAAATTCTGCTCGATGGTCAGGGTCGCACAGGTACCCATCAAGGGGTCCTGAAACACCCGGCTAATTAACCTGGCGCGCCGGTACTCAGGCCAATGAGCGATATCCTCGCCGTGCAGCAGAAGCTGCCCGCCGTCCGCCGGATAGGTACCGGCCAGGCTGTTGAGCAGGGTGGACTTGCCAGCACCGTTGGAGCCGATGATGGTAATAAAATCGCCTTCTGCAACCTGCAGATCGATTTGGTCCAAGGCCAGTACCTGGTTGATGCTGCCCCTGTGAAAGTATTTGGTGAAACGCTCCAGTCGGATCATACGGGTTTTGTACCGTCAAATTTGCGCTTGATGCTGGGCGCCATCAATGCCGCCACCACGAGCATGGCGGTTATCAGGTTCAGGTCGCTGGGGGTGAAGGCGAATCGCCCCAGCTTCACTCCCAGGGCCAAGGCTATGGCCAGGCGATACAGCACTGAACCCAGAAGCACAGCCACACAGGCCCTCACCACACCTGTTTTACCGAAAACGGTTTCACCCAGAATCACCGAGGCCAAACCAGCAATAATGGTGCCTATGCCCATGTTGACATCGGACGCCCCCTGGTTCTGCGCCACCAGGGCGCCGCTTATGGCCACCAGAGCATTGGACAACCCCACGCCGAAAAAGATGACCTGATGCGTATTGACGCCCAGGCTGGTAATCATTTGGGGATTATCTCCGGTGGCCAGCATGGCCTGTCCGAACTCGGTATGCAGAAACCATATGATCCCGGCGGTGATGCCCACGGCGAAAACGCCGTATAAAACGGGCGCAACAACATAACCGGCAACCCCCAACGACATCATGGGATCCAGCACCGTGGCAACCCCCAACAGAGAAATGTTGGGGCCGTCCATGATACGGATATTGATTGAATAGAGCGCGATCATGGTCAGGATCGATGCCAGCAGGTGCAGAATTTTAAGTTTGGTGTTGAGCAGGGCCGTTACCGCGCCGGCGATGAATCCGGCAATGCCGGCTATGGCCAATGACACAAACGGGTTCACACCGTGGGTGATGGCCACGGCGGACACGGCCGCGCCCAACGGCAGACTGCCGTCTACGGTCAGGTCCGGAAAATCAAGGACACGGAAAGTCAGATAGACACCCAGGACCATGATTCCATAAACCAGGCCCTGCTCCAGAGCACCGATAAAGGCATACCAAGTCATTCTGTGTAAGGTTTCTCCTTAGGCGAGCAATACCGCTTTGTACTATCAACAAAGCGAATTTAGGCCCTATTCATAGATCATGTCCGCTTTTGCTCGGAGCGCTGCGGGAATGGCGACCCCCATTTTTTGAGCGGCTGAAGCATTGATGTGCAGCTGCAACTTTTCCTGGAACTCTACCGCAGTAGTAGCCGGAGCGGCGCCTTGCATAATGCGTTGTGCCAGGGCGCCAGTTTGATACCCATGTTGATAATAGTCGAATCCCATGGCGGCAATGGATCCCCGTTTCACCGAGTCCACATCGGCATTGAACAGTGGCAGCTTATTTTGTTCGCAGACCTTGATCGCCGATTCCAGCGCAGATACCACCGTGTTGTCCGTGGGAATAAAGACGGCATCGACATTTCCCACCAGGCTCTTGACGGCTTGGTAAACATCGCTGGATTTTGACACGGTGGCTTCGACGATTTCGATGTTTAGATTTTTTCCTTCGGCCTGAAACAGCGGCACCAGGATTTTAGAGTTCACCTCGCCGGCGTTATAGAGAAAACCCAATCGTTTGATTTGGGGGAGAAATTCTTTAACCATCATCAGGTGACGATCAACCGGCAGCATATCGGAAACACCGGTTATGTTTGCACCGGGTTGCTTTAGGTCTTTGACCAGACCGGCGCTGACCGGATCGGTGACCGCCGTAAACAGCATGGGGGTTTTCAGCATGTGAGGCGACTTTTTAAGGGCCTGGGCGCAAGCCTGGGCGGTGGGGGTAGCGATGGCCAGTATCATATCCGGCTTTTCGCCCATAATCTGGTGCCCGATCTGATTGGCAGTGGCCATATTGGCCTGGGCATTGTGAACGGTGTACTGGACGTCAACCTTTTTTTCCACCATATATTCCTGAAATCCGCTTAAGACAGCATTCAAGGCCGGATGTTCCACGAATTGGCTGACTGAAATTCGGTAAGATTGGGCATGCGCCATGGTTACGGCAGCAGTCATCAGTAAGATACACAAAAAGGTTACGCGCTTTTTCATTTAATCCTCCTAAATGTTGAAGAATTGATTTAGCTTTCCAGCCTGACCTCTTTCTGGTTGGAGAACACTTGAATCGACTTGTATAGAAAAATGAGACGGATGAGTCAAGCGGGGAAAATGTCGGAGATAGACCGAATAATGGGCAAAATATCCGTGAAAGGGGAGCCGTTATCAAAACTTAAAACTGTCGAAGCGACCACCCTCAAGATCAATATGTAGCATTCGGTTGCGGAGAGTCTGTCCCCTGTTAAGCAGGATTTTGATCACCTCCATCGCCTGCAGTGTGGCCACGATGGACGGCGTCAGCGCCGGAACACCCAGCACCGCTTCCGGACGATCAGGGGCGCCTTTACGGATTTCAGCATTTCCGTATATCCGCTCCAATCCCTGGTCTTCGGGAAAGACGGTCATCACCTGTCCATCGAAACCGGCCAGGGCGCCATGGACCAGGGGAAGGTTGAGCATTTGAGCGGCCTTTCCGAGCATCAATCGATCCGGGATATTGTCCAACGCATCAACCACCACCTGAATCCCCGATAATATCGTTTCAATGTTGGACGCTTCGATAACGGTTCGGTAAATGGTCACTTTTACGGCGGGGTTGATGTCTCTGACTTTCTTCCCCGCTTCTTCGGCTTTGGGTGATCCGAGATTCGATATTTCCGAGAGGGCCTGACGATTCAAATTGGTTTCATCGAAAACATCGCCATCCACGATTGTCAATGACCCGATGCCCATCCGGGCCAACAGCAGTATAACCGTGCCGCCCAACCCTCCCGAGCCGATAACAGCCGCACTGGATTTTGCCAACTGCAACTGTTCTGATTCCGAGAGGATATCCCGGTTGCGCAGGTAGCGATAGGGCCAGATGCCCAGTTCGAGCGCGGCGGTGTAAATGTCTATCAGGTCACAACCATTGCGGTCGGCGATTTTACAGGCCGGCGTTTCTTCCAACACCCGAACCGGGCGATCGGCCGGATCGGTCATTGGGTATGATTTATCCCGCACCAAATTTTTGAGGTGCCCGTTTGTGCCTTTTTCCATTGGTTGGTTCCTTATATAGTGGTTGTCAAAAAAACGTTCCGTTATTCGAACGTTTTTTTCTACAACCACTTATACCACCCTTCCGTATTTCGGAATTAATTTTTGAAAAGCGGTATATCTGCAGTAACCTCGACTTCGGCGAACAAGCCTCGACAATTGTCCCTTTCAGTTCTATCTTATAACGTTTACGAAAACTGAACCATCTGATGATTCCACACTTAAGAGTGATGCCGCGATGAAAGTCGAAATCAACCTGTACGCGTCTCTGGCCCGATATCTACCCCCGAGTGCCAAAGAGGCCGGCGGGATTATGGACGTTACCGAAGGAACGACGATAGAGGCGCTGATTCGCCAACTGCGCGTTCCCGAAGCCCATGTCAAACTCATTTTTGTTGACGGTACCCACGCCGACCGCAAAACGGTGCTCAAGGAAGGCTGCCGACTGGGGATTTTTCCACCGGTAGGCGGCGGTTAAATGCCGAATATTAATCTGCAATGATTTCTTAGCCGCTGCCGACCTGCAAATGAAACGTGTCGTTTGAGGCGGCGGCTGTCATTAGTGCATCGAGGCTTATCGAGCGGTCGTCGAGGCGAAATTCCCTGCATCCCTGGCGCAACGACTCCGCACAGTTCCTGAATAATTCCTGAAGTTCCTTACCTTTAATTATAATTCCATAGGTAAACAGTAGCGGCCCGACTTCCCGGGTGGTCATATTGAACAGTTTCACCATGACACTGCCGTAACATGTCGCCTGGCCGTTTGTATCGCAACAATAAGTGATGCTTTTACGTAGACCGGCAAACGTACCCCCTTTGCGCAACACGGCGCCAACGAGGCCGGGCATGGCGGCCGACAGGGCAATGGTTGAACCGTTTCCCACGATGGCTTGATCGACGTCGTCAACGGGCTGTCCATCGAGAAAAACGGTCTGTATTCTTTTTTCCAGATAATCCGGTGCCACGCCGACCTGCTCGCACAGCAGCTCTTTAAGGTTGCATGCCAGGGAGGCCCTGATGGCAACCCCTTTGGAAAGCAAGGCGGTGAAACAACCGGCAATCATATCCTGATCCATTTCCAAATAGAGGTTTTTTACGTGATTGCCATTCTCCATGATCAGAAGCACTCCTTATCTTTTTATCGCGATTACCAGTTTCCGCGCCGGATTGAGAACGGGCTGGGCGCTTGTATTGAGCGCTGAATAATCGTCCGGATGATACCGGTGTGTAAAAACCAAAATGGGGAACCCGAGTGCGGCGTTCCCCATTTATACTTGGTTTATGTATCGAATCGGCAGAACTACCAGTTGAACACCTGGTCCAGATCTTCATCTTTGACAGCGAAGGTGACATCGTGCGGTGGCAGTTTTTCTGTCAAGAAGTATTCCGGCAGCCGGTCCTGCTTGGACGTAAATCCGGCGCGGGTATTGAAGTCTCTTTCGTTGGAGAGAACACTCTTGCCCAGTGCGGTCACATCGTCCCCCGTTAGTTCAAGACCGTAGAAGGCATTGAGCATGTCGATCAAAGACTGAAAAGTTTCCGGCTGATCCAACACTGCGAAGGCGATGAAAAGACACATGCCGGTGGCATCGATTGCCGCCGTGGCGATCTGCAGGTTCCGGGACAGTTCCACCTGCCCTTCGGGTGTCAAGGGATCGACGCTGCCCCCTACGCCCATTATGTTGGTTGCAACGGCGTACCCGGCGGTGTGGTCCGCTCCCTGGGTGCTGGTGGCGTAAGTGACACCGATCCCCTGAATACCCCGCGGGTCATACGCCGGCATGGCCTGACCTTTGACCGTCGGGACCCTTTCGACGCCGAATACTTTACCGGTGACTTCGGCGCCGTTGCCGAGGATGCGGCCCAGTGGTGTTCCCTGACCGACTTCTTTGATCAGATTGATAGCAGCGTCCGCATCGCCGAACTTTGCCACACCGGCTTCCATAGCCACGGCGATGGTGGCGCCCATTTCGATGGTGTCGACACCAAAGTCGTCATCCAGTCGGTCCATCATGGCAATGGCGTCCAGATCATCGATGCCGCAGTTTCCACCGTGGGCCCATACGGTTTCGTACTCCGGCTGCTTCGTCAGATAGTGACCGTCTTTGTTGTAGTAGGTACCCGAACAGCGGATGATGCAGCCCCGATGGCAACCATGGGTGGCGGAGCCTTTGCCCCCGCGGGCGATTTCGGTTTCGGCCTGGGTTTCACCACTGATTTTGGAACAGCCGTCAAAGCGTCCCCACATAAAATTTTTCGTGGGATAGGCACCGGCCTCGTTGATAACGTTGGTCAAAACGTTCGTACCGTAGGCTGGCAGGCCTTCGCCCGTGACGGGATGTTTTTTCAAACCGGCTACCCAACTTTTATTGGCTTCCTTGAATTTATCCGGATCCTTGGGCGCCCGCATGGTCATACCGGTATCGTCGAGCACGATCGTCTTTACACCCTTCGAACCCATAACAGCACCGACTCCGCCGCGTCCGGCATGGCGGGTGGGGCGCAACTCCATGTCGGAGAAGGCGATCGAGGCGGACGCCATTTTCATCTCACCGGCCTGCCCGATGGAGATGGTCGTAATCTTATCCCCGAACTCTGCCTTCATCTTATCCACCAGGTCATAGTTGCCCAGCATTTTCAGGCTCTCATCCGGGCTTATCTTTACCCCGTCCTTGTTGATGAACACCCTGTAAAGCGTTTCATCAGTCGGCTTTCCTTCCAGTACGATGGCGGCATATCCGAGGCGGGCCAGCACTTGGGCACCCTGTCCACCGGCATTGGCTTCCTTTATACCTCCGGTGAGCGGACTCTTGCAGCCAACCGACATGCGTCCGGACATCGCCGCCGTGGTTCCGCTGAGCATCCCCGGAGCAATAACCAGTTTGTTGTCAGCGCCCAACGGATGACAGAGGGGCGGCACTTCTTTCGAAATAATGGCCGATGTCAGTGCCCGTCCACCCATTCCGGCGTAATCTCCCGGGGGGTCAGTCTTGAACTTGGGACCGCCCTCCGCGCCCATGTCGATGCGAAGTATCTTGTCCATGAAGAACCTCCTTTGCCTCAACAATGTTACGGTCGCCCTATGCGGTTTGTACAGGGGCATCCAGTAAATAACGATGGCTCATCTTCTCCATTGTCATTATGGGGAATCCCCGGTAATGTCAAGTAAAACCCTGGATGCCAACCACTGCAACGGTGCAAGATTTATCCGTTTTTTGCTTCGAAGTTTTTCATGAAGTCTATCAGAGTCTCCACCGCTGCCATGGGGGTGGCATTGTAGATCGATGCCCGGCATCCGCCCACCGACCGGTGGCCTTTGAGGCCGCCAAGGTCTTGCGCCAGAGCTTCTTCGACGAACCGCTTTTCAAGTTCTTCCGCAGCCAGGCGGAAAGTGACGTTCATCAGCGAACGGCTGTCCGGTTCCGCCGTTGCGCGGTAGAAATCGCTGGCGTCCAGAAATGCGTAAAGCCTGCCGGCCTTTTCAGCGTTGATAGCCGCCATTTTTTCAAGCCCGCCAATGGTCTCCTCAAGCCATTTAAGGACCAGCTGGACGGCGTACACGCCAAAACAGGGCGGTGTGTTGTACATTGAATTTTTCGCGGCATAGGTATTGTAATTTAGCATGGTGGGCAGGTTGTCCGGAATGTCTATCAACATGTCTTCCCGGACAACCACCATGCACACCCCCGACGGACCAATGTTCTTCTGTGCGCCGGCGTAGATGAGGCCGAAGGGGGCGACGTCAAATGGACGGCTCATGATATCGGAAGACATATCGGCCACCAGCGGAACGCCACCCGTCGCCGGATACTGCTGCCACCCGGTTCCTTTGATGGTGTTGTTAGACGTAATGTGAACGTATGCCGCATCCGGATCGAAAGGTATGTTCTTCGGTATGTAGGTGTAATTCTTGTCAGCCGATGATGCGGCAACCCGCACGGTCTTGTTCATCAATTGGGCTTCTTTGATGGCCTTGGTGGACCAGGTACCCGTGTCAACATAGTCGGCGGATTGCCCGTCCCTCAGAAAGTTCATCGGAATCATGCAGAACTGCAAACTGGCGCCGCCTTGCAGGAAGAGTACCCGAAAGTTGTTCCCGATGTTCAGGAGGCGTTTGGCTCTTGCGATCGCATCGTTAATGATGTCGTCGAACCATTTGGAGCGATGACTGATTTCAGTAATCGACATTCCCGATCCGTCGTAGTCTAGGAAATTGGCCTGTATTTCTTCGAGCACTTCCAGGGGCAGCGCGGCCGGGCCGGCATTGAAATTGTAAATCCTTTTTGACGTCATGATTTCCTCCAATTGATCTGAATTGAATTGTGCTCCCTATTTGCACCAAACAGATTGCGGATGTCAACCCGATTTTGGGATAATGTTCATTATCCCCCAAGGGCTCTATCGTCCACAGTCGACCCGTTTCTTTGAGGGAGATTCCATCGCTGAATAACCGCATAAAATTGAATGTTGTGACGGCCTCAACCCGGCACGAACTGTTGACAAAAGTGATTCGAATGACTAGAACCGAGTGCGAAGAT
>Ga0316197_10003094_pt1 | contig 11822 bp, 12 predicted proteins | sample OudBiesiAoxic_MG_FD_204939 | JGI IMG/M metagenome (GOLD analysis project Ga0316197, IMG submission 204939) | Coastal sediment microbial communities from Oude Bieten Haven, Netherlands - site A oxic | ecosystem: Environmental > Aquatic > Marine > Coastal > Sediment | place: Netherlands...
ACAAAAAGCGCGCCCGATGGCGCGTGCTTTGCCGCGTCCTAGACCTATTTGGCCCGAAAGAAAACCCCGCGCTTTGTAGCGGGGCGGTATTAATCGGGTGTGAATAACGGCTATGCAGCTATCAATGTGCCCTCAGAAGCCCCGCGCGACGGGTTCACGGTGTCTTAATCAAACGCGGCGATTTGTGCCTTTTCAAGCTCTAAAACTGCGGGCACAGTGGTTCTGCACAGAAAAGGACAAGCGCCATGACCCAAACAAAAATTGCCGTCATTGGTGGCTCGGGCATCTACGACATAGACGGGTTGGAAGACGCAAAATGGATATCGGTCGACACCCCTTGGGGCCTGCCTTCTGACGAAATTCTGACAGGTATTCTGAACGGTTTACCCATGGCGTTTCTGCCGCGTCACGGACGCGGACACGTACACAGCCCTTCAACCGTACCCTATCGCGCAAACATCGACGCGCTGAAACGGATTGGTGTGACCGATGTCATTGCCATTTCGGCGTGCGGATCTTTTCGTGAAGAAATGGCACCGGGTGACTTTGTCATAGTCGATCAATTCATTGATCGCACTTTTGCACGCGAAAAATCCTTTTTTGGCACAGGCTGCGTCGCCCATGTGAGTGTGGCGCATCCTACGTGCCCGCGCCTGTCCGACGCATGTGAGACTGCAGCCAACGATGCTGGCATCACCGTTCACAAAGGGGGCACATATCTCGCGATGGAGGGGCCACAGTTTTCAACGCTGGCTGAATCCAAGATGTACCGTGAAAGCTGGGGGGCTGACGTGATCGGTATGACCAATATGCCCGAAGCGAAACTCGCGCGCGAAGCCGAACTTTGCTATGCATCGGTTGCGATGATTACGGACTACGACAGCTGGCACCCCGATCACGGTGAAGTCGACGTGACCGAGATCATAAAAACGCTTATGGGAAACGCCGCCAAAGGCCGTGATCTGGTGCGACGGCTGCCTGATCTTGTTGGCGCCGCGCGCGCATCCTGCCCGCATGGATGTGACCGCGCGCTGGAATACGCGATCCTGACCCAACCCGACGCACGTGATCCCGCAATCATCGCCAAGCTCGACGCCGTCGCCGGTCGTATTCTGTGATACGCTATGCGGCCTTGATCCTACTGTGGCTTGCCTGTCCGGCAGTTGCGCAGGATTTCATCACCGTTCCTGATGACCCACTTAGTGACGACGATTTCTACCGCGTGGTGGCCTGCGCGGCTGCGCCGGAACAGCCCTGTGCGAAACCATATGTAAGGTGGCCGGATAATGCAGCGCAGGACCTTTCGTTGCGCATTGTATCGGTGGCACCTCAGTATCCCAATGAAATTTACACCCGGATCCACAGTGCTGTCGACAATGCGATCTCGCAGATCAATGCCGCTGGCACCGTGGTACAAATGCGGCGCGCCAAAGCGCGCGAGATACCCGACATCTCGATCCATCTGGTCGCAGAAAACGAAGGTGACGTGCTGCAATTCGCGCCTGATCCTGACATCGCCGGATTGCTGATGCCTTCGGGATATGTGCACATCTGGTGGAACGGAAAAGCGCAAATAACGCGTTCTATCATATTGTTCTCAAAAGATATCAGGTCAGACGACATTCCCTCGATCGTTTTGGAAGAGGTTTTGCAATCAACAGGTCTGGTGACCGACATCGACAGTGCGTACTACACCAACACATCAATCTTTGCAGAAAATGGCCCCAATGAAATCATACACTTAAAAGGTCAGGACCTGCGCGCCTTTCAACAGCACTACACGCCAAGCTGACCAGACATACCAAATTTCGCGATGACCGGAGACAACGATGCCCTTTAACCTTTGGCTTGCCTTTGCAGCAGCTTCTACAGCACTTTTGCTGATCCCCGGCCCGACCGTCCTTCTGGTCCTAAGCTATGCTTTATCTAAAGGTCGATCTGTTGCGGTCGCTTCTGCTGCGGGTGTCGCCTTGGGCGATTTTGTCGCCATGACGGCCTCTCTTTTGGGTCTTGGCGCCTTGGTCCTTGCGTCAGCCACCGCCTTTACTATGCTAAAGTGGGTTGGCGCAGTCTACCTTATATGGTTGGGAATAAAGCTCATCCGCTCAGCTCCGACAGAGGGGCTGACACCACCGCGCGACGTCACGGCAAATGGTGTGTTTGGCCATACGGCTGCAGTAACCGCGCTCAACCCCAAATCCATCGCATTTTTCATCGCCTTCGTGCCGCAGTTCATCCAGCCACAGGCGCCGCTTTTGCCGCAGTTCGCAATTCTCATCACGACCTTCGTCACCCTCGCCGCACTGAATGCTCTTGCTTATGCGCTGCTTGCAGACCGCTTGCGCCGCATCATCGGAAAACCAAGCGTTCTGGCGTGGATCACACGTGCCGGCGGCGCCACACTCATTGGTATGGGGCTGCTTACTGCAACCCTGCGCCGTGCCCCCTAATCAAAGAGAGACACCATGAAAACCGTACAGGACTACATTCGCAACATTGTCGATTTTCCCATCGACGGGATCATCTTTCGCGACGTGACAACGCTTTTTGCCGATCCACGCGGTTTCCGTATGGCAATCGACCAGATGTTGCATCCCTACGCCGGGCTCAAGATTGACAAGGTCGTCGGGCTTGAAGCACGCGGGTTTATTCTGGGTGGCGCGATTGCGCACCAGCTTTCCAAGGGGTTCGTGCCGATCCGGAAAAAGGGGAAACTGCCCGGCAAAACGATCAGCGAAGAATACACGCTGGAATATGGCGAGGCGATTGTTGAAATCCATGACGATGCCATTCAAGCCGGCGAGAAGGTACTGGTTGTAGATGACTTGCTGGCGACAGGCGGCACCGCCGAGGCGGGCATCAAACTGATCGAACGCTTGGGAGGCGAAATCGTATCGACCTCTTTCATTGTCGACTTGCCCGATCTGGGTGGCCGCGCAAAACTCGAGGCGATGGGTCTCGAGGTGAACGCACTATGCACCTACGCAGGTGGATGACGCAACTTATGCATCTGATACTCGCTGTCTGCACACCTGATGGAATAGCATTATAAACTGTCGATAGACCTGAACGAATGTCGCATGCTAGTCTGCCGCAAGCTGCATGGCATAAAGAGTTGAGCGGCAATCGGGGTGACCAGATTACGGTGAAGCATATTGCGTTTCGATCTTAGCAAGACAGCTGGATGGTGCTGCCATCGGCTGACACAGGCATTAGCCATTTCAACTGTGGCGCTGGGGCTTTTATCCGGCCCGCTAGCTGCACAGGATTTTTTCACTTTAAAGGGCCATGGCGGCCCCATTAAAGGAATTGCGGTCGGGCGCGACGGCGCAATCGCAACCGCAAGTTTTGACAACTCGGTGGGCCTTTGGCGTGCCGGCGCACCGAACTGGATGGAACGCCACGAAGCGGCTGTCAACGCGGTCGCCTACATGGGTCGCGGGCGTGTCGTGTCAGCAGGCGACGACTACTCGGTCCAGTATTGGGACAGCGCAACCGGCATCATTCGCGAGCTTGGTAAGCATCAGGCCAAGGTCATCCAACTTGCAGCATCGCCGGATGGTGAACGGGTGGCGGCAGCCAGTTGGGACCGGACAGCACAGATATGGTCGCTGGACCCGCAAACGCCCCCGGTTATTATGGAGGGGCATGACAATACGGTAAACGATGTTGCGTTTTCGCCGGATGGCGCGCGCCTTTATACCGCATCCAGCGACGGGACCGTGCGCATGTGGGATGCGCTATCCGGCACCTATATGGAACGTCTCGTGGCGCATGGCTTTGGGATTAACACAATCGTCCTAGCACCTGACGAAAGCTGGCTTGCCTATGGTGCGGTGGATGGCGGCACACGGGTTATTGCGCTTCCCTCCGGCAATGAGATCGGCGACTACACTGCTGACCGCCGGCCCGTGCTGGCCATGTCGTTTACCGCCGAAGCCGAACGTATCGCTGTGGGCGACGCACATGGATACATCATGATGATCGATACGAATGAATGGCGTATCGTCGACGACTTCCAAGCAACTTTGTCAGGGCCGATCTGGGCGCTTGCCTTTTCACCCGATGGGCAGAACATCCATGCAGGCGGATTGGACAATGCAATGTACAGTTGGCCCGTCGCCAGAATGGATAGCGGAAATACCATGGCTGACACCAAACGCAGCTTCCTCAAAGATCCAGGCGAGATGTCAAACGGCGAACGTCAGTTCCAGCGCAAATGCTCGATCTGTCATACGTTGGGCCCGGACAGTGAACGCCGTGCAGGGCCCACATTATACAATCTGTTCGGGCGGCCCGCTGGCGCGATCGATGGATATCCCTATTCCCCGATACTCGAAGGATCAGACGTGGTCTGGTCCGAACACACCGTAGACCAGCTTTTTGACATTGGGCCGGACCATTTCATCCCCGGATCGAAAATGCCGATGCAGCGCATTACAGCACAAACCGACCGCGACGACCTGATCGCCTTTTTGAAGGACGCAACGGGGCCGAACGAATAACCGTTCAGGCGCGCAGCACGGCACCCGGGTTCATGATCCCGACAGGGTCTAACGCTGCTTTGATTGCGCGCATCGCCGCCAGCTTTGTGGGATCGCCGTAGCGTTCCAGATCTTCGACTTTCAAACGCCCGACACCGTGTTCAGCACTGACCGACCCGCCCATTTCGTCAACCAGATCATGCACGGCACGCTGCACCGCGTCACGTTGGTTCTGGTGATCCCGAACAGAACGACCTGCCGCGGGAAAAACATTATAGTGCAGGTTACCGTCTCCGACGTGGCCAAAGCAGTTTATGCGGTAATCGCCAAGTTTGGCGACGACCGCATCGGCTCGGGCAATAAACGCGGGCAATACACTCAACGGCACCGACAGATCATGCGAAGATACTGATCCAATTTGCTTGTTCGCTTGTGGAATATGTTCGCGCACAGACCAGAAATCCGCCGCTTGGGTTTTATTCTGGGCAATCACGCCGTCAGACACCAGATCACGCGAGAGCGCTGCCGAAAACAGGTCTTCAAGTGCAGTTTGAGGTGCAAGCCCTTCAGTAAGCCCGACCTCGATCAAGACAGACCAAGCGGGCACCTCTGGAAAGGGTTGCCGGATATGCGGCAAGGTCTCGCGCAGAAACTCCAGCCCCTGCCCCGCGATCAGTTCAAAGGCACTGACCATTTCACCCAGATGGTCCCGCGCCAGCGCGAGCAGCGACAGGGCGGCCTCTGGCGAATGCACCACGAAAACACCGGTTCCGATATGAGCCGGTTGCGGGCTAAGCTTGAGCGCAGCGGCCGTGATAATCCCCAGCGTGCCTTCCGACCCGATCAGCAGATGGCGCAGATCATAACCGGTGTTGTCTTTGCGCAGTCGTTTGAGGCCGTGCCATATGGACCCATCAGGCATGACCGCCTCAAGCCCAAGACACAAATCCCGGGTGTTGCCATATCTTAAAACACCAGTTCCGCCTGCATTTGTCGCCAGATTACCGCCAATCGTTGCTGTTCCTTCGGCGGCCAGCGACAGCGGGAATAGTCTGTCCACCGAAACGGCAGCGGCCTGCACATTGGCCAGAATGCACCCTGCTTCGCAGATCAGGACATTTTCTTCTGCGAACACCTCTCTGATGGCATTCATACGCTCTAACGACAGCAAAAGCGGCGTCGGGCCCTCGGATTTGATCTGACCGCCGACCAAACCTGTGCCACCGCCATAGGGAACAACAGGCACACGTGCCTGAGCCGATAGCGACACGATCGCCGATACCTCTTCCACAGTGCGCGGGGCCGCAACGACAGCATCTCCGCCGTGCCATATCCCGCGCGGCTCTTCGAGGTAACGCGGCGCAAGCGGACGCAAAACATCACCGGAAAGCTGCTCGTTGAGCAAAGCTACAAATTCAGAATCAGCGGATCTAAGGGTCATATACCTTCATCCACGGCCCGCAGCATCGATGCAAGACCCTCTAGCGGGGTGCTGTCAGATACGCAGGACGCAGAACCATGATCGTGGGTTGAGACGGCAACCGGTCCAGTGACATCTCTAACGCGGGGCCGCCGACTTCGACCACGGCGAATTGGTCGGACATACCCGCCAGAAAGTCGTCTAGCGCGGTAAACGAGAACCAATGCATCGGGATCACAACGGATGAGCGCAACCGTTTCAAAACACGGGTCATCGTCGCCAGATCCAGAGTATACCCGCCGTCTACCGGCGCCATAACGATATCCAACCGGCCCAAGGCTGCGTACTGCTCGACAGTCGGCTCATGGTGCAAATGCCCTAGATGTCCGACGCACAGCCCTGCCAGTTCAAATATAAAAACCGAATTACCTTCAGGCTCTACCGCTGAAAACGCAGAGCGGATATCGGTCGACACATTGCGGATCAGAACCTCGCCCAAGTCTACTTCATGATCGATGCCCTCGCCGAATGCGCCCCAACCCGGCAGTACGTGCGGGATCGCGGGATCAGGGAAAGCTGTCCAATGCGTATCATGCGCGTGGTTCATTGTCACCACATCGGGGATCAACGGCATAGAGCCGGTAAAACCGGTGTAATCGGTCACCATATTCAGGCCACCATGGCTTCGGATCAGAAAACTCGCGTGTGCGATGTAGTGGATGCGCACCGTTTCAGAGGGCACCGGCCCAAGGCTGGCGGGCACAATATATTCCAGACCCGGGGCGTTTTGCGCCAGTGCCAAACAATGGCTTGGCGTACGTTCGGTGACCTGCGCCTGCACGGCACCGCCCCAAACCATAAAAACAACAAGTAAGCGTAATAGCATGCCCAATACCTCCCCCGTATCAACAAGCTTAGCACGCTGCCAGAAATGTCCAGAGTCTTAGGGTCTGAATGCGCGCCTTTGCAGCCCGATGTGATGAATTGACAGGCAGCTATTGGCCTGCCGCATTCAAGACGCCGTTGTCTTACCGCGTCGGTCCGACCGAAGTGCGGCATAAAGCACATGCGTCCGCCAGCGTCCGTCGATCTGCAAGTAGCTTTGCGCCACACCTTCATATTTGAATCCGGACGTTTCGAGCAATCCGCGCGACGCGGCGTTTTCCGGCAAGCAGGCGGCTTCGATCCGGCTTAGGTCCAGCCGCGTAAAGGCGTGATGCACCAACCCCAGGATCGCCTCACGCATATAGCCTTGCCGCGCAAACGGCTGGCCCGTCCAGTAGCCAAGTGTACCCGCCTGGGCAGGCCCGCGGCGGATATTGTCCAGCGTAATCGCCCCCAGCAACTGCTCATCCTCACGGCGGATCAGAAACAGCGGCAGCGCCGTCCCACCAGACACAGACCTTTGCGCCCAATAAACGCGGTTTGTGAAAGCCTTGCGGCTCAGGTGGTCCTCGGCCCAGCTGGGCTCCCATGGGGTCAGGTAGTCGCGGCTTTGCGAGCGCAGATGCGACCATGACCGGAAATCCGAATGCACGGGCGGGCGCAGGGTCATGCGCTCTGTCTCAACCTTGAGCTTCCGAAACCCCCGCAGGATCACGCGGCACGACGCTCTTGCAGGGTGGCCAGTGACGGGGCGTTGTCGATGGGGCCATAAAGTGCCAAAGCAGCTGGCGCGGCCTCGGCCATCTCCTGAGCAAACGCGCGGACGTCACCCGTTGTCACGGAATCGATCAGGCTCACGGTTTCTTCCAAGGGCGGTATCCGATCCCAGATCTGTATCAGCCGCGCCAGTCGCTCGGCACGGTTTGACGGGCTTTCCAATCCCATCAAAAGGCCTGCTTTCATCTGCGCACGCGCGCGCGCCACCTCGGCAGGCGACATATCGTCTGCCGCGCGCTTCATCTCGTCGATGGTGATCTCTGCCAGTTGCGGCAATTGTTCCGCACTGGTGCCGGCATAAATCGTGGTCATACCTGTGTCAGCATAGGCCCCTGCCTGCGCAAAAATCGTATAACACAACCCGCGGTTCTCCCGAATTTCCTGAAACAAGCGGCTCGACATACCGCCACCCAAGGCCGATGCGTAGATCTGAGCCGTGTATATCTGGGCGTCACGGTACCCCGGACTTTCAAACGCCAGCGCAAAATGTGCTTGCTCCAGTGCTTTGATCTGGCGCCGTTCGCCCCCCATAAAACGGGCAGCATCGACATCAGCAAATGGCTTGGCATCCATCCCGCCAAACAGGTTCTCCGCAAGCTTGACGATTTCGTCGTGATCCACCGCACCCGCGGCAGAGAGGATCATCTGCTCGGGGCCGTAGTGCTGTTGGATAAAGCCCTGCAGGTCACTTCGCGAAAACGCGGAAACGCCCTCGGAAGCTCCTAAAATAGTACGTCCCATCGGGTGATCCGGGTAGGCCTCTTCTTGTAGCCAGTCAAAGATCACATCATCAGGCGTATCCAGTGCCTGACCGATTTCCTGCAGGATCACGCCACGCTCGACCTCGATCTCGGTTTCTTCAAGCGTCGGGTTCAGCAGAATGTCTGCAATCACATCCAGTGCCAGCGGCACATCGTTTTGCAGGACGCGCGCGTAATAAGCGGTCACCTCACGACTTGTGTAGGCATTAATATAGCCACCCACATCTTCGATGCTTTCGGCGATTTGCAGCGCAGTCCGACGCTTGGTGCCCTTGAACGCCATATGCTCAAGGAAATGCGCGATGCCGTTTTGTGTCGGTGTTTCGTGGCGCGCGCCAGCTGTCACCCAGACACCGATGGCCGCAGACGCAAGCCCCGGCATATGTTCAGTTACGATACGAAAGCCGTTTGGAAGGCGGTGCTGTTTAAGTGTCACGCGGTCAAATGCCCTTTAATATGCTCTTTCAGGGCGGCCAGATCGTTCGGCACGCGGGTCACCCTTTCGTCTCTTTCATACAGGTCTGCCATACGCGCAGGCAAGGCCGGCAAGATGCCGGAAGCCTCTTCTACTGCGGCGGGAAATTTCGCGGGATGCGCGGTTGCCAGCGTCACCATTGGCGTACCCCGCACGCGCTGTTGTTCTGCAACTTTGACGCCGATGGCTGAATGTGGGCACAAAAGTTCGCCTGCTGATTTCAATGTATCTGTGATCGTCTGCGTTGTTTCCGCCTCCGAGGCGCGTCCAGACGCATAATGCGACTGCAACACCTGCATCGCCCCTTGGCTGACGTCAAAGCCGCCTTCTTTCAACTCATCCATCAATTGCACGATTGCGGGCGCTTCGCGGTCGTAGGCATCAAAGAGTGCGCGTTCAAAATTTGAACTAACCTGAATATCCATCGACGGGCTGATCGACGGAATGGTCTGGCCTTTATGATAACCCTGACCTGTCAGACAACGATGCAGGATGTCATTCTGGTTGGTTGCTACGATCAACTGATCTATCGGCAGCCCCATACGCTTGGCGATATAACCGGCAAATATATCCCCGAAATTGCCTGTCGGCACCGTAAAGCTGACCTTGCGGTAGGGCGCGCCCAAAGCAACCGCCGCAGAAAAATAGTAAACGACCTGCGCCAGCACACGGCCCCAGTTAATTGAATTCACACCAGCAAGCCGTACGCCGTCTCTGAATTCGAAATCGTTGAACATGTCCTTGAGACGCGCCTGACAGTCGTCAAAATCGCCATCCATCGCCAAAGCGTGCACATTGCTTTCCTGTGGCGTGGTCATCTGCCTGCGTTGGACTTCGGAGATGCGACCATGCGGATAGAGGATGAACACATCCACATTGTCCAAGCCGCGGAAGGCTTCAATCGCGGCGGACCCTGTATCGCCCGACGTGGCACCAACAATGGTCACACGCTCGTTCTTGCGTCCCAAAGCAGTCTGGAACATCTGCCCGATAAGCTGCATCGCAAAGTCTTTGAAGGCCAGCGTGGGACCATGGAAAAGCTCCAGTAGGAAATGGCCCTGATCCAACTGTTTAAGAGGCGCGCGCGCCGCATGCCCAAAACCGTCATAGGCCCGTGCGATAATCTCGTGGAATTCTGTATCGGTAAAAACCTCACCAACGAAAGGGCGCATGACTTTATAGGCGATGTCTTCGTAGCTCTGCCCTTCCATCGACGCGATGTCATCCGCGCTTAGTTGCGGGATGGTTTCGGGTACATACAGTCCGCCATCCCGCGCAAGGCCACTTAGCATTGCCTCTTCAAAGTTCAGTACGGGTGCCGTGCCTCGGGTAGAGATATAACGCATGTCGTTTCAGCTTTTGTTGGCCGCAGGTCGGCGGCGGAGAAAAAAGAATGTCATAGTCGACCAGATCGCAGCCAGAGAGAACCACGTGATCGCATATTGCAAGTGATCGTTCGGAATGGCGCTGGTGTCGACAGGCAAGGGCGACAAAGGTCCGCCCAGTTGCGGCGCATCCCGACGCACCACCAAGACAGGGTCGGTTCCAAGCGCGTTCGCCATCGCCTCTACGTCGCGGGCAAACCAAATGTTGTTGTCCAGATCAGGTGCCGGGGTAAAGCCGTCTGTTTCTTGCGGCCACTGCAGGTTGCCAACGATCGTCAGCGGCGGGCCTTCTTCGAACAACAACCCGGAGGCGTCAGCAGTTGTCACATACCCCATGTCCACCATGATCCGCCCTTCATTCCGTAGCATCGGGCGGATGATACGATACCCCGCCCCTGCCCCTTTTTTGGAGACAAGCACCTGCAAGTAGGCCGGACTGAGCATACCCGTGACTTCAACGGGAAGATAAGCGTCGCGTTCAGGATCAAGAATGTCTGGCAATGGTACGGGGGCCGCGGCGATACGTGTTTCGATATCGGCAATGAGGTCTTGCTTCCAAGCCAGCCGCTGCATCTGCCAGACCCCTAGGCTGATGAGGATCGCAGCGCCTCCCAGGCCGAAGATCAACAAAAAGGCTAACCGTCCCATGACCGCAATCGTCTCCAAAGGAAAAGCGCGCGAATAAACGCGCGCTTTGGTTTTACGTCAGGCAGTGGTGCCTAATGTGCGCCCGGCATTTGACCCACGCCGTAGATATAGACGGCGAAGAACAAGAACAGCCAGACCACATCAACAAAGTGCCAGTACCAAGCCGCCGCCTCAAAGCCTACGTGCTTTTCAGGAGTGAAATCGCCATTGATCGCACGCACCAGACAAACGGTCAGAAAGATCGTCCCGATAATCACGTGCAGGCCATGGAAACCTGTCGCCATGAAGAAGTTCGAGTAGAACTTGTCGCCACCGAATTCCCAGCCTTTGTAGAGCAGGTAGGAATATTCGTAAGCTTGCAGGAACGTGAACAACACACCAAGAATGATCCCGATGGCGAGCCCCCAGATCAGGTCCTTGCGGTTGTTTTCATGCACCAGCGCATGGTGCGCCCATGTTACAGCACAACCCGACAAGAGCAGGATCAGCGTGTTGATAAGGGGCAGATGAAACGCGTCTACATGGTATATTTCCGGCTGGACGTATTCCGTGCCCGCGTAGCTGCTCATCGGGTAGATGGCGTGCTTGAAGAAGCTCCAGAACCATGCGGCAAAGAACATAACCTCTGACATGATGAAGAGGATAAAGCCATATCGCAGGCCGATCCGTACCACCGGCGTATGATCGCCAACTTTGCTTTCGGCCACGACTTCGGACCACCAGCCAAACATCACGTAGAGCACGCCGACAAAACCGATCCAGAACATCCACGGTGTGACATCCTGCATCCAAAGCACGCCGCCGAACAGCATGACAAATGCACCAATCGAGCCTAAAAGCGGCCAGATTGAGGGGTTTAGAATATGATAGTCATGGTTCTTTTCATGCGCCATGGTTTCGTCCCTTACCTTATATTGGTCAGTTCAGACTTGTGTCTGAATTTGCGTCACTGTCCTGCACGGAGGCTGTATCTTCGGGCAGGTCGAT
>Ga0316197_10003095_pt1 | contig 11822 bp, 11 predicted proteins | sample OudBiesiAoxic_MG_FD_204939 | JGI IMG/M metagenome (GOLD analysis project Ga0316197, IMG submission 204939) | Coastal sediment microbial communities from Oude Bieten Haven, Netherlands - site A oxic | ecosystem: Environmental > Aquatic > Marine > Coastal > Sediment | place: Netherlands...
CAGCCTGGATAGAGACATGGGACAAGTTTGCTGACCTCGGGGCCCAATATGTTATTCCCGGACATGGTACGCCAACTGATATGGCAGAGGTCACACGTTATACGAAAGACTACCTGGTTGATCTTCGCGAACAGGTGGGTGCCGTCATTGACGATGGTGGATCACTTCTTGAAGCCTATGAAATAGATCAGTCTGCCTACATGCACTTGCCAACAGCAGAATTTCTATCAAAGCGTAATGCGGGTCAAGTCTTTCAGATGATGGAGTTTGAATAAACGGCGGATGCTCACGATCACACTTCTTTAAAGGGGTCGTTTAAAGGGGTCGGAGTGATTTAAATTAAATCACTCCTGCCCCTTTAATGCTTTATAACTCTGCCTCTTTATATGTAACTGGAAACCTTATCTATTGGATGAAGCAATCATTGATAATAACCGTCAATTTTTTTCATCCTTGAACCCTATGTGCCAATGCGTTCCATCACAGAACGGCTTATTTTTCGATCCCCCGCAGCGGCAAAGCGTATAGTGTTCAGTTGAAGCCCCTTCACCTAACGGTTGATCAACAAGCTCAATACCACCTGTAACTGCATATGGGCCATCCTTTGTGACGGTCACCATCGGTCCTCGATCATGATCTCGATGCTCAACATTATCGATAGTGTAACTAAGCGCCCCCGACGGGCATTTTTTTATTGTGTTGATAATGTCCTCGGCTGTCGCACCACCGGGATCAATCCATGGCTCTTCATTCATTTTAAATACTGAACTGAGATTGTCTGTGCAGTGACCAGCGTGGGCGCATATTCCACGGTTGTCGTGGATCGTAATCTGCTTGCCAACATAGTTATCACGTTTATTGAGCACCCCATCTGTCAGTTTCTGATCGGTGAAGCCATTTTTACCATGAGTGCCATCACAAAAAGGTTTGTTATTTGAACCACCACAGCGGCATAACGCCACTCCGGTGATCGTAGTACAGGGGTCTCCCTTAGATTTTTGAATGTTAGGGATTACATGCGGCGTGAGATCATTTAGCAAATAATACGGCCCGTTCGGAAGGCGGGCGATTTTAGGTTTCTCTGTGCTCATTTCAATATCTCCATTCTGTTGCTTGACGTCTACAGATCAAACAGATCAAGGGGTCAGAGTACTTGATATCTGTCCAACGGATCAAGGGGTGGATCAAGGGGTCAGAGTACTTGATATCAGTACTTGATATCTGTCTAGCCTATATCATAGAGTAAGAAACAATTTTATTAACATCTTACAAGGAGTGTGAGATGGCAAGATTGCCAAGGATTGTGGTACCGGGTCTACCCCTGCATATTATCCAGCGTGGTAACAATCGGTTACCTGTCTTCTTCGTGGAAGAGGACTATCGCTACTATCTTAATACACTAACAGAAGTCTCTCTTCGATATGGATGCGCAGTGCATGCGTTTGTTCTCATGACAAACCATGTACACCTTCTTATGACGCCTGAAGCGGATGAAAGTGTTTCACGTTGTATGCAAGCACTTGGCCGGAAGTATGTCCGCTACATAAATGACTCCTATGGTCGCACGGGAACTCTATGGGAGGGTCGATTCAAGTCTGCGTTGATCGATTCCGATCGGTATTTTCTGACATGCTATCGTTATATTGAACTTAATCCGGTGCGAGCCAATATGGTGGCAGAGCCAGGTGACTATCAATGGTCGAGTTATCGTAGTAATGCCAGGGGTCATCAAGATGATCTAATAACACCACATGAAAAGTATATTGAGTTAGGCGCTGACAGTAAGGAGAGACAGCAGACGTACAAGCAACTATTTTCCTTCTATACAGAAGAAGACAGGTTGAATATTATACGAGATGCGACGCAGACGGGAGCAATCATTGGTAATGAGAAGTTTAAACAGGAAATTGCCAGGATGCTTAAGCGCAGGGTAGCCAGGTTTGATCATGGAGGCGATCGAAAAGGTCGGGTCTTTCATGAGAAGAAAATTTCAAGTACTCTGGCCCCTTGATATGGAGTAAAGAATTATGAACGATCTTTTTTCCCCTTTGTCCGAAGATGAATTCGACTATCTTGACAATTTTTTGCTAAACCGTATTGATGAGGACACTTACACCGAAGGGAAAGATGAAGGGGTACTGGATATGTCCGAGCTGGATGGTTTATTTACTGCCATCGTCAGTGGGCCTGTGATGATTCCCCCCTCGCAATGGTTGCATGTGGTATGGGGTGATTTCGAACCAGCGTGGGAACATGAAGAAGAATTTGAGTTGGTTTTTTCGCTAATGATGCGCTACATGAATAGCATTGTTTCTACTTTAATGGACAGCGCTGAAGACTTCGAGCCATTATTTCACGAGCGCGAAATTGAAGGCAGGACTTACGCTATTGTAGATGAATGGTGTGAAGGTTATATGTTGGGCATAAAGTTAGCAGCAAAACAATGGGACAGTGGCGGGCAGGAGATGAGGGCTCTACTTGCACCGATCCTGGCCTTTACCAGTGCAATGGAATGGAGTGGCCACGATTTAAGTGAGGGTGAGGTAGAGACTGTTCAAAAGGCGATATCTCCTAACGTGAAGGATATCCATGCCTTTTGGCTGGAACGGCGTGAGGAATTTACACCTGCTGCACAAACAGTGCGCCACAGTGAACCGCGGGTGGGTCGCAACGATCCATGTCCATGTGGCAGTGGTAGGAAATTTAAAAAATGTTGTTTACATTAGAATAAGGAAATCAAGTTCTCTGACCCCTTGATCCTAGGGCCGAAATTTATATACCTGGGCAATCAAATCGACAGAACGTTAAATCATTCAACAAATGGTATCCGACACCTATTGAGTGTCTTGCATTAAACGAGAATCCAAACCCAGATATGATTTTATGTGCCAATCAAAGAAGTCGTGCCAGATGTGAGTACAAAAATAAATTTTAATGAAAGAACTGGAGTATCAATGGAGCAGGGCGATTGAATTGTGTCTTTAAAAGGGTCGGAGTGATTGATATTAAACCACTGCGACCCCTTTTAATGTAACGGGCTGGACGGGTGCCATGTTTGACCCTGTTGACTGCTACTTGATCAGCTGTCGCGAGACAGACAGGTATTCACGTCCCTTGCTGAGCGTTGTATCGGCATCCACGGTTTCCGATGCTTTGTGTACGTCTTCCAGCGTTTCCGAAAGCTTGGCTAGCTCTGCGTTGATTTTGTTTAACGCGTTCTCGAGTGTATACGTCAACTGGTGCACCGTCGCCATTTCTGCTGCGGATAGCTTCTCCTTCTCAAGCAGAACCTCGAGCTTGCGGTTGTACTCGGAGAATTTCTGGACCGCCTGTTCCAGTGTTTCCACCGGTTCCCCCTTGTAGTGATCAGGGCGATCCTCGCCAGCTGCAGCCGTGCTTAGGAACAACAGTAGGGTGACGGCGAGTGTGGTCAGATGTATTTGAGTCATGTCTATTACCTAAATCTTGTTAGAGTCTAAAAGGCGTCGGAGTGATTGAAGCTAGTCACTCCGACGCCTTTAACTGTTGATATTAGTGTGTAACCGAGACTGTGAAGTTGTTGTGAAAATGGGCTGATTTTTGCATCAACACCATGCAAAACGATCAAAGGGCCAGGAATAAATGGGGCCAGATTCCAATAAATGGGGCCAGATTCCAATAAATGGGGTCTGACCCTAATTATTCTCTAATTATTCTGGGGTCTGACCCCGTTTCTAGGGTCTGACCCTAATTATCCAGTATATTACCGAAGGCAGCCTGCTATGCAGCCGCTCTGATTCCGCAACAGCGGTTAGCGGGTACAGCGATATCCATCAGCTCGGGATCCTTAAGGTCGAGGGCGTTCATCTGCTCGATATAGGCCTGCCTGCTCCCGACCTGCAACCTTGGGTTATGTCGCAGTTCTTCCCCGATCGTACTAACGGTCATTCCGTTGTAGTCATGCGCCGGGTACACGAAGGTATCCGATGGAAGGGTCAGCAATTTGCCGAACAGGCTGTCGTACTGTGCCGCCGGATCGCCGTTCTGGAAATCCGTTCGGCCGGTACCGCGGATCAGCAGAGTGTCGCCGGTAAACACACGGTCTGGTAGCAGGAAGCTGTACGAGTCATCGGTATGACCCGGTGTGTACAGTATATCGAGGTGCAGGTTGTCGACGCGCAGCTTTTCACCCTCGCTGAACCTGACGGACACGCATTCAACGCCGCTTGCTTCCCCCATTGCGGTGACGCAATCGGTTTTTGCTGCAAGACTGCCAAGTGCGGTCACATGGTCCGCATGAATATGCGTGTCAACGGCTAGTACGAGTTTCACGTCCAGCGCGTTCAACAGCCGAACATACTGATCCGTGTTTTCATCCACGGGATCAATCAGTAAGGCCTCGCCGCCTGCACGTTCGGCGAGCAGGTAGGTATAGGTTGATGATTTATGATCAAAAAGTTGTCTGAAAATCATGGTTGTTCTCCGAGTAATTAATAAATGAGTTAGACAGCCACCTGTTTTGAACAATCGATGTTCCTGTTCCATGGCATTATCGACATCAGGCTCGCCAGGCCGCACCAGCGCGTAACGCCGGTAACGATCAAGCCTGCTCCGATGATCGGAATAGCTGCGAAAAACAGCTCGTGAACAGTGAAGCCGAAGAACACCTTCAGCACCAGTAAAACCCCGATCGTTATCTGCACCTGCCGCTCGAGTGATAACGCCTGACCGCAGCGCTGCATCGGAAGACCTTCTTTCATCCAGGCATCGATTCCACCGTCAATCAGGTGAATATTATCGAGGCCGGATTCCATCAGTCGCTCTGCCGCTTGCTGGGCCCTGACCCCGCTCTGACAGGTCAGGTACAGCGGTTGATCGCGTCCTGCTGCCGAATTACCGAGTCGCTCGACCAGTTTTTCAGGTGTCAGCTGATCCAGCGGTACTGAAACCGCCCCAGCGGCATGGCCCGAGCGGTATTCCGCCGTCGAACGCACATCGACCAGGTGGATACGTGTGCCCTGGCTACCCAGGTCGCGAAGTGAGTGGGGACTGATTAGGTTTAGTTCGTTCATATTCATCTCCTTGCTGCGGAAAACGGATGCTGCAGCGTTAGGAAAGAATATAATAGGAATCTTATATTTATAAAATTCGAATTATTTATGTAAATTATTCGTATTTTTCGAATTTATTTATTATCCTCTCGAGCCTCCCTCGTTCAGTGATGAAGTACCCGTTAAAGGGGCCGGAGTGATAAAAGTGAAATCACTCCGGCCCCTTTAATTAAAGTACTTGAATTGCCGTGCTCAGGGCATCTGACATTTACTTCTTCTTGTTACCAGGATTTATAGGGTAGAAACTTACCGTTTAGGTTTATCAGTACGCGATCACCAGCGGGATTTTCTTCCTTACCGATATCCATACTGAAATCAATGGCACTCATAATTCCATCACCGAACTTCTCATGGATGATTTCTTTGATGGTATCACCGTAAACACCCACCATTTCATAGAGACGGTAAATTACCGGGTCAGTCGGTACCAGCTTGTCCCAACTCTTATGCGGAAACTCCTGTAATGTCACTGACACATCATCAGTCAAACTGAGAACTTCACACAGTTTGTCCGCGTATTCAGGTTTCAAACTATTCATACCAAAGCAGGCAGATGTCAGGAAGACCGGGTTTAACCCAACCTTCTCGGCAATATCTTCCCAGCCCATGCCTGATGCTTTTTTCGCTTCGATAATGGTGATTGTCATATCATCTTTATTCATGTGTAGTTCCTCAATAATAAGTAAAAAAGTTAACTGTGGATATTTGAAGTATGGAAAACTAATCAGGCCACATCATTCAGCAACTCCTTATTTTTCACCTCAGGATTAACTAAGGATGGATCGACCTCCACCGGATGGCTGCTATCAACCGGTAATTCAGGATCCGCAACAACCTCTCCTGCAAGTTCCCTCGATCGGTTCACGAGGAAATCAACCAGGTGGTTGCGAATCAGGTAATAGGCATCATGGTGGATAATGTCGGTGCGCTTACGAGGTCGGGGAATGGAAACTTTTACAGACTCAGCGATGCGTGCATGCGGCCCATTGGTCATTAATAGAATACGATCAGCAAGCAGAATCGCCTCATCGACATCATGCGTTATCATAAACACTGTCTGCTGTGTTTCATTCCATATCTTGATTAATTCTTCCTGTATCATGCCCCGGGTCAATGCATCCAGTGCCCCGAAAGGTTCGTCGAGTAGTAACAGTTCAGGTTGCGTGGCAAAGGCACGTGCAATACTGACACGTTGGCGCATGCCACCCGAGAGCTGAGACGGCTTGCGCTGTTCAGTCCCCTTGAGTCCAACCAGGTCAATGAATTTCATACTGTGCTCAATGACCTGCTCCTTGCTCCAGTCAGGCCAACGAGCCTGCACGCCAAAAGTAATATTCTTTAATGTCGTAAGCCATGGCAGCAAGCTATAGTTCTGAAAGACGACACCACGATCCAGGCTCGGTCCGACCACTTCCTTGTCATTCATCAAGACCACACCTTCGGTGGCTTCATCGAGGCCGGCAAGGATATTCATAATGGTCGATTTACCGCAGCCGGAATGACCAATGATGCAGACGAACTCACCTTTATCTATGCCGAAGTTAGCATTTTCAAAAACGGTCAGCTCACCACCATCGGCATCGGGAAATCTCTTGGCAAGATACTGTATTTCTACAAAATGTTTTGACATATCACACCTATTCCTCGTATGCGACCAGGCGACTGGTCCAGGCAAGAGTCATGTCCAGCAGCATGCCGACTATGCCAATCATTATGATGGAAAATATGACGCTGCTTAGATCAAGGTTATTCCATTCATTCCATACGTAGTAACCGATACCCGTTCCACCAACCAGCATCTCTGCAGCAACGATCACCAGCCAGGCGATACCGATGGAAATGCGCATGCCTGTGATAATGGTGGGAGCGGCAGCAGGCAGTATCACCAGAGCGGCTGTTTTGAAATTACCTAATTCATGTGTACGCGCCACGTTGACCCAGTCCTGGCGCACATTGGCGACGCCAAATGCAGTGTTGATAAGCATCGGCCAGATTGAACAAATAAAAATCACGAAGATTGCCGATGCCTCTGAATCCTTGATGATAAAAAGTGCCAGCGGCATCCAGGCAAGCGGTGATATCGGCTTCAGTATCTGAATGAAGGGATCCAGCGCCTTCTGCATCAACGGCGACATCCCGACCATAAATCCCAGTGGAATAGCAATTATCGCCGCAAGGAAAAAACCGGTTAGCACACGGTATAACGAATATGCCAGCTGGATGCCGATGCCCTTGTCGTTCGGCCCTGCATCATAAAATGGATTGCCCAGCTCTTTTAATGCAAGGCTACCGACGGCAGTCGGAGGAGGCACGCGCGCCTCCTGGTCTGCGCCCCCCATGAGCATCTCGTATTCAGTCTGTGCCGCGGTGGCCTCAGGTGGCTGGCTGGCCATCTCCCAGAAAACCAGGAAGAGGGCCAGTAGCACCAGGGAAACCATGGCCGACCTAAACCGGATCGACTGTAGCACTTATACCCTCCCGATCTTGAAACTCTTGACGTACTCGTCAGGCTTTGTGTAATCAAAGGTCTTGCCCATGATGGTGTAGTTTTCATAGGTTTTTGAAGGTGGTTCATAACCCAGTTCCTTCATGATCTTTGCTGTGTCAGCCGCCACATAAACCTGCTCGGCAATCTTCTGGTAATCGACATCGCCCTTGATGTATCCCCAGCGTTTCATTTGGGTGAGTATCCAGACACCCATGGAATGCCATGGGAAAGGATCGAAATCGATACGGTCGGGGACATTTAGCACACTGCCGAGACCGTCGGCGTAGCGCCCTGTTAGCACCTGCTTTATGACGGGCGCGGGTTGGTTGAGATAATTCTTCGGTGCAATTGCTTCTGATATCTCGGCACGGTTTTCATGTTTCTGCGAGTAAGCCGTTGCATCGACAATCGCCTTTAATAGGGCACCATAGGTATTCGGATTCTCAGTAGCAAACTCCTGGCTGCAGGCAAAGGCGCAACAGGGGTGACCTTCCCAGATATCCTTGGTCAACATATGGATGAAGCCGACCTTTTCCCATACTGCGCGTTGATTAAACGGGTCTGGTGACAGATAACCATCAAGATTTCCTGCGCGCAGATTAGCGACCATTTCAGGCGGTGGCACGACACGGATCTGTATATCCTTGTCCGGATCCAGCCCATGTTCTGCAACATAGTAACGCAATAGAAAGTTGTGCATGGAATACTCAAATGGCACGCCAAACTTGAAGCCTTTCCAGTCTTTTGGATCGCGTTTATCCTTATGATCAACATGCAGCACAATAGCCTGGCCGTTGATATTCTCTACCGCCGGCATGAGGTAAGGCTTGGCGGTCGAACCGGCGCCCATGGTCATTGCCAGTGGCATAGGTGTCAGCATATGAGAAGCGTCGTATTCTTTCGCCAGTGACTTGTCGCGCGCCACCGCCCAGCCTGCTGTTTTTATCACGTCAACATCAAGGCCATACTTAGAATAAAAGCCCATTGGGTGAGCCATAATAATTGGGGTGGCACAGGTAATTGGTACAAAGCCGACTTTCAGCTTAGACTTTTCCAGCTTGCCCATCGAATCTTTCAGTGCCGCTTTCGCTTCTTCCATCGGAAACATGGATCCCAGCAGGGCTGCTGCTGTACCACCACCGACCATCCCCAGAAAGGCGCGACGGCTAATATCATTGTGCCCGAACACAGAGCGAACCACTGCGCTTTCAATTGCCCTGTCCATGATGTCTTCCGATGATTGCAGGCTAGAATCAACCATCTCAGCAGCGTCGCTTTGTGATGGATTTTCAAGCGCTGCTTTCTCGAACACTGCTTTTTCAATTGCTGCCTGCTTCTCACTCTCATTGCCCTCAGTATGCTCTGCGGCACAGATCGGGCATTCACAGCTTGCTTCATGCAACAGGCTTTTGTCCGGGTTATATGGATTGTTCAGGCTTTTGAATTTCATTTTACTTCCTCTCTAACGGTTTGTTAGCATTTTTGCATTCATGCGCTACCAGGGTGCAAAAGTGTGCAAACATTGCTGAATAATGTGGCGAACCTGGATTCACTACGGTTTCGTTTAATGTAAAAAGCAGGTTTTATGCCAATACATAATTAATTGTGTAAGCTACTGTTTACAAAGTTAAATATGCATTAGAGAAGACAAAACAATAACCACGATTTTTCGTAGTAATACGATATTCAGTATTCCTGCTACGAATATTCGTGATCAGGTACGAATATTGCATTAGTTTTATATAGGCCAGCCCGAACCAATATCAAATTCATGACGCCAGACCTGTTGCAGAAAATTTTTACCCGCACCACAGAAGCCATGCTGCTGGTTAATCCTGTTGCCGATAGCTTTGTGGCATCAAACCCGGCAGCACAAGATTTACTTGGCTACGGAAAAGACCTGTTAGCACAGTTAACTCCCAGCACCTTGTTCCGGACAGAGTTGGGCAAACTGGTGGCATTTACTCAGGCTGTGTATGACAAGGGTCATGCCCGGATGAATGAGATTATCGCCAGTAATTCAAATGGTGAGTCTATATCACTCGACATCACTGCTAGCCTGCTCGATACAGATGGAACCCTGTTGTTTACCATCCGTGACCTGGCACAGCTTGAACACCTGCATAGCACAATGGAAGCCAACAGGTTGCATCGTGATGGGCTGTTGGGGTGGAAAGTAATCGAAACCGTGTTTCGCGAGTTTGAGCATGAAAACCAGCTTATTTTACAGGCGGCTGGTGATGGCATATATGGTGTCGATAGAGATGGTAATACGACATTCTGTAACCCGGCCGCTGAACGCATGCTGGGATGGAAGAGTGAAGAACTGGTAGGAAAAAATATCCACCAGATGATTCATCATACACATGCAGATGGCACTGACTACCTTGCCCAGGAGTGCCATATTTATGCAGCCTTTAGTGATGGCCAGGTACACACCATTGAAGATGAAGTGTTCTGGCACAAAGACGGCTCACCAATAATGGTGGAATATACCAGCACGCCCATCACTGAGCAGGGACAAATCGCCGGTGCCGTGGTCATTTTCAGGGACATTGGAGAGCGCAAGCGTGCCGAGACGAAACTGCGAGAGGCACTTGCCGAGGTGCAGTCGTTGAAGAAGCGCCTGGAAATGGAAAACGCCTACCTGCTGGAAGAATATCGTGTTGAGCATAACTACAAGGAGATTGTCGGGCGCAGTCATGCCATCCATACCATCATTCAGCAGATTGAACTGGTATCTCCAACCGATGCCAACGTACTTATCAGCGGTGAATCGGGTACTGGTAAAGAGTTGATTGCCCGCGCCATCCATGGCAGCAGCAAGCGGCATGATCGCCCACTTATCCGCGTCAATTGTGCTTCCATACCCAAGGATCTGTTTGAAAGTGAATTTTTTGGTCACGTTAAAGGCGCATTTACCGGTGCTGTCAGTGATCGTGCCGGACGATTCGAGATGGCTAATGGCGGCACCCTGTTTCTTGATGAGGTTGGAGAGATACCTCTCGATCTGCAGGGCAAGTTATTACGCGTATTGCAGGAACAGCAGTTTGAGCGCGTCGGCGAATCGACCACACAGCACGTTGATGTACGTATTATCGCTGCGACCAACCGGGATCTAAAAAAGGAAGTGGCCGCCCGACGTTTTCGCGAAGACCTGTACTTCCGACTCAATGTCTTTCCTGTGCTGTGCGGTCCTTTACGCGAGCGCATAGAAGACATTCCTATCCTGGTCAGTCATTTCCTGCAGTCAGTGAGCAACAAACTGGGTAAACCACCGATGCAGTTTTCCAGGTCAGATATGCAGCGCCTGCAATCTTACACGTGGCCAGGAAATATTCGTGAATTAATAAATGTCGTCGAGCGTTCCCTGATCCTTTCTCAAGGCAAACGGATACGCCTTGACCTGCCAACTAATGAAGAGATTTCTATTGAAATTTCAACTGATGCGGCTGCCATGGATTATGGTAATCGAATATTAACTGATGAAGAGTTACGTACTCAGGAGCGCAACAATATCATAGCTGCACTGAAAAAATGCAATGGCCGGGTATTTGGCGATAACGGTGCCGCCACCCTGCTGGAACTCAGACCGACCACTCTTAGTTCTCGGCTAAAGAAACTTGGCATTAATCGGCATCAGTTTATACATACTGCTTCTCCGTAGCTTTTATAATTAATGGGGTCGGAGTGATTTGATTATAATAACTCCGACCCCTTTTTCCGCTTTTTCGCATTACTAGTATTTACTGATTACCTTCTAGCGCATAAAAGTGTAATAGTGCATCGATATCCTGGGCGGTGAGTTTCTTAATGCGCCTGTACATAGATTTCGGTACTAATCTTTTCTTTTTCAGGATATTGTCGAACTGTCGTGCAAGATAGGGTGTCCACTGGCCCGCAAGGATGGCAGCATCCTCAACCGGATCTCTGCCGTTATTAGTATGGCATTTTTCACAGGACTTTTTGTGCAGGATTGCGCCACGGCTGGCTTTTACAGGGTCCGCAGATTGTTTCGCGGGTTTAAACTCTAGCCCGGAGAAATATTCTGCGAGCTCTTCGACTTCTTTATCATTGAGAGACTGGGCTATTTCATTCATCACTGTTTCGGGATCACCGGGTTTGTGATATTCCATTGCGATGCGTTCGTTTTCACGAAATACATCGATAGTGTTCAGGAAGCCCTCCTCAGAAAAACCAGCGATGATCGGGATATCTGGTACCGTACTAAGACCGTCTTGACC
>Ga0316197_10003097_pt1 | contig 11813 bp, 10 predicted proteins | sample OudBiesiAoxic_MG_FD_204939 | JGI IMG/M metagenome (GOLD analysis project Ga0316197, IMG submission 204939) | Coastal sediment microbial communities from Oude Bieten Haven, Netherlands - site A oxic | ecosystem: Environmental > Aquatic > Marine > Coastal > Sediment | place: Netherlands...
CAGCGTAAGGCGGTGCGTAGACGGGAACCCGGATTTGCTTGAGCAGGTAGGGAAGCGCGCCGATGTGATCTTCGTGCCCGTGCGTGATGACGATCGCACGCAGGCGCCCGCGCTCCGCCAGGAGCCAGCTGAAATCCGGGTGGACCAGCTGGGCACCATCTTCATCGGTGAACCCGATGCCGCAGTCGATGGCGATCATGGTGTCGCCGCAGAGCAGTGCGGCGCAGTTCATTCCGACCTCGTTGAGGCCGCCCAGGGGGATGAATCGCAAAGTATCAGTCACGGCGTTCCAGAGAGCGGGGCTAAATGCCGCGGACAGTTTGGTCAAGGCCGCAATTGCCTCGTTGACCCGTGTGATTCCGGCGTGCTACGCCCCGGACCGCACGGGTGCAATGGGCCGTTTTTTAGCGATTATTTGGGTAGTTGCCCTCTGGGGGACCGTGGCGTCGGCGCAAGACGGGGCCACGACCGCTGGGACCCGTCGAGAAGCCTTCACCGAGGACGAGAAGGCCATCGCCGAGGACGAGGAGGCGACCCCCGAGCCATCCAAGGAAGAGGACCTGCCGCCACAGCTCAGGGCGCCACCGATGAAAGGGCTCCAGCTTCCATCCGCGCCGCCGCCCGAGGCATCAGATGACTTCGAGCAGGAGTTCGAGGAAGAGGACTTCGACGAGACTGCCCTCGACGAAGATGACGACGCTGACATGGCAGCGGGTGACGCCAAGCTGCTGGGCGAGGCGGAGCCGCCTGCCGCGGACCCGACGCTGGCGAGCTGGACCAATCCCCGCCCGGTGTTCTCGCTCAACGGCTACTTCCGCGTGCGTGGCGACTACGACGACAACTTCGCTCTCGGGCGGGCGCCGCTCGATCGGCTCGTCGTAGATCCCTTCGGACGCTGGGTCCAGATCGACAACGGGCCCACCACCGGTCAGCCCGTGCTGCCCGCAGGGGGATGTAGTGGCGAGCCCTCGTCGGCGCCTGACGCGCAGACCCAACGCTGCGGCGGCAGCGCCGTGACCCGCTTTGCGAACATGCGCCTTCGCTTGCAGCCAACACTGTCGCTCAGCGACAACGTTCGCGTCCACATGATGGTCGACGCCTTTGACAACCTGGTGCTCGGGTCCACGCCGGAGGTGAAATCCGTCAATCAGTTCGGTCAGGTGACCGGGCGGGCTCCAGGTGTCCCCGTCGACAGCCTCACGCGCACCTCGCCGCCGCCAGAGTCATTCCGCAACACGGTCGGTGATGCGCTCTTGGTCAGGCGCGCATGGGGCGAGGTCACCAACAGCACGATCGGCCAAGTCCGCTTCGGGCGCATGGGGCATCAGTGGGGCATGGGCATGCTCTGGAATGCCGGCGAAGGGACGAACATCCTCGGAACGCAGCTCGACGCGGACCTCCAGTCGGAGATCGATCGCATTCAGCTGATCGGCAAGTTCAAGGGCATCTTCTTTGGGGTCTCCTGGGACTTCGCCAACAAGGGCTACATTGCCGATCCAGTCGCAGACATCCAAGCGATCGCACGCGACGCCAGCAGCCTCGATGACACACGCCAATGGAGCTTCCTGGTTGCGCGGCGCCTCGATCCGCTCGCTCGCGAGAAGCGGCTTCGCCGCGGCAAATGGGTCGTAAACGGCGGCGCCTACTTCATCTACCGAACGCAGTTCCTTTCGACGTCCACCGCGCCACTGTTGACGACGCCCGAGGTGATCGAAGCCAGTTTCGTGCGGCGTGACGCCAAGGTCTACATGCCGGATGGTTGGTTCCAGGCTCTGTGGAAGGACCTACGACTCGAGTTCGAGTTCGCTGGTATCTTCGGCCAGATTCAGAACATCTCACCGGCCGGTTTCCCGCCGACCGCCGAGGACGGCAAGTACAAGCTGCGCCAGTGGGGGTTTGCTTTCGAGAGCGAGTACCGGACCGTTGGCAAGAAGCTCGGCGTGTTCCTCAAAGGAGGCGCCGCTTCGGGTGATCCGGACGTCGTCGGCTTGTCGCAGTACGAGAACCTCGCGGCCCAGCCGGTCGGCAAGAAGACGATCTCGACCTTTTCGTTTCATCCAAACTACGAGGTCGACCTGATCTTCTTCCGACAGATCATGGGTGCGGTTGCAGGCGCATACTACCTCGCGCCCGCGATCAGCTACGACATCATCCGAAGCGACTTCGGGCGCGTCTTCGCCGCTCGGCTCGACTTCATCTATAGCCGCGCGATGTATCAGCAGCAGTCGTACTCGTCGGAGCCGAACTTGGGCGCGGAGATCGACATCTCGGTCTACTACCGGACGGAGAACGGACCGCAGTTCACGGATGGCTTCTTCGTCGCCGGTCAGTTCGGTGTCTTGTTCCCGCTCAACGGCCTGCGTTACCTCGAGGTCGACGGGCTCACCGAGCCTGGAGCGGGGACAGCCAGCATCCGGCGCGCGCTCACGATGCGGCTGGTGATGGGCATCCAGTTCTGAAGCTAGCGCTTCAGTAGCGCCTCGGCCCTGGCGGCCACCCGCCATTGCCGACAGCCTTCGGCGAGGACGATGCCACGGAGCTCTCCGAGCGCTTGCTGCAGGTCGTCGTTGACGATCATGTAGTCGAAGAACGGATAGTGCTCGATCTCTTCGCGCGCTTTTTCGAACCGCAGCTGTCGCGACTCCTCGTCGTCCGAGCCGCGTCCGTCGAGGCGACGTCGAAGCTCCTCCATCGACGGAGGCAGGATGAATACGCCGATTGCGTGAGGGAACTTCTCTTTGATTTGCCGGGCGCCTTGGTAGTCGACGTCAAACAGCAGTCCGGCCTTGCCGGCGGTCCGGGCGCGTTCGATCTCCGAGACGCTCGTTCCGTAGAGATTGCCGTGTACCTCGGCCCACTCGGCGAAGCCGTCCTTCGCGAGGACCTGCCGAAACGCGTCTTCGCTCACGAAGAAGTAATCCTGGCCGTCGACCTCGTTGGGGCGTGGTTCCCGCGTGGTGTGCGACACGCTGAAACGGAGCTCGGGGAACTCCTGCAATAGTCGGTGGGTCAGGGTCGTCTTTCCCGCGCCCGACGGCGAGCTGATGATCAGCAAGATGAGATCTGGATCTGTCGACGACGCGACTCTCATTCCACCACCTCTTGGATGCGACGTCTACCGCGGCGGCGCGGCAGGCTAAAGCACATTCTGTGCTTGTTCCCTCATTTGTTCGATGCACGCCTTGAGCGCAATCACGAGCGGCGTGATCGTTGCGTCTTGCACCTTCGAGCCGATCGTATTGGCTTCCCGGGTCATCTCTTGAAGCAGGAAGTCGATGCGCTTTCCGACGGCTGCGCTGGAATTCTCGGTCAGTTCGAGCATTTGGCTCCGGTGGCTATCGAGGCGCACCAGCTCCTCCGTCACGTCGGATCGATCGGCCACGATGGCGATCTCCTGCTCTAGCCGCCCGAGGTCGAGCGTGATGCTGGTGTCTGCGAGCAGGGCGTCGAGGCGATCGCGAAGCCGCGTCCTGCGGCTCTCTACGAGCTCGGGGAGGGCTGTCCTCAGGATTGTGAGGGTCTGCGCGAGCTCCCCGAGGCGGCCAGCAAGCTCCACCTCGAGCGCCCTGCCTTCGGCGTCGCGCATTTGTATCACCGCCTTGCACGCCGCCTCGGCTGCTGTCGCGAGCGCTTGGTCGAGCGCCGCTTCGTCGACCGTACGACTTGCGCTGAAGAGCTCGGGCACGGAAGCAAGAAGCGAGAGCGGCACTGGCTCGTCGGGATGGAGCTCGTCGCGGAGCGAAGCGAGCTCGCCGTACACCGCGCGAGCGCGGTCGAGATCGAGCGTCGGCTGGGGGAGGGTTTGTCCCTCGAAGCGCGCTGTCACGTCGACGCGCCCGCGTTCGAGCCGCGCACGAATCACCCGTTCAACGGTCGGCGTCCGCGCCTGAATGCGCGATGGGAGCCGCACACGCACGTCGAGGAAGCGGTGGTTCACGGTTCGTACGTCGAGTACGACATGACCCTCGCCGAGCGCTGCTCGCCCGCTTCCGTATCCGGTCATGCTGCGCATGGGACGCTACTCGAGCCCGCGCTTGTGCTTGATCTGATCCATCACCTTCGCGTACTCGACCTCGAACGCTGCGGTGCCTTCTTGCAGGTTCTTGATCTTGGAGCGCACCTCGGCGTCGAGTCCCGTCTCGACCTCCATGTGCCGGCGAAGAATGGGCGTCATCTTCTTCCTGAGCGTTGCGTCGTCGGCGTAGATCTCCGCGACGTTGGCGCTGTGAAAGAGCATGTTCAGCAATTGATCGATCAAGTAGGGCAAGGTCTCGTCTTGTTGCGGGAACCCCATCTCCTTGGCCACGCGCTGCCGCATCTTCCCGAGCTTCGAGTAGCCGAGACCCTCGCGCTGCATGCGGTCCTTGGATTCGTCGATGAGCTGTCGTTCCCGCCGCACGAACTCTTTGAGGACTGCCTCGAGATCCATCCGGACCTCGGTCTCCTCGTCGACTTCGATATCGTTCTGTGCCGTCAGCTCGCGCACGAGGTCGTCGACGATTGGGCCAATTTTTCCTGAGTAAAGTCGCATGGTTATGATTGATGGCCCCAGCCTGGAGCGACCCCCCTTACTAGTGTGGCCGACACTAGCTGGGCCGGTCGCTTCGGTCAATACGTAGGAGAAAACCACGATTTGAGTGATTTTGTTATTCTACGCCTTGACGGTAATCCTCTATTCATGCACCATACCGTTAAGGCTGTAAGTATGGATTCTAACGCTCCTGCACTCCAAAACGGCTCCGGCGCACGAAGACTGCGTACGACGGAAGAACGCCGAACCAGGATTCTCAATCGCTGCAGGGTGTTCGAGGCACTGGGACCGGAGCTCCGCGAGCAGGTCCTCAATGGCAGCGCGCTGGTCGATGCCGACCGTCGCGAGTCCTTGTGCATGCCTAGCGACCCGGCGGTGTTCGTCATCGGCAGCGGTCGCGTGCGGCGGGTCCGCCGCACACCGGAGAGGGAATTGACGCTTGGCTACTACGGCCCGGGCGATCTGATCGGCGAGATGTCGCTGGTCGACGCCGAAGCGCGCCTCGAAACGGTGGTTCTAGATTACGTGGAAGCGCTACGCATTCCGCCTCGGCTCATCAAAACGGTGATGACCGAGGACCTTGGATTCGCTTCCGCGATGCATCGGTTAATGGGGGAACGTCGTCTGCTCGCAGAACGGCGAATCGATGCTCTGCTCACGCGAAGCGTAGAATCGCGTGTTGCAGAATTTCTACTCGATGCGTCCACGCGTCATGGGATTCCCGATTCACGGGGCATCTTGATTGGTGTGAAGTTCACCCATCAAGAGATCGCGAGCTACGTAGGCTCGACTCGGGAAACCGTCACTCTGGTGCTCGGTGCGTTCAAAAGGGGTGGCGTGATCACGACTGATCATCGCCGCGTCGTCATCAGAGACATCGCTGGATTGCGTAAGAGGGTCTAACCAAAACTGGGGAGGTGTCCGAACGGTGCGGCCTGGGGGGGCCGCCCGGGCGGACCCATTTTTTAAAACCGGTGGCGGGTCGACGCTGAGTCAGCGAACGGCGAGTGGCGTCGGGGAATGGGCTATGGGCACCACTCCGCTGGCTCTTCTTCTCTCTCGCCCTCGCACGGCGACCAGCAGGCTGCCATGGGTAGGAAGGCCGGGCTGCATTCGGTGACGTGGATCCAATACGTTTGGCCGTCCTGCGGGTCGACCACGCAGAAGTCTTCGCTGTAGTCTAGGCCCCCGCAGAACCCCGACCGCCACGCACAACCGACGAGCCAGGCGTCTCCTTCGGATCCTGCCGCGACTTGGGGAGCGCACTCACCGCAAAGCGAAACGTATTCTGCGATCGGCTTGGTGCATGGCACGGGTTGGATTATCGGGCAGCCTCCGACCTCGTCCGGTCCGGACGGTATCGGGAACTGCCCGATGATGCTCGGCTCCACCGGCTGCACCCCCTCGAGCTCCCCGCACTTGCGAACCGTCTCGGGGCGCTCCGGCGCGGTCGTCGAATCACCGCAGCCAGAAAGGGCGACCAGGAGAACAAGAAGCAAGGGAAGGGCGCGCATCACCTCTCAAGGTGGCTGTTGACACCGATCGCTGCAAGGGCATGTTCTGACGCTGACGCTGACGCTGACGCTGACGCTGACGCTGACGCTGACGCTGACGCTGACGCTGACGCTGACGCTGACGCTGACGCTGACGCTGACGCTGACGCGCGAGCCGGAACGGCGAAGCCTGGCGCGAAGCGCCGCCAAGCCCTGGCAAAGCCAGGGGCGCGGAGGGAGGATTACGGGCGGGGGTGGGCGGGCGGTATTAACCAAACCTCCCGACGCCAATCGCGTTCACCGGCACCGGCGGGTCGGATGTAACTAAACCTCCCGACGCCAACTGCCCCCTAAATCAGCTCATCGTCCGTGTTGAGCTTCTTTTCCATGCGGTCGATGAGGCCCTTCCAGCCTTCTTCCTTGATCACGCGTCGGAACTGGCGCTTGTAGTTCTTCACGAGACTCACGTCGTCGGTGAAGATGTCGAAGACCTTCCACTCTTTGCCGGCGGGGCTCATCGAGTAGTCGATGGTGATGGGTGGCTGGCGCTTCTTCTTCACCGAGCGTGCGGAGGAGTTCACCTTCACGCCCTCTTCGAGAGGCTCCGTTCCAACCCACTTCACCTTGTACTCGAGTGTGGACTCCATGTTCCGCTGGTACTGGCGCTCGACCAGCGCGCGAAGCAGGCTCACGAACTTGTCGAGCTCCTTCTTCGAGCGCTTGTCCCACTCCTTGTCGAGCGAGAGCTCGGCGAGGCGGTCGTAGTCGAGGAACTCGCCCAACAGGACAGTGAGCTCATCGGCGCGCTTGGGGGTGTCGGGCTTGCGGAGCACGGCGCGAACCTTGTTGTGCTTGGTCTTGATGAAGGCCTCGGCCCTGGCAGCCTCAGCGCTGCTCACACCTCCGGCGGCGACCGACGCGGAACCCGTGGCGGTGTTCTGTGCGGTTGCCGCGCCCGTCGTCAGGAGCGACATGGCGACAAAGCCTGAAATCAATGCAATTCGAGTCATGTGTCCCTCGTAGACGGTGGTGACCCGCCGTTTATTCCTCACAGTCGGCCGGGCGCCAGCCCTTTTCCGACACCATGGGCATATTGGTCGCCTTTTCCAGTGCGGCGATGGCGAGGTTGTATTCCGCCGTGGCCATCAGGCGACTCGAACGGGCGCTGAAGTATGCCGATACCGCGTCCACGAAGTCCCGAGCATCCTGCGTGCCCACCTCGTATCCCTGGCCGGCGGACACGAACCACTTGCGCGCCTCTTTCTCGGAGCGCCTCCAACTGTTCATCCGTCGCTTCGCATCCTGGAGCTGCTCGTAGATCGTGTTGACCTCGAGCTCGATGCCGAGCTTTGCCTCGTCGGTCTTGGCCTTCAGCGACGCGATCTCCGCCTTGGCGGTCTTGACGCGGGCATTGGTTCCGGCGAAGTCGAGGCTCCACCTGGCGACCAAACCGAAGAACGCTCCGGCGAAGTTGCCACGGTCGATCACAAACGGGTTCTGGACGTCGGTGATGCCGGGAGTTCGCGCGAAGGTCGCGCTCAATGCCAAGATGATGTCGGGCAGGTACCCGGCCCGCTTGATGACCAAGTTGGCGTCTCGCGCGTTTCGGGCTGCATCGAGCTGAAACACCTCGGGGCGCTTCGCCAGTGCGCGATCGATCTGGTCCCCGAGCTCCACGACTTCGCTCTGCACGGCCTCGAGCGCGCACTCGGGGACGACGGCGGGTCTGATCCCGGACAGGAGCTCGAGTGACCTGCGCGCCGTCGCCTCGAGGCGGACTGCCTCCGATTCACGCGACTCGACTTCAGACAGTGCGGAGACGAGCCGGAAATAGTCCTGCTGTTTCACATCCGGATCATCGGCATCGAGGCGCTCGCCCAGCTTGTCGACCGCGCTCCGAAGCTTGTCCTTGGCCTCCCCGATCATCGCCTGGAGATCGAGGGCGAGCTGCACCCCGAAGTACGCGCGCCGAACATCGAACACGACCTGGTTGAGCGTGAGCTCGCGCTGGTATTCGGCTGATGTGATCCCGGCCGAGGCAGCCTTCTTGCCCGAACGGTATTTCCCAAAAGTGTAGATCGGGATGCCGCCCTCTATCCCTATCTCGCCGCCTGGGCCCCAGCGGTTGCTCCAGGGGATCTGCGGGTCGGGGCTGAAGGTCGCAGTTCCGCGAGCGCCCGGCGCGACGAAGAATCTGGCACGCCCGTGGAATTGGAAGAAGGGCGAGAGGCGCGCTTCGTCGAGCCGAGCCTCGGCGGCGTCGATGTCCGACTGGGCGGCTTTCAAGCTCGGAAACTGAAGGATCGCCGACTGCGTGAACTCATCGACGTGATAGACCCGAATGAAGGTCGAGGGCGCGTCCACGGGCCCCGGTTCTTGGGCCGTTGGGGCTTCCTGCGCGCTTAGGTGCCCCTCGACGCCGAGCGTCGATACCACCGCGACGGCTAGCGCCCAGAACCTCACCATGACCATTTTGTAGCCGGAAACGCCCGGCTGGGCCACGAACCGGGCGCTTTACTTCTTCTTTGCGCCGCCGCCCTGCTTGGCCTGCTTGTTGTAGCGCTGAATCAGCACGTCGGTGAGGTCGAGGTTGGAGGGTACCCACACGACACCACCTTCGTTGGCTTCGACGATCAGGGTGTAGCCGTCGGTCTGGCCGATCCGCCGTAGGATCCCCTGCATCTTCTCGAGGATCACTTGGGTCAGCTCCGCTTCTTTGCCCTGGAGCTCCTGCTGGTACTGCATGTACTCGTTCTGGAGCTCCTGGAGGTCAATCTGGTACTTCTCGACCTTCTTCCGAAGCGCGTCCTCGCTGAGCACGTCCTGCTGACGCTCGAGGCTTTCCTTCTGCGCCTTGAGGCTCGTCTGCTTCGCATCGAGCGACTTCTGGCGCTCGTCAAACAGCTTCTTCAGGCGTCGCTTGGCCTGCCGTCCGTCCTCGGTCTCGTTGATCGCGCGCTGAAGGTCGACCACGCCGATCTTGTTCTGGGCGTCGACGGTGTTGGCGGATCCGGCGAGGACCATCGTGGCCAACGCGATAATGATGATACTGCTAAAGCGCATGAGAGCTTCCTTTCAGGCCCGGGCTAGCTAGCTGTTTGCCGCGAAGCGGTCAAGCCGCAGGGGTAATACGCCTGAGCCTGCGGATTCATTCGCTAGAACGACTGGCCGATGGTGAATTCGAAGCGAATCGGGTCGTCCTGAGGTCTACGTTTGATCGGAATACCCCACTCGAACCTGAGCGGGCCGAGCGGCGAGAACCAGCGGATACCGAAGCCGACCGAGTAGCGGAGAAAGCCGTTGATTCCGCACGGTGCCGAGGAGGGGTCGGCTTCGGGCGCCAGCGGCGCCTGGCAATTGCCGAACTGGTCCCGGAACGCGAAGAGGTTCCACGCGTTGCCGCCGTCGGTGAAGATCACGCCTCTGATGCCGACGGCCTCGATGAGCGGGAACTCCAATTCGATGTTGTAGAACGCCTGCAAGTCACCACCGATCGGCCGGCCTTCGGCGATGATCGGAAGGTTCGGGTCGCCTGCGGAGGCTAGGCCCGCTTGTGGACCGACGGACTGCAAGCGATAGCCGCGAATCGTGAAGATGCCGCCGAGGTAGAATCGTTCGAAGACCGGGACGGTTCTGCGCGAGGTAATCAAGCCAAGCTCAGCGTTGACCTTGAACACCACCGGGCCGAAAATCCTCTTGTAGAAGCGCGCGAAGCTCGTCTGGCGAACGAAGGTGTTGTCGGACCCGAGGTATTGGTCGGCGATCTGCACTGCGTAGTTGGCGAAGATGCCGCCTGTCGTCGATTGGCGGTTGTCGCGGCTGTCCCAGTTGATCGTGAAGCGCAGCGAGCTCGTAATGCCGTCGCGAAATGCGTTCGCGATGAAGATGTTCGAGAAGGTGTTCTGGAGCTCGCCGCCCACGCCGAGAAGGTTTCCTCGGGGCTGCGAGATGTTCACGTTCTCGAACTCGTACCGCAGGAAAATTCGGAAGCGCGGATTGAACAACGGGTGGCCCGTGGTGATGTTGGCGCCCGTCGAATCCTGGCGGAAGTCTCGGAAGTCACGGATTCGCTTGAAGAGTCCGAAGCCAAGGCTCCACTCCGAGCCGAGGAACCAAGGCTCGACGAAGTTCAGATCGATCTGCTGTCGGATGCCCGAGAGCTGCAGGTTGAGGCCGAGGGTTTGGCCACGGCCGAACAAGTTCTGTTGCTGAATCTGCGCCGTGACGATGAAGCTCTCTAGCGACGAGAAGCCAGCGCCGACCTGGAAGGTGCCCGTGGGCTTCTCGGCAACCTCGACGTTGATGACCATTTGGTCGCGCGCGCTGCCTTCTTCTTCCGAGACATCGACACGCTCGAAATAGCCGAGCTGGTTGATGAGCGCGCGGCCGTCTTCGAGCTTGGTCTGGTGATAGAGGTCGCCTTCGCTCAGCCGGAACTCGCGCCGGATCACCGCATCCCGGGTCTTGGTGTTGCCGCGCACGTGGATACGCTCGATGTACACGGGCGGCCCACGGAGGATGTTGATCGTGACGTCGACCAAGTGGTTCTCTTCGTCGAGATCCGTGCCCGGCACCATCTCGACGAGTGCATACCCCGAGTCACGATAGGTGCGGCTGATGCCCTCGATGCCCTCGGCGATCTTGCTGCGGCTGAACCAGTCGCCCCGCTCGAGCTTGACCATCTTGCGAAGCTCTTCCTTGGGCGCGATCGTCTCCACCTCGTTGCCGGCGCCGTCGGTCTCGATGACGTCGAAGTCCCGAATACGGAAGCGCGGGCCTTCCTCGACGGGGATCGTGATGTCGACATACGCGCGGTCTGCCGTGAGCTCCACGGTGGGGCGGCCCGGGCGCATCATCAGGTAGCCCTTGTCGTAGTACCAGGCCTGGACGCGGGTGAGGTCCTCGTCGAACGCGCTTCGGCTGAACTTGTTGCGGTCGCTCAGGAACGAGAACATCCCGGTCTCGTTGGTCTGCATGATCTTGAGAAGCTCGGGCGCGGGGAGCTCGTTGTTGCCGACGAACGAGATGCGGCGGACCTCGACCTCTGCACCCTCGTCGATCTTGAAGATGACGTCGATTTGGTTGGTGTCGCCGGGTACGCGCCGAAGCTCGTACTTGATATCGGCCAGGAAGAATCCCTCTTCGGAGTAGAGTTGCCGAACGGCGTCCGCCTGGTCTTCGACTTCGGGCACCGAGAGGATGGTTCCCTCCTCCAGTGCGATCGCCTCGTTGATGTCCTCCTCGTCGACCTCGTCGTTGCCGCGGTAGATCACCTTTCGAATCGCCGGACGCTCGACCACTCGAATGGTCATCTTGATGCCCGCGCCGAGCGGGTCGGCTTCGACCTGGAGGTCGTCGAAGTAGGCCATGTTCCAGAGCGCCTTCGCATCGCGCGTGACCGCCGGGTCGCGGCAGACGTCGCCCTTGCGAAGCTTCATCGTGGCGCGGACGTCGTCGGGATCGACGCGGCGGGCGCCCACGACGACGATGCGCCGGATTTCTTTTCCGTGACAGCTCGTTCGCGGCACCCGAATGGCAGCGTCAGAATCCTCGACCGGCACGTAGGCCTCTCCTTCGGGGTCTTCTCCTTCGGGGTCTTCGCTAGGGAGCGGATCGGGGGGCCGTTGCGGCTTCGGCGACGTCCGTACCGGCCGGGCCGCTGGCTGCGGTGTCTCCGGCATGTTCTCCTCGCTCTGAGCGCCCGCCACGGAAGCGAGCCCTGCAAGCGTCAGGGCTATGGCAGGGGCGGAAAGGCGCATTGTGCGTGGGAGCGATCCGGGCGGCTATAG
>Ga0316197_10003098_pt1 | contig 11812 bp, 7 predicted proteins | sample OudBiesiAoxic_MG_FD_204939 | JGI IMG/M metagenome (GOLD analysis project Ga0316197, IMG submission 204939) | Coastal sediment microbial communities from Oude Bieten Haven, Netherlands - site A oxic | ecosystem: Environmental > Aquatic > Marine > Coastal > Sediment | place: Netherlands...
GCAGGAATCGCAAATAGTGATGCACGGCGGTATACATACCGTCCGGGGCAGGAATCAAGCGCAACGCTGTAGCTTTCGAGGTTCGCAAGGATTCGCCGGAAGGGTATGAGAAATCCGGGCTAGTGCTCCGTCACACTAAAATTGAGCGTTAGGCGTCGAGAAAAATGGAAGGGTGGCGAGGCGCTGACAGCTGGGTGGATAGGCATCCTTGAGGCTTCAGCAACGAAGCCAGCATTTCATTCTTCCGGCGGATAACCAGCAATTATCGTGTGACGGAGCACTAGGACGATCCCCTAGCCGATCGGCAGCGCGCCGCTGCTGTCAGCGAACTTCTTCACCGGTGCACCGACCCGGTCCAACATCGCGACCCACAGGTTGCAGAGTGGCGTGTCCTTGTCGAACTCGAGATGGCGCCCGGTCTTGATCGTGCCGCCGCCCTGGCCGGCGAGGACCGTCGGCACATCGCGTGGCTCGTGCTTGTTGCCATCGCGGAGCGGCGAACCACACAGCACCATCGAATTGCCAAGCAGCGAGGTGCCACCCTCGTCGATCGCCCTCATCCTCCCTAACATGTAGGCATACTGCTGCATGTGCCAGGTGTTGATCCGCCGGTACTGCTCCAGCTGCTTCGCATCGTTCTGGTGGTGGGAGATCTCGTGGAAGCCCCCCTTGACGCCATCGAGGAAGGAGAAATTCTTGCCGCTCACGGCGTTGCCGAACATGAACGTGCCGACCCGTGTCGAGTCGGTCCAGAACGAGAGCACCATGATGTCCATCATCAGGCGCACGTGCTCGGTGTGGTCGAAGCGTGGCATCGAGCCGAGCTGTTTCTCCTCGTCCTTCCCGCCGAAGGCCTTGTTGATCCGCTCGTTGAGCGCCACGAGCGCCTTCTGCGCCGCGGGGTCGGCGTTCTCGCCGGCACTCAGCGACTTCTCGTCTGCCTCGATCCGCCTCTCCACCGAGCGCACCGACTCGAGGTACTGGTCGAGCTTCTGCTGGTCGAGCTTCCCGACTTGCCCCCGCAGCGCCTTGGCATCCTCCAGGACTAGATCGAGGACGCTCCGGTCGTCGCCCGACTGCTTCTGGTTGCGGTTCTTTTTGCGGAACAGGCGGTCGAATGCCGAGCGCGGGTTGATCTCGCAGGGAACCGGGTTGGTGGCCGAGCTCCACGAGATGTGTGATCCGTAGACGCGCGTGTAGTTGACGTTGGTATCGACCCCGGTCGTCACCGGGTCGATCCCCAGCTCGATCGATGGCATCACGGTCAGGTGGCCGATCTTCTCTGCCGCCACCTGGTCGAGCGATCGGTTGCCGGCATTGAGATCTTTGCCTGTGGTCTTGGTGATCGTCGTCCCCGTCAACCAGCCCGAGGTTTTCACGTAGTGCCCATCGCCTGTGTTCGAGGCCTTGTTGCGCAAGTTCGAGAGGACGAGGATGTCATCGCGGAGTCCGGCGAGCGGCTGCAGGATCGGTGACAGCTCGAACTTGCTGCCCGTCCCCTGCGGCGTCCACGCCTCCGGGTTCACACCGTTGGGCATGAACAGGCAGGCCATGCGGACTGGAGCCCGGTCGGATTTTTCGAGCGCCATCGAATCCATCCAGGGCAGCGCCAGCGAGGCGCCAGCCCCGCGGATGAATGACCGTCGCGAAATCCGCCATTTGCCTGTCTGGATATTGGGTGTGTGCATGTCTAATCTCCTAATCTTCGATCGCTTCATTGCGCCGGAATTGGAAAGGGAAACTCTCGGTGATCCCGTGGATCAACGTCCGGGTAAGGTAGCCACCCTCCACTAGCTTGTCCCGCAAAGAATACACCGTCGGCAGGTCGTAGTATTCCACCCCGCGCCCGAGCGCATACCCGAGCATCCGCTCGGTGACATTGTAGGCGAATTGCTGTCGCTCATGGAGCAAGATCTCCCGCAATTCGCCCGCACCGGTGAATTTTTCGCCACTCGGGAGTTCGCCCGATGCGTCGATCGGTTTCCCGAGGTTCGTGGTGCGGAAGCGTCCGATCGGATCGAACTGCTCGAGGCCGAAGCCGATCGGATCCATGCGGCTGTGGCAACCGCTGCACTCCGCCCGCTGACGATGCAGTTCGAGGCGCTGCCGGAAGCTCATCCCGTCCGGCTGGCGGTCGTCGGCCGGGAGCTGGCCGGCATCTGGCGGTGGCGGCGGCGGCGGTGTGCCGAGCAGCTCGTCCAGCACATAGCGCCCGCGCAGGACAGGGCTGGTGCGCAGCGGTAGCGAGGTCGATGTGAGGATCGCCCCCATCCCGAGCACTCCCCCGCGCCCGGCGGGCACCGGAACGCGGCGCATCTTGCTCCCAGCGACCCCATCGATCCCGTAGTGTTTCGCCAGCCGGGCGTTGACGAAGGTGGACTCGCTATCGATAACTTCGATCAGGCTGCGGTTCTCCTGGACCAGTGCGTGGAAGAACTCTAGGGGCTCACGGTACATCGAGACGCGCAGGGCGAAGTCGAACTCCGGGAAGCGCCCCTTGTCCGGGCGCACCTCCTCGCGCATCTTCTCGAACCCGAGCCACTGGCCGGCGAAGCCTTCCGCAAGCGCGCGGGAGCGGCGGTCACCCAGCATCCGGTCAACCTGGGCGCGCATCACCTCAGGCTGGTGAAGCTGATCCTTTGACGCCAGCTGGAGCAGCTCGCGGTCGGGCATCGAGGCCCAGAGGAAGTACGAGAGCCGGCTCGCCAGCTCGAAATCATCCACCCGGTAGGGATCCTTGGTCGGCTGGTCTCGCTCCTGCCGGAACAGGAAGCGCGGCGAGACGAGGACCGCCTTCAATGCCAACTGCACACTCTCGGCGAAGGGATCACCCCGCTCATCAGCCTTCCTGAAGAGGGTCATGAAGCGCTCGACCTCGATGTCCGTGACGTAGCGGCGGAACGCGAAGGAGGCATAGCGCGTCAGGATCCTCTGGGCCGCCCCCTCCTTGTCCAAGCCGTCGCCCGGTTCAACGAACAACACGCGCCGGCGCAGCTTCTCGTCCGCGAACACCGATCCGAGGACCTCTCCCGCCGCCTCGAGGTACTTCTCCATCAAGATCGGCGGAAGGAACAGGGTGTCCGCATTGTTGTCAAAACCAGCGCCACCCGCACCGTCCGCAGGGAAATTCTTGCCCGGGAGAAATTTGATCCCGAACAGGTCGCGCATCGTGTTGTTGTACTCGTTGCGGTTCAGGCGGCGGATCGTCACGCGACCAGGATCCTTCGCGATCGAGGCCAGGTCGATCCGCGTCGCATTCTCCTCCAGCCAGGCGATCAGCTTGGCGCGCTCGGCTGCGGCCGGTTGTTTCTCATCCTCCGGCGGCATCTCTTCCTCACCCAGCTGGTGGACGACGTTCTTCCAGAACTTCGGGTTCCGACGCACTGCCGAGAGCGTCTTGTAGTCCTCGATATTGATCCCGCCCTTGGCTTTGTCGTTGCCGTGACAGGTGAAGCAGTAGCTAGCCAGGAGCGGCCTCACATTGTCAGCAAACTCTTGCTCCAGAGCCTCCGGCGTTGCCGCCGCAACGCTCCCCGCCAGGAACGCCATGAGGAAAATGTAGGAAGTGGGATTGGTTCGGCTCATTGGGAGACGCGCCAAAGGAATCACCCGATGCCCCTGTGTGCAAGCCACGGCTCAGGCAGCGGAGCGGGCATCCAGCCGTCTAGCGCCACGACTCTAGGCGCGTGGTCGATCCACCGTCGCCCCCACCGCCCAACAGCCCCAGCCGCACCAGAAAATCATCCGCAAGGTTGAGCGTGGCCTCGTAGAGACCGGCGTTGACGTTGAAATTGAAATAGGCCGAGCTCTCGCCCATGAACGGGTGCAGTTCGCAGAGGTTCTTTTTCCGCGAAAGCTTCTTTGCGAACGCCTCGACCTCGCAGAGGCGCTGGAAGCGGTCACCTCCCCCGTGGAATACCAGCATCGGCGGCAGGTCTCTGCGCACCTGGTACAGGGGCGATGCCTGCTTGGCGCTGCGCCGTCCACCAAATCTCTCCGCCAACTTGCCGCGCACGACATTCACGATCGGGCTGTAGAGGACCAGCGCGGCGGGATCCAGTGGCGGCGGGGGGCCACTATCCTCCTCCCCGACCATCGTCGCCACCAGGACGACGTGCGCCCCCGAGGATGCCCCCGCCAACACGATTCTCTCCGGATCAATCCCGAGGCGCCCGGCATTGGCGCGGATCCACGCGACGGCATCCCGCGCATCCTCAACGCCGTCCAGCGGTGTCGCCCCAGGCCGCTGTCCGAGCCGGTAGTCGGCGAGGATCGCCACCATCCCCCGCTCGGCGAAATGCAGACACTGGGGGGCAAACTGGCTCAGCTCGCCACGCTCCCAGAACCCCGCACCATAGAAAAAAACGATCGCCGCGCACGGACCGGCTGCCGCTTTCGGAGAAAAGACGAATAGCTCGAGCGCCTCTCTGGAGTCGAATTCCTTGTATGGAATGCGCTCTGCCTCGCGCAGTAGCTCGCGCTGCCGCTCATTGATCCTTATGCTGCTAGCTGGAATACTCATCTCCTCCCAAGTCGTTCCCCGACAGCTAGTAAGCACCGCGATCCACGGCTGTGCAATCGGATTCCCACCAGACCGGAACTTCCCAAGGACGATTTTCGGCGTGCGAAACCAAGCCCGATCGGCGATGGTCACGGGGATGACCCGCCATGCCCCAATCCTGAGCTGCCTCGTCCTTCTGATGTCCGCGATGTCTCCAGCCTCCGCCGAGAGCGAGGTGGCCGCGAAACCACTCAAAGACTCCCTCATCGAAACCTACCAGGGATGGCGCAACTCGATGCTCGATGGCGACTACGATGCTTGGAAAAAATTCACTGCGAACTACCGGCGCGCAGTCACCCGCAACAACATCGTCTCACAGAAACAGAAGTTCCCCGACGCCCTGTTCGCAGTCCCGATGAAGCCGGCATCGATCGATGGGCTGGAGCTGCTCCAGGCGCGCGAGGTCGGTCCGACCGGGCAGCTCGTTTACTACGGGCGGATCGACGTCGGCATCGATCTCCCGGAAGGCACCGCCATCCCCGATGGTCTCCTGATCCTGAAATTCATCCGCGACGGCAACCAGTGGAGATTCAATACCCTCAGCATGCTCAACATCGGCGGGGCACCGGAGATTCAGGAGAAGATCGACAAGAAGGACTACAGCTTCCTCGATGTCGGAAATTTCGTCCCACCAGGCTTCGTCCCGCTCGTCCCCGCACCCTGCCCGATCCCCAGCTACGTCGCACAGATCCAGATCACCTCGTTCGGCTACGAGACCGAGATCACGATCAACGGGGTTTCGAAACACAAGATTACCGACACCGCCACCAGCGAACTCATCATGGGCGGGCTCAAGAACAAGCCCAACAGCGTCTCGGTCATCAGCCGCCCGATCGTCATCCCGGAGAGCGACGACCCAGATGAGAAAGACATTCCGCGAAAGCTGGAGATCTCGGTCTTCGCCGTCCCGAACAAAGAGAATCCGAAACCCCACCGGGCTTGGCATTACGAACCCGCCAAGGTGCTACCTTCCTACAACGGGATCTTCTTTGCCATGCCACGCTAGCCTGGACTATCCCCGGGGCACCGGCAAACCAAAGGGCCTGTTCGGGCGCCCCCACGGTTCCTAAAAGTGAAAAACCCCACACCGGATGACCGGCGCGGGGCTCACATCTGCGGTCTCAAGGCAGATGATTCACTCACTCACTCAACATCCTATACGCTTGCCGATCCTCATTCTTTCGTCCCAGAAAGACTTTTTGCCGCTTCGACCAAGTCGATGAACTCGGAGCGCAGCCCGAAATCACCACCTTTTTCGGGAACCCCCTCGCGACCAAGCTCTAGCACCAGGTCGTAGTTCAATTCCCCAGCGTAGTCGGATTCTCTCAGCAGGAGGCCAAATCCTGCCACCGCCGCCGCGAAACGAAAATCGTCGCTGCTCTCAGCCCAGTCTCTGCCCTCATCGATGAGGGGAACTTCAATGGCCGGCTCCTGGACATCGCTATCCGGCTGCTTGTACTTCAGCTTCAAGGTCAGCATCTCGCGGCTCTCGACGAGCCCGCCCTTCTCGCGGTAACGACTCTCGGTATCGCTGTCAGCCCCCGGCTCTGCGTCAGCGTCCGCTGGCACGAGCTCATACAGCGCGGTCACCGTGTGCCCGGCACCGATCTCACCCGCATCGGCGGCCGGATCGTTGATGGCCGCGTCCGGCAAACTGCGATTCGCATAGCCGATCAGGCGGTACTTCGAGACCTCCGCCGGGTTAAAATCGACCTGCACGATCACATCCTTAGCCACGGTGACGAGCGTCGCCCCGAGGCCACGCACAAGGACTTTCTCCCCTTCTCTCTCCGAGTCGAGATAGTGGTAGCTACCATTGCCCTTGTCGGCGATCTGCTCCATGCGGTGCTCCTGGAGATTCCCCTCTCCGACCCCTAGCACCGTTAGAAATACGTTCTCGCGGGCGCGCTCCTCGACCATCTGGATCAGGTCGCCATCTTCGCTCACGCCGACATTGAAATCCCCGTCGGTCGCGAGGATCACGCGGTTGGTCCCGCCCTCAACGAAGTTTGCTCTCGCTAACGAGTAGGCGGTGCTGATGCCGGCCGCGCCATTCGTCGACCCGCCAGCACGCAACTGGTCCAGCGCGCCTGCGATCTTCGCCTTCTGGTCGCCGTGGGTCGGCTCGAGCACGACCCCGGAGTCACCGGCATAGGTCACGATCCCGATCCGGTCGTCCTCGTTCAGCTGGCCGACCATCGCCTTCATCGAGCGCTTGAGCAGTTCCAGCTTGGTGTCGCCGCGCATCGAGCCGGAGACATCGATGAGGAACACTAGGTTGGACGGCGGGCGCTTGTCCACATCGACGCCCCTCCCGCGCATCCCGACGCGCAGCAGGCGGTGGTCCTTCGCCCAGGGGCAGCTGGCCACCTCCATGTTCACCGAGAACGGGGCACTGCCCTGTGGCTCCGGGTAGGCGTATTCGAAGTAGTTGACCATCTCCTCGATGCGCACGGCATCCTTCGGCGGCAGCGATGCCCTCCGCTTCAGAAAACGCCGCAGGTTCGGATAGGTCCCAGTGTCGACATCGATCGCGAAGGTCGAGAGCCCATCGTCCCAGGTCGTGACCCAGGGGTTATCGATCAGCTGCCCGTAACTCTCGCCTTCAGCCACTTCGTCGCTTGACTTGGAACGCCCCTCCACGCGTGCCGATTCAGCCTCCGGTTCTCCCTGCGTTCCCAACGACTTTTTCGGCTCCGACTTCCGGAGCCTCTCCTCGGCCACTAAACCGTCGGACTTCTCCAATCCGAAACTGAGCGATTCGGTCACGGCACGCACCGTGACGGGCGGGCGAGGGGTAATGCCCCGCGCCGATGGAGCCTCATTCCCGGCAATGCCGGCGATGTAGGCATTCGCACTCGGCTTACCGACGGCGTCCGCCGGAATCGGCCCAGCCGCCGCTTCAGGCGCGGCATCCGCCATGGGTTCCTGATTCAAAGCGATCGACTTCGGTAGAGCGCGTTCATCCCGCAACGCAGGAGCCTCGTCCAACAGCTCTGCAGGTGCCGCTGCCGGCGCCGCAAGCTTCGCCCGTCCAGCAGACGGCCTCGGAAGCTCCTCGGCGGCATCCGCATCCGCATCGGCTGATCTCGCGAGCTGGCGCCGCTCCCCCATTGGGGCGGGCGCGGGACTCGTGATCCCCTTCGCCTTGCCGCCGGTGGAATCCATCGCCTCCTCTGCGGCACCCAGCCCCTCTGCAAACGATCTACCTGACTCTTTTCCAGCAATGAGTGGGGACGCCTGGTCCACCTCTGGACCGGCGTCGCCGAGATTCTCCACCGCAGCTGAGGCGGCGATCTCCTCCTGCGGAGCCTGCTCCGAGCGCAGCTCCAGACCATCCAGGTAGGGCTTCAGCCCGACCGCGGCAAACAGGCAGGCACAGGCTGCCACCGCTCCCAGCGACAGGGCGTTCCCGTGACGGGAGAAGAAGCTGCCGCGCACCACATTCCCCGTTCCGGTGATCGCTTCGACCTGCTCCTCGTGGAGGCTCAGCGACGGCTCATTGGAAAATTCGGCCGACAGCAGCGCCGCGGTCGCCCGGATCTCCTCCAGCGCCACCCGCGCTTCTGCAGAGGATTCCAGCAGCGCCTCGACCGCCTTCGACTCGTCGGCGTCCAGCTCGCCAAGGGCGTATCCCGTCAGGCGGGCCTCCTCCTCTTCGGCTTTGCTTATCTCAATCTTCATGGTTTGATCTCCTATCTGTTAACGTAAGTAGTAAATTTGCCCTATCCGACGGTTGGCTGGGACAGCATCTGGCGCATCCGCTTCAGCCCAGTGTGCATGAGGAAGCCGACGTTGCTCACCGAGAGGCTCGTCACCTCGCTGATCTCCTTGTAGCTCATGTCCCCCTGGAACTTCAGCCTGATCACCTCCTTCTGGTTCGGCGGCAGGCGGTCTAGATAGCGCATCACCTCCGAGTGCGCCTCCTCGCGCTCGGCCGCTTGCGCCGGATCGCGATCCGTCACGGTGAGGCGCTCCATGGTTTCATTCTCGACGACTGACATACGTTTCTCCTTTCTTAGGACATCGAACGACCGGTTCCTGCAGACGGTGAAGAGCCACGACTTCAGCGCGCGCTCAGCCACCTTCCCGGGCTCCTGTTGGTAGAGCTTCACGAACGTGTCCTGCACCACATCGCGGGCGCGCTCCACGTCGTGGAGGATACTCGCCGCATACCCGATGAGCCCCCCCTCATACTCCTTGAGGGCACGCTGGACCAGATCGCTCTGGGATTCTATCTCGGTGGTCTGAGGCTGGTTCGCTGGCATCCAAGTTCAGTATTACACCAGTCTGAACGCCGCAGGACGAAGCTTCTTAGAACAATTTCTCACTAATTGGCTGGGGAACCTCAATCGCTCGATTGATTGATTATAAGTTCATCCGCCCCCGATCGCAGAATCGGGCCGCATCTCACCGGATTAGAGCCGGCGCGGCCGGCAATTGAGCCGCTAAGCGGCGAAAAGCTAGAACCGAGCCCACACACCGCCTACGCCCCCCGCGGCAGAACCACCACGTCATCCTTCAGTTGCCGCAATACCCGCAGCCCACCCCACTGCGCCCCTTTCATCCGCCTGCCACCACTCGTGCGCCGCTCGCCAAACATCTCGCGCTGCCCCTCGAAAAATTCGTCCACGAATCCCTGGCTCCCCAGCACCACCCCGTCGGTAAAATACCGCACCCGACAGCGCAAGGCCTGCGCCAGCGTCAGCTTTCCACCCTCAGCCCACACCACCTCGATCTCACGCTGCGAAAACCCACCTCTCGACTTCACATGGCCATCCGGTGTCGCGCCGCCCTCCACCTCCTGACCGACGCCATACATGAACTTCCGGTAGCGCTCCAGCGCCTGCTTCCAAGTGACCTTTTTATCATAGGACACCGCCGACACCAGCCCAGTTCGCGCCAGCCGCATGCCACCCACCGCCGCCGCATAACTGCACCACCGGTAAGCCTCCGGCTCTTTCACCAGCCCCGCACGGACCGGGTTCAGATCGATGTAAGCCGCCACCGCGCGCACCGCCTCCTCGCCCGCCACCAGCAGGCTCTTGAACCGCCCCTCCCACAGCGCCCCCCTTCGCCCGTGGGCAAAATTGAAGGCGAGCGTCATCTTCAACTTCAACTCCTTCATGAACATCGAAAGATCGAACAGCCGCCGACTCACCTTCTCAGCGATCCGCGTCAGGCCCGCCACATTTCCCACCCGCCGGCAATCAGCCACCTCACCGAGCAGCAACTTGGTCGAGTGCTCCTCCCCAAAACACGCCAACCTAGCGATGATGTCCTCTTCGCTGAGACAGGCCAAGGCCGTGTCCCTATCGGGGATCTCCAGTAACAGATGGAAATGGTTCCCCATGAAGCACCAGGCGATCACCCGAAGACCACTGAACTTGAGCTGCTTGAACAAAATCTTGTGAAACGTCTCCTTGTCCACGTCGCCAAAAAGGATCTCCTGCCCAGCTGTCCTAGAAACGACATGCACCACCTGGCTCCCAGTAGCCAGCCGCCTCTCAGACCGGTCCAGCCCAAGCAAAAATCGACGCGTCTTACGCATGTCCCAAACCCTAGCAAGATTCACCAAATACTCAAGAAATTTATTTCAAGGGGACTGTCCCCTTGAAAATATACGGAGAGGTAATCGAAGTTTTCCACACCGTTGAAGTCCCCTGGTGGCCGATGTTTCGATGAGAGCACTAGCGCGTGTGACAGGACACTGGCAGGGCATTCCCAACTCGGATCATGATGATGCTCTTCCCGCTCCTGAGAGTCTTTAATTCGATACTGGAGAACGGGGATTGAGAAATGCCGAAATCGGCAGTGAAAGTTATGTCATCTCCGGTTCTAAATCCCTCCCAAGCAGTCGTATCAGATTCAGCCACTGCGAGGGTCAATCCATCAAGCATGACGGAATTTCCGTCTGCAAACGCAATCGTGCGTGCCGGTAACGCAACGTCGATCACCGTACTCAGGTCGTCGAAGTCGATCTGCTCAATCGTTCCCGACCATTGAATTTGATGTCCCCCAAAGAGTTTTGCCAAATCGGCGTTGGACGCACCGCTCTGAAGCGCCCGTTCCAGTTCATCCGTAAATAACGACCAATTCGTGTTCCATTCTTGTGTATTGCTCATGCTTCATCTTTGTTTCCCTAGAAATCGGGTAAAAATGTTCTGTTGTTAATTGCTGCTCGAAGAGTGTCAGCGGTGTCTTGAAGGAGCCCCGCAATATCCGGATCATCCAAGCCACGCGCTTGGCGATTGATCCGTCCGAGTTCCTCCAACACTACACGATTGTATTGCGGATGTCCGCCAATATGCTCAACCGCATCGAGCAGAGCTCCGTTACCTCGACCGTTTATGTCGAAGCCTCCCTTCGCAGCCCGCTCCATAAGGGAGCTATATTTGGAGAGCCCCTCCAGCGGAACTAGGTGATGCGCAATCTTTCCAGTCCCCAAAGACTGCAGGGCTTCACGTAACAGAGCGCGTTGAGCTTCTCTAGGCAGCGAAATTTCATCGACCAGGTTTGCTCTCTCGATTGGAATATCACAGGTTTTCTTTGACTTGCCGACGGCTCCAAGCAGTTTGCCGAGATTCAACTGCTTCAGCCGGTCGAGCAGGCGGGTCCAGCCAGCCGTACCGATACCAATTGTTCCGAAGCCAACTCCGGCTTCCGCGAGAAGTTTGCTCCAGTTACCGTAATCTGAAAGATAGGCTTCGACGCCGGGGCGGAGCTGGTCGGCCAACTGTTTCCGATAGGCGGAATCCCGCGAGAGGTCGTAGACGATCGCTCCACTATCAACGAATCCATTGTAGCGCTCTCCCCATTGCGCTACGAATTGATCTCTGTCGAGTGCTGCGGTGGCGATTTCGGTTCCGACGAATTTGCCGGTTCCATAGATTCCTTGCACCACGTCGACACCTGCCGCCACAACATTCCCGCTTCCCTGCAACGCTCCTCTGATTCCCGCACGGGAAAGCGATGCTGCTTCGTTCACACCCGCCTGAAGTGCTGAGCGGGTGCTATACCCGGGGATCCATCCTTGTTCGCCCCGAAAGTAGCCCCAAATATCCAACAATCCCAGATAGTCCCATGAGTTTACCGGATCATTCCCCACGAACCCATACAGGTTCCCCCCCCCTGCCTCGCCGAGCGGGTCGCGGTTTAGCCACCGGCCATGCTCTGGGTCGTAGTAGCGGTATCCGTAGTAGTAGAGGCCGGTCTCGGTGTCTTGGTATCGGGTGCTGAAGCGGAAGGGGT
>Ga0316197_10003099_pt1 | contig 11812 bp, 10 predicted proteins | sample OudBiesiAoxic_MG_FD_204939 | JGI IMG/M metagenome (GOLD analysis project Ga0316197, IMG submission 204939) | Coastal sediment microbial communities from Oude Bieten Haven, Netherlands - site A oxic | ecosystem: Environmental > Aquatic > Marine > Coastal > Sediment | place: Netherlands...
GGGGCAGCTACCATTACAATGCCCCCCTTCACCAGGGTTTGAGAATTTCCTCCACTAAACCGCTGCTATGGGCGATCGGCATGTCAAACCAGGCCAACGCCCGAAACATGCGCTACCCGGTGGTCAGTCTCCCGTATCTTGGCGTTGGTGCCGGAACCCGGATGTTTCATCATGAAATGGCCGCTTATATGCTTTCCGTAGTGCCTGGGGGGGGGATATTTTTTCAGGACATCCCGCCAAATCGGTGGAGCCGGATTCCCTTCTTCCCCCGGATCACCAGTTCCACGCCGAACTTGGGTTGGCAGCAGCCAAATTATCCCGTAAAGAAGCCGACTGCCTGGCCAGGAAATTTTTTAAAAAATACGAAAAACTGATTAAGACCCCGACACCGGGATTCAGATACGATCAGGTCTATGATTTAAAAACGAAAAAAATTGTTAATGACGAATATCTGAAAACACTTGATGAGGTTCGTACGGAATTCAAGGAAATGGGGCTGGAAGTTCTTCCATCTTGAAAGGATGTTGCACCTCTGGATCATTGTATCCGGCCCACTTGTTGAAGGGCATATTTACCAGACTTAAATTGAGCGATTTTTTAATCGCTCTGCACCAATCTATTGAGCGCTAAGGCTCACAAAAATACTCGCCCTATCCACTGGGTATGACTGCGTTTTATGAAAGCCTGATCATCTCAATATCTCAGCACATAGATTCAAAAAAAATCGCTAAATTTAGGTATAATTATGGTCGCATGGACGTTGTTTTGAATTTGGAACCTGCCAGAAATTCTGCCCGATAAAATCCTTATTGTAAAAAGGTCAAATTCCGACCATGGTGTGTACAACTATGGGAATGATGTGATATTGCTTATTAAAATGAGTTCCTATTCGTTTCGGCTGCCGATATCCTGCCCCCATTTTAATGTAAATGAACCAGATTACCCCGAGGAACTAATCAGGCGAAACCCTTATCACTGAAAAAGGAGGAGATAATGAAAAGATTGATGATGCATTTGCTGGTAATTGTCGCTGTTTTTGCCATGCTTTTGACGAGCGTTGATGCCAAATCAACCAAAACCTGCCAAACGATCCGCTTCTCTGATGTGGGCTGGACCGATATTACATCTACTACGGCATTGACGACGCTGGTTTTAGAGGCACTGGGGTATAAAACCAAGGTGAATGTCCTGTCAGTGCCGGTGACCTTCGTTAGCCTTAAGAACAAGGATATCGATGTCTTTTTAGGACTTTGGCTTCCGAGCATGGCTGGTGATGAGAAGCCCTATCGCGATGACGGATCGGTGGAAAGGGTCCGGGCCAATCTGACGGGAGCCAAATATACATTTGCCGTGCCGACATATGTGCATGCGGCCGGCGTCAAGGATTTTGCGGACCTTGCCAAGCATAAGGACAAGTTCGGCGGTAAAATATACGGGATCGAGCCGGGAAACGATGGGAATCGCCTGATCCAGGCCATGATCGATAAAAACGCCTTTGAGTTAAATGGCTGGGGTCTGGTTGAATCCAGCGAGCAAGGGATGTTGAGTCAGGTCCGTCGTGCGGTTCGTAACAAAGTCTGGGTCGTGTTTCTGGGCTGGGAGCCGCACCCGATGAACGCCAATTTCGATATCGCCTATCTATCCGGTGGTGATGATTATTTTGGTCCTGATTACGGTGGGGCCACCGTGCACACCAATATCCGCAAAGGGTTTGCGGAAGAATGCCCCAATGTCGGTCAATTGCTGAAAAATCTTGAGTTCACCCTGGCCATGGAAAACCAGGTGATGGGTATGATTCTAGACGATGGGATGCAACCTGAAAAAGCTGCCGGCAAGTGGTTAAAAGATAATCCGGCGGTTATAGAAAAATGGTTAAAGAACGTAACCACCATGGATGGAAACAACGGCCTTGATGCTGTCAGGGCTGTCCTTAAGTAAAGCGTGGATCTGTTTAAAGTACCCGTTAAGCCTGTGGTTAGATGACCTGTTGTCATAAGAACGGGAGAAGATAGCATGGATCTGGTTCCTGAATTTCTAGAAAAAAAAATTCCGGTTGGAAATTGGGCGAGAACATTGGTGGAATATCTGACCGATAATTTTCATGCCCAATTCAGAATTTTTTCGGATGGTCTCGACTGGCTGATCCAGGGCTTTGTTTTTTTATTGTCTGCCATCCCGCCATTGGTTTTTATCACCGGCTTGGTGGTTTTAAGTTTCTGGTTGCATCGAAAAATAAGGTTAGCGATTGGTATCGGCATATCTTTGTTGCTGATATTGAATCTGGGATACTGGGAACAAACCATTGAAACGATCGCCCTGGTGGTATATGCGACATTGATTTCGTGCGTTATCGGCATCCCGGTGGGAATTATCGCTGCTCATCGTCCCTGGCTTTTCACCATGCTGCGTCCCGTTCTGGACCTCATGCAGACCATCCCGACCTTCGTTTACCTGATTCCGACCCTCATGCTCTTCGGGTTGGGAATGGTGCCCGGGTTGATTTCCACGGTTATATTTGCCATTCCTGCGCCCATCCGGCTGACCCATTTGGGGATCAGCCAGGTCCCTCAATATTTGATTGATGCCGGAAAAGCCTTCGGGGCTACCCGGATGCAGCTTCTTTTTAAAGTCGAATTACCCCATGCACTGCCCAACATCATGGCCGGGTTGAACCAGTGTATCATGCTGTCTCTTTCCATGGTGGTAATTGCCGCTCTGGTGGGCGCGGATGGGTTGGGCAAGCCCGTGGTCCGTGCCCTTGGCTCGGTCAATATCGCCCAGGGAATAGAAGCCGGATTGGCCATCGTCATCGTGGCGATCGTTCTGGATCGCCTGCTCAAACAACCGGGGCGTTCCTCAAAGGAGTCGATCTAAGGAGTATTTAAGTGGCCGTAATTACATTTGACCACGTCGACGTGGTGTTTGGACCGAATCCGGAAGTAGCGCTGGAGATGCTGGATAACGACAGTGGGCGTGATCAGATCTTCAAGGCGACCCAGAATCTGGTGGCGGTACACGATGCCTGCCTGGAAGTCGCTGAAGGTCAGATTTGCGTACTCATGGGACTTTCCGGATCGGGAAAATCATCCCTTTTACGCTGTGTCAACGGCCTCAATAAAGTGACGCGAGGCCGGGTGCTGGTGCGTGGCGACGACGGGGATGTCGATGTGACTATTTGTGATCGGAAAATGCTGCGGGACCTCCGTATTAACCAAATTTCGATGGTTTTTCAGCAATTTGCCTTGATGCCGTGGTGCACTATCCGTGGTAACGTGGCTTTCGGACTTGACCTTGCCGGGGTTTCAAAGTCCGACCTTGATCGGATTGTGGATGAAAAGTTGGCCATGGTACGGTTGTCGAAATGGGCCGACAAATATCCCCACCAGCTTTCAGGCGGCATGCAGCAGCGAGTGGGACTGGCGCGGGCGTTGGCCACGGATGCCAGTATTTTGCTAATGGATGAACCTTTCTCTGCCCTGGACCCACTGATTCGGGAGCATCTGCAGGATGAATTACTCCAGATTCAAGAAGATCTAAAAATAACGATACTTTTTGTTAGTCACGATCTGGATGAGGCCTTGAAATTAGGCTCGCTGATCGCCATTATGGAAGCCGGTCAAATTGTTCAAGTCGGTACTCCGGAGGAGATTGTCACCCATCCGGCGAATGAGTATGTAAGCCGGTTTGTGGCTTCAATGAATCCACTCAAGGTATTACGCTGTGGATCGGTCATGCGTCCACTGGCATTGCTTCAGCAAGTAAATGACCATCCCAGAAAAATATGGCTGGACCCGGACTGTCAGCACTCGTTGTGTCTGGATTCCAGTGGCCATCTGAATGAATCTGGGGGCGTTGAAGGCGCTGCGAACTTGATTTCTTTTAATGACAGTCTGGATCTTAAAAGCTGCCCGAACGATGCCTATGTTACCGTGGGTCTTGAAACCCCTATTCGGGTAGCAGTGGAAGTATATTATGCCACGGGAAAACCGCTGCCGGTGGTTGATATCAGTGGGAAAATGATTGGCGTGGTCTGCATTCGCGAGATTTTAAGGGGCGTTCTGCAGAAGATAGGCCCAGGGTTTCGACATCAAGGAGACGGTTTGCCAGATAAATAGGTGACCCGAATTCTAATCTATATCGGATGAATCATCCGGTTCGACGGCTGGCCGGGTAGGGAGAGGTAACACGGTTCAATGACATTACTCCCGAACAAACTCAAACATCTCCTGGGTCGGTTTTACGATTTAGGAGAAATTACCGATTACCAGGCGATAGCCCGAGGTCAGGTGAATACCGGCCATATTATTGAAACAAAGCGTGGCCGAAAACGATCCAGATATTTTGTCAGAGAGTATCGTCGCGGCAAGGAAATCGCTGAGATCGACTTTGAGCATGGCTTGATTAACCATCTGGTATCAAAAAAATTTGAATACATCGGCGGTATCATTGAATCGGAAGCCGGTCTTACGTACACGATACTTGCGGCAGGCGTTACGGGTGTGAATCGATCGGCTTGTTTTGCCGTCTTTAATTATCTGCCCGGGGAAATCCAATATGATTGGACCCGCCCGGATTGTCAAATACCAGAGCTAAGAAGTGCCGCGGTGACTCTGGCCCGGTATCATGAAGCGGTTAGCGACTGGCGGCCTGCATCTGGCCTGGGAAGGCCAGGAATCTTCGATCAACTGCCGGCTATTGAAAAGCGATTGCAACATTTTCATCGACTTGCCCGCCATACCCGCCTTGATGATTGTCTCAAAAGTGGTTTCAACCTGATAACCGGAAGTATTGCAGATACGCTGGGTGGTCTCAGCTTCCCGGAATATGATCAAATGCCCCGTTTGGCGATCCATGGCGATTATCATCCCGGCAATTTGATCTTTCGCAATGGGCAGGTGAGTGGGTTGCTCGACTTCGACTGGGCCCATATGGATGTGCGCTGTTTTGATGTGGCGCTGGCCCTTTTTTATTTTTGCACCCAATGGGGGGGAAACAATGATGGCCAATTAGACATTGAGCGGATGCTCCTATTTTTGTCTACCTACCAGGGATCCATTAATGCTGCCCGGCAAAGAGACCCCTTAAGCACGATTGAGCTCCAATTTCTGCCTTATCTGATTTCCGCTGCCAATCTGTGTGTTCTCGATTGGATTCTTTCCGATATTTATCAGGGTAATGTTGAAGCCGTTTTGTATACCGGTTACCTTCAGCACGGTTTAAACGTTATCCGTTGGTCAAAAGCGAATCCTGACTGGTCCCATCAGATTCCCAAAAGCGCCGCCAGATCGTATCGTGATTGGTCACTACACAACTGATGTGCTTGTCACGGAAGGAATCAGTTAAATGAAGAATATGGACGAATTGATCAGACAGGCACCGATTGAATATCAGGTGGCCTTAAATGAAGAAAAACAGGCCTACCAAAGAATTCATGAAGCCGCCCAGACGGTGAATCCGGGAATTTTATGCTTGCACGGTGGAATGCCCTGTCCCACTCGGCCGGATGGCAACCTGGCTTACTCCCATGACGCCATGGAGCTGCTCAACGTTGCCGTGGCCAGGCTCAATATCTGGCTGACCGGCCTTCCCACGGTCCAGTCCGGTGGGAGCACCGAGGAGAGAGAGCCCGGCCGCAAGGCCCTTGAAGACGGCATTCGCGGGCGATATATTTTGTGTGACTTCGGAGTCCACAATGCCAGGCATTGTTTTGGCATCCTGGACAACCTTAACTTCTTCAGCGAAGCGGCCTTCATCAAAGATTGTGAAGCCCACCGGCAATATCAAAAGAACCATTGCGACCATACGGTCTTAAAGCCCCTTTTCATTCCAAAAGACGACCAGGCTTTTAATGTCATTCAAAGGATCGGGAGCGGCGATTATTACAGCGATTACCACACCACCGCCAATTTTTCCGTATATGATCAGTGGGTGGAACGGTTGTATGAAAAAGGATTGTTGCCCATATCCCATATAAGCCGGCAGTCCGGATCATATTAAGTAAACACTAACATTAAATAATTGGATATAACTATATGAAAGATAATTCAAATCGAAATATTGATTTGCTGATTGAAATGGCCGTCAAAGTCTACGAGGATCGAATTCCCTTCAATCGGCTGCTGGGGGTTCAAGTTGAGTCCCTGGACCTGGATCAGGCGGTTCTTGGCTTCAAGATGAGAGACGATCTGGTGGGGAATTATATCCAGGAGATATTGCACGGCGGGGTGATATCGGCTGTTTTGGATGCAACCGGCGGAATGCTGGCATCGGTCGGGATCCTGAACCGGATGATCGGAGCGTCGAAGGATGAAATGGCCCAACGATTGGGCCGGATCGGCACGATCGATCTACGCATCGATTTTCTCAGACCCGGTCGGGGGAAAACTTTCCATGCCCTGAGCAACATGATGCGCACCGGCCGCAAGGTGGCCGTTACGCGGATGGAATTGCACAATGATCAGAACTTGCTGATTGCCGTGGGAACAGGAACCTATATTGTTGGATAATTGGAGACTTAGTACATTTATTTACTAATGTTGTTACGTTTTTCGGTGCTGAGTCTGATTATATGTCTAATTTTATTCCCTCTTTATGAAAACGGCTCGATATTCTCTGCTTCAAATTTGGGCCAAGTATATGTTGTGCCCATAATTTTTCAGCTTTTATACTTTCCCTTGCCAATTTAGGCGTTACGGCAACTAACTTCCTCCCTAATGGGGTTTGGTAAAAAATGATAAGCTCCTTAATTTCTTCGAAGGTAAAGTACCTGTGATAAATGGGGTAAAAATATGGTTGGTATGATTCTTTGATATCATACTCTTCTTTTAATGCTGCTTTACACTCTTCTTTAACTAAATCGAAAACTTTAGGATCAATATCTGGCTGTGCCCTTTTTATGGTTTGAGTAATTTTACGAATGAAATTATTGCCTATTATCTCCACAAATGGTGCTTCCCCACTAACTTGCATCAACTGTTTAATAGCTACTTTCTTCGCTGGAGTTAATTCCTCACAATACCCCCAAGTTGGTATTAATAAATAAGTTATAAAGACTAAAATTATAAAAACCTTCATAATTTCTCCTTAGATATAATCATGACCCGTCTTTTTTTAGAAAAAACATATCAATTTCCGACAATCCTGGCATAGTGAAAAAATGGCTGCCGTAATGGGAATGCCAAAAATGCGGCTCCCTTCCTTGATTGTTTTTAGCACTTGAATATCCTTTATCTTCATCGGATTGACAGTTGGTTCCCATCCATTAATTAATTTTCCGAATTGTAGAAATTTTACAAAATGATAGTTTTATAATCGTTGGAGGAACGCTGAATGACAGCAATTTATTCCCGGGTACCGCCCCTGGGGTAGGTATCCAGATCCCACAATGGCGGCCCATCCCATAGCGGATAGGGGCCGTCATCTGCTATTCGATTGCCGATTTCAGAAATACCCAGTTTTTTCAGCGTATCTGGTAATGGAATGCCAGTGTCTGGATGATAGCCGTGCTCCTTGTAGTAAGTACGAAGCATCTTAAAGTGGGCCATCCGTTGTCTTTCACCCTCTGGGCTCTGCTTTACTTCAGGCTTCTGAGGCAAACCATCATGCTCAATGGTGATCCCCTGCCGGATATTGAAAGCCCGTTCCACCGCATGGATACGATCGGCTGTGTCAGAGATGTCTCTCCCTTTGAAGTCAAAGCCGGTGGCCGCAGTTAATAACTCTGCCAGGCCATCCCACAGATCTGATTTCCAAACAAGGGGTATGGCGCAAGCCCAAGTATTGACGGCCCCTTTGCATCGGCCAATGGTGTCAGCAATAGCGGTGGCTCGTTCACCAGCAGTGATGGATTGAATCGGATCATCAGAGATTATATGGCGATCAACCAGGGTCGTGAGAATTTCTTCCGATGAGTTGTCTCCCGCACCCCAGCTTCGTCCCCGCAGATGATCCGCGCCACGACTAGAGACGGCGTGAGACAGGGCATAAAGACCCGGGGGGTGGGGCCCACGGCTAAGACCTTTTACGTGGTAGCAGTAATTCATGGCATTGCGACCAATATGCTTTGCCAGGTTATAGAGCCCCTCGGCAATGAGGTTTCCGAATCCTTCCCGGAAAACGGTTTTGTGTATCAATTCAATCTGGGCCTCTGTGTTTTCCCAGGTAAGCTTAAGACCATCTGTATCTGCATCGGTAATGATACCCCGATTGTAGAGGTCCTTGGCCAGGGCGATGGTGTTGCCCAGGGCAATGACGTCGATGCCGTAGAGATCCGACAGATTTTCCATCTCCATAATGGCCACCGGGTCATCAATGCCACAGTTGGTACCAAGGCAGTAAATTGCTTCATACTCGAGAGCCTCACCACGCTCTCCCTTTCTTCGGCCCTCTGGAATTTCATAAATGTTTTTACATTTTATGTGACAACTTTGACAGCCTGACCGACCCACTTCGTATTGTTTCCACGCTTCGGGACGCAGTGCTTTTGGGACGGCATCACCCGGTAATTGCGATTCGAAATTTCGGAAACCCGGAAACCAGTTCACCATTCCGTAATGAGAGCCGTAGACTGCAGAAACTTCCTGTTGCACCGAATCTTTGGCCAGATATTTCCGATCTGCTTTAGCCAGGGATAGAAAACGTTGCCGATCATAGAGATCTACCTTGTGGCTGCCACGCACTACGATGGCTTTCAGGCGTTTGCTGCCCCAGACCGCACCACTGCCGCGGGCGGCCGAGGCGTATTTGTCCACCATGGTGGAGGCCAGGCGTACAAGGTTTTCGCCCGCCTGGCCGATACATGCTACGCTTGTGTTTTTACCATGGCGATGCGTTAGGCGATCCGTGGTTTCCCAGACACTGGAACCCCACAGTTCGTCAGCTGGGAGCAATGTCACTTTATCGTCGTTGATCCATAAATACAGAGGTACTTCCGCCCGCCCGCTTACAATGATCTGATCATACCCGGCCCGTTTCATGACGTAGGCAAATGCCCCCCCGGCGTTACCGTCCCCCAGAATACCGCTGTAAGGTGAAAGGGTAGAAACCTGGAGGCGGCTGGAGAGACCCAGTAACGTTGCTGTCAATAGTCCAGGAGCGATGCATAGAATGTTATCCGGTCCCAAGGGGTCTGCGCCGGGCGGCACCCTGTCGAACAGGGTTTTGGAATTCAAACCGCGTCCGCCCAGGAAAAGCCGTGCATCATCCCTATTTAGTTTGCGCCTGGTTATGCTCCTGGATGTTAAATTTACATCCAGTATGGTTCCACACCAGCCAGTCCTATAGTCACCACTCATTTTGATATTCACCTCATGCATGGAACTCATCAGATAATATTACCATCCTTATCAACGAAACCCCTTTTGCTCAACCTCAGCAGAGTCCCAGGCCGGCTCTTTGGCCTGGTTTTTCATGGTGTTGTCGGATAAAGCGGCGATAAAGTCTAGAATCAAATTTTTAATCCAGTCCTTAGAAACATTGGCATCTCTCGTTTTTTTATGATTGGCGCCCGTCGGTCGAACAAAAGGTGCGGAATGCATCATATTTTCCAATTTCGTGTAATGTTCACTGGTTGTCATTTTCTACATCAATGCTATTCATTGTTTTATTTGTTATTGTCCCACTCGGGGAATGGGAGAAAAACCCTCGCCTTTAGGCGACGACATTCGTTTAATTGTTGATGATGCCGTAAGGATTCAAGGGTTCAAGGATTCAAGCAAAAGCTTGGATGGTCTTTTCACTTGACCCTTGGAACGCTTGGATCCTTGGACCCCAAGCCTTCGGCTTTAGCCGAAGGTGGTTGACTTTTTATTCAAGTTCCGTTTCATGCGCAATCCCAGTTACTGAAGCCCGGTGGACCAGTTCCATAGTCCGGGGCGTTTTTTCATCTCAAGCCCTGCCGGCGGCGGGTCAATCATATGAACCAGGAGGGTATAACCCACCTTGAGGAGTAACTGCCGGTGTGATGTCAGATCGATTTGCCAGTTGGGATACATCCAGTAAGTATCATCGTGTTGGGCAATCCAAGCCGTTTCCCGCTTGGGACTGATGAAAGCCTGATCGATTTTTAGTTGATCGGAAACGATTCGGGAAAGGCATAATGGCCAGTTTCCGGATGCGATGATGCCTAAAGGCAATGGGCTTTGCTGAGGCAAACTGAGACAGGCCGATTTATCCAGCTCCGGGCTGACAATGGCCCCTTTGAAGCCGAGGTCGATCAGCATCTGGACGGCAAGCGGATTGGCTAGATTGCAAAACGGACCAGCCCATAAATTCAGGCCTTCGACCAAGGGGAACAAGGCTGTTTGCCAGGGTGCGTTTAAAACGAAGCGGCGGCCGCCTCGGGCAATCACTCCCTGAATCCGACGTTTCATAGCTTCCTCGGTTTGCGGCCAGATTACAGGCGGTACCCAGAACCATAATTCAATAAGCCGATGGTTTGGCAACTTGGAGAGCGTACCTGAGAAAAGCCAAATCCCGTCATTGGGTGATGTTTTTTCTTTTCCCATCGATGGGTAGACATGCATTTCCATCGGTTTTGGCCGTTTTTCCACCGGTCGGAGTAGCGTGGCCGGAACAGCCGATTTTCGGGAAAGGGCAGGTAAAGGGAGGGCCATCACGTTTTCCAGTCGATGGATCATTTCACCCAGGGCCGGTTCCTGGCGGTCGGTGAGAAAGGCTGGTGTCCCTTTTGGCGGGAGTTTTCCAGCCTTTGGTTTATAATACAATTTGCTGCGGGAGGGAATGGCGCGATTGACCCGGATACGATGGTGCCAAGGTTGATCTTCGTAACCGATACGAATGAAGTCTCCCCTGTAAAGGTCCTCCCGAAGTTTTACATAGGGCAGACGGGCGGGGCCCTGCGTGCTTCCGATCAGCATTCCCGATCCGGTCCGGGCGCTGATGTCGATGGGATTTCGCGGTCGCTGGGGCAGAAAATGATAGTGGGTACCCGGTCGGCCCAGGGCCCGTTCCAACAGTTTAACCGCCGCCCGGCGAATTTTCGTATCGGTTCCCTCGTCACGTAGCATTCGATATGCGGATACGGTATAATAGACATAATGAGGTCCCTTTTTGCGTCCCTCAATTTTCCAGGCTTTTATCTTCTCAATCGGTCGTAAAACCTTAACCAGAACGTCCAGGCTCAGGTCCCGGCAGGCAAAAAACCGCTCCCGCTGTTTTTTCTGGGTAAACAATCGGCGGCAGGGCTGAACGCAGCGGCCGCGGAGACCGCTTTTCCCGCCCAAGAAACTGCTCCAGTAACACCGCCCGGAAACAGCATAACACAAGGCCCCGTGAATGAAGATTTCCAGGTCGAACTCCGGGGGGCAGGCTGTCGCCATTTGTTTGATTTCATCGATGGTCAATTCCCGGGGGATTACAACCCGGTGAATACCCAGGAGATTGTCAACCGGCGATAGGGCTGAAGGAAAACCAACGTTGGCCAGGGTGGATAAATGCAATTGACCGGAAAAGCCAGCCTGACGGGCCAGCGCGACCAGGGCCAGATCCTGGACGATTAGCGCGTCGGGTCGGATAATCCGTTCGAGTTGACCAATGATTGCCAGGGTGCGATTGAGATCATCCGGTTTTAATAAACTGTTTAGGGCAATATAGACTTCAACCGAGCGATCATGAGCCAGATCGGCCAGTGGCTTGAGGGTTTCAATGGTGAAATTTTTGGCCGTCATTCGGGCGGAATACTGCTTTAAGCCGCAATAAATAGCATCGGCACCGGCCGCCAAAGCTGCCAGAAAGGCTTGGCGATTGCCGGCAGGTGCCAAAATAACCGGTACGAAAGGGATTTTAGTTGTTG
>Ga0316197_10003100_pt1 | contig 11811 bp, 8 predicted proteins | sample OudBiesiAoxic_MG_FD_204939 | JGI IMG/M metagenome (GOLD analysis project Ga0316197, IMG submission 204939) | Coastal sediment microbial communities from Oude Bieten Haven, Netherlands - site A oxic | ecosystem: Environmental > Aquatic > Marine > Coastal > Sediment | place: Netherlands...
CTATACGGAAGCCGATCCCGATGGCCTGTCGGGTGAGACGTATGGTGTAAACGAGACCGTCGCCGGTATCTCGTTTGCCCACGCGTTCATCGACCGGTTCTCGGCCGGACTGACGTTGAAGTTCATTAACGATGACCTCGCTACGGGCGCTCTAGGTGGAGCCTCGGCCACGGCGATGGCTCTCGACTTCGGTGTCAACTTCCACAGCGAACTCGGGAATCGTCCCATTCGGCTGGCGTTCGTCGTCCAGAACCTCGGTGGCTCTCTCGCCCACTCGGGTGAGGCCCTGCGGTTCCGTGACGTGAACTACAGCGAATCGGAGACGAGCGTCCCGGACCAGCGAGTCGATCCGCCGCCAGCGATCCTGGTGTCGGACGCCTTCCCGCTGCCACGCCTGTTCCGAGTTGGACTGAACTACGACGTCATCTCGAACGAGTCCACGACTCTGGCGCTGATGACCGAGTTCATTGAGTCCAACAACACGAACGCGGCGTTTGGCTTCGGAAGTGAGTTCCGCTGGCAGGGCTTGGATACGCCCGTCGGTGTCGCGCTGCGTGCGTCGTATCAGACGCAGCCGGATGCCAGCGAGAGCTTCTCGACTGGCGCCATTGCGACCAGCAAGGGCACGGACGGCCTGGGCCTGGGCGGCGGACTGTTCTATCGGTTCGGCGGCACGTATCGGCTTCAGTTCGACTACGCCTACAAGAACTACGGTGTGCTCGGGAGCGCCAACGCGTTTTCGGTCACCTTCGGCGTGGACTGAGCGGAGTCGACGACCGAATGTCCGTACGTACTCCTCCGAGGAGTTGGGAGCTTAGAGGCATGAGCACCGCCATCCGGCGAATGGTGGTGCCGTGCCTCATGGTCACGGCCTGGGCGCTCGCGCCGGGGACGTGGACGGCTTCCGCTTCGACCGTCGTGCAGCAGGAGCAGGCTGCCGGGGGACTCGAGGTCACGCTTCTCAGGACGTGGGCCCCGGAGGATCTAACGGTGGTAGACGGGCTGGCGAACGTACCCCTCACCATGCTGGCCGGGGGGACCACGGGCGCGTACCGGTTCGAACTATCCGTGTTCGATGCGACGGACACTCAGTTGTACCGGGATAGTTGGGAGAGGCAGGTCAGCCGGCAGGCTGCGGCTTACGTGGAGTCCGGAACTTCCTATCTTCTTGAGCCCTTCCGGTTCGGGGTAAGGCCCGGTGAGTACGAGGTCGAAATACGCGCGTATCCTACGGATGCGCCGGACCTCGGCGAGCGGGTGCGTATGTCCCTGGTAGCGTTCGATGGGCGACCAACGGCGTCAGATCTGTTCCTGGCGGCGAGGATCGAACCCATCACCGAAGGTGCAGGAGGCGGGAGCTGGTCAGTGACCCACGGGGGTTTCGGGATCGCAGCTGCGGCCCGCATGTCGGTTATGCCGACGGAGCCCGACCTCTACTACTATCTCGAATTGTACGGCCCGGATAGCGAGACGACCCGGGTCAGCATCAATGCCGAGGTCATCTCGGGTGATCGGGTGGTCTACCGGACGCCCGCCAGCGAGTTGGAAGTCGGAACGGGAGGCGTGCCCTTCACCGGACACATTTCCCTGGCCGGCCTTCCGCCGGGCGACTACCAGCTTGCTATGACCGTCGGTGACGAGTCGGAGGGGGACCGCAGGTTGGGCTCCTTCCAGATGCTGAGTCCGGAAAACGCGGTAGCCGCTGGCACCGCTGTCGGGAGCTACGAGGCGGATTATTTCGCCACGCTCTCGGACGAAGAGCTGGAGCAGACCTTCGGTGGCGTGGCGGTCCTTATCACGGATACGGAGCGCGTGACCTTCGAGGCGCTTCCGCCCGATGCAAAGCGGAGGTATCTGACGGAGTTCTTCCAGCGCCTGAATCCGAACCCGGGCTCTCCCGGAAACCTGTTTCTCGAAGATTACCTGTCCCGGATCTCGACGATTCGGGCCCGGTATGACGAGCAAGTGGGCACCGAGGAGCGCATGCCGTGGTACACGGACCGTGGTCGGATCTATCTAATGAATGGCGAGCCGCAGGACCGGGTAGTCAACTACTCGCCGTCTGATCTTGGCGGTCCCTCTGGCGTGGGCGGGAGCTACGCAGGGGAACCACCGTACGAGATCTGGCAGTATCAGACGACGAGCTTCGTATACCTGTTCGTTGAGGACGATCGGTTCAATCACTGGCGGCTGATCTACAGCACCGACCCGAAGATCGCGTCGATTGGGGATTGGTACAATCGGTGCGGTCCGTCGGCGAAACAAGATCTAATGACGAACTTCGGAATCAACACCCGGTTTCTGACCGGACTTGAATAACTGATGCCGGCGGAGAACCGCTGTAAACGGTGTCACATCGAGAGAGAGGGTATCATGAGAGTTGGCTTGGTGCGTAATGTAGGGCTCAGCATTACCGCGCTGGCTGTCCTCGCTCTAGGGGGGTGTGATAGCAATCCCCTGAGCTTTGACGTCAAGGACACAGCGGGGGTCCAGGTAAATCCGTCCGAGATGGTCGTAGCGGCCGGACGGACGGCTGATCTGGAGAGCCGCGCGGTGAATCAGGGCAACGAGCCCACCTTCGACGCCGTTACGGCTGCGGTGGATCCGGTCTGCGGGTCGGGATCGATCACGGTGGTACCGGATCCGGACGCGCTCGAGATTCAGCCACCGGGGCTGTTTGTGGTCACGGGTGGATCCGTTCTCGGTCAGACCTGTATCGTGTTGACCTCCGGGTCGAACACGGCGCAGGTCGATGTGACCGTCGTGGCGGACGCCATCGAGATCGTTTCGCCTGAGGATGGGGTTGAGGTAGAGGCTGGCGATACCGGAACGATCGTCGCGCAGTTGATCGGCCTGGACGGAACGGTAGCGGGTCCGTATGCACCGGAGGACGCCGTGTTCGTTTCGGACGACACGGACGTACTGGACTTCACGGACGACATGGGCGGCTTTACCACGGGGACCTCGGGCAGCGCCACGGTCACGGTGACCTGGGCGGGCCAGGACCTCAACGGCACCTCCGGTCTCGGTGTCGTCCTGACGGACGATATCCTGGTCAACGTGCTGGCCGGCGATCCGGTCGCGGCCGCGTTCGGAAGCGACCCGCTCGGTGCTTTCGAAGTTGGCGCCGTCGACGATTTCGAGGTGTTCGTCTCCGACGCTCAGGGGAACCTCAACACGAACGCGTCTGAGATCACGGGCGTTACGGTCAACACTTCCGATCCGTTGATTGCGACGGCGACGGCCGCACTCGTTCCTGGTGCCACTGCGGAGCTGGTCAACGTGATCGTCACGGTCACCGCCGTTGGTGGCGGGTCGGCGACGATCTCTGGAACGGTCCAGACGACCAACGGGGACCTTCCGTTCACTGCCGTCTATCCGGTGGTTGCCCCGTCAATCACCGCGTTGTCTGCGGCAGCTGGCGGCTTTGCGGAGACCATCACGATCACGGGTACGGGCCTGTCGGTTGCGGGCCTGTCCACGCTCGTATTCGTAGATGGCGAGCAGCTCGGCAACTTCACCGTGGACTCGGACGTCCAGATCACGGCCCAGATGCCGACGTACGCTGTGGCGGGAACGCACAACGTCGTGGTTTCGGTGGCCGGAGTCGAGTCGACCGAGGTCATTACCTGGAACCAGACGAACGCGTGCTACGCGAACGACTTCCCGCCGGTAGCGGGATATGACGGACCCATCGTGCCCGCGTCGATTCCGCTGCGCTGCAACGGCACGGCCTCCGATCTGACGGTTGCCGACACCTGGTTCCTCGGAACGCTGGGTGGGGACGCATTCGGTGGGGCCACTGACCTGAGCGTGCTGTATGCTCCGACGTGGGGAGCGCCGCTCAAGGACATCGACTGGTTCTACTGCGGGACAGATATTAGCGCGCCCGTCTGCGTGTTTGAGATCGACCAGCCGCCGGCGACGGTGGATCTGGATCTCGGCCCGGGTGAGCACATATTCACCATGGACGACTTCGCGGCGTTCGTGAACGGTGACTTCACGGTGCAGGATTACACCTTAGTGGTCACGATCAACGACTAGTCGCTGGAGATGGCGGGAACCTCTCAGGAGGTGACCGTTCGAAGGAATCGTGGAGCCCCCGGAACATTCCGGGGGCTCCCGTTATTTGGGGAGTACCAAGCGAGATGCGGGCAGGACGAACTTCGGTGGTTGATCCCTCGCGAGCTGGGGAGCGCTTCGCGGTTGCGCTGGGCAGCAACTTGGGTAATCGAGTGGCCAAACTGAGGCTTGGGCTCAGGGCCGTGGCGGCTCACGCCGAGGACCTGGTCGTGTCCGCGGTGTACGAAACTGAGCCGGTACTATTCGAGGCGCAGGGGCCCTTCCTGAACGCCTGCTGCGTCGGGCTCACGCGCCTGACGCCGCACCAGTTGCTGTCCGAGCTGCAGGACGCGGAACGAAGGGCTGGCAGGCGGCGCCGTGGACCGAGGTATGGACCGCGCGAGCTGGATCTCGACCTTCTCCTGTTCGGTGACCTGGCCCTGGAGAGCGAGCACCTTGTAGTTCCCCACCCCCGGCTCAGGGAGCGGGCCTTTGTGCTCGCGCCGCTGGCCGAGATAGCAGCAGATTGGGTCGTGCCGGCTGGAGCGGACCAGCCGCCAGCCACCGTCCGGGAGCTGGCCGAGGCCGTGACCCACAGCGGAATCGAAAGAACGGAGCTGGAGTTGTGAGGCAACCGAGGACGATACAGGGATTCATACGGGCGCCTTTGAGCGCAACAGGCGGGGTCGTAGCGGCCATCGTGCTGGCTACCAGCCTGGTCGCATGCAATGGAGTGGACGCCGCGGGCGACCAGGATGCGGCGGATGTCACTGCGGACACCGCCCTTCGGCGTCTCGCCGCGGATCTCCTCCCGGCGGCCGAGCTGCGCTCCGGTCTGCTCGCCCGCGGCCCGATCCAGCTGGCCACGCGCTCCAGGGAGGACCTGGAGGCCTTCCTGGTGGCCCAGATGGCCGAACAGCTGCCACCGGATCGCCTGGAGGCCGTAGTGCGTACCTACGCGCGCCTGGGCCTCGTCCCGGAGACCATCGACCTGGAGCCGCTGCTGCGCTCGCTGCTCCTCGAGCAGGTGGTGGGCTACTACGATCCGGCTCGCGATACGCTGTACGTGGTGGACAGGGTGGACGAGAGCCAGATCGAGCCCGTGCTTCTGCACGAGATCGTGCACGCCCTGCAGGATCAGTACGTGGACCTGGATTCCCTGATGAAGGCGAACCAGGAGGCGAACGACCGCGGGACGGCCGCCCAGGCCGCCATGGAGGGACACGCGACCTTCGCCATGCTCGAGTGGCAGCTGGCGGCGATGATGGGCGGCAGCGCAGATCTCACGGCTTTGCCGGGACTCGACGGACTTCTCGGTGACGATCCCCTGGCGGCGGCCGGAATCGAGATGCCGGTGCTGGAGGATGCTCCGGCCGTGATCCGCGAGTCCCTGCTCTTTCCCTACCTCGGCGGGCTGGTGTTCGTCCAGAAACACTGGACGGGGCCGTGGGGCCGTGTGCCGCCCCTGGGGGCCGACATGCCGGTTTCGACTGAGCAGGTGATCCACCCGGAGAGATTCGAGCCCGGCCAGGTCGACATGCCGACCGAGGTCCGTTTCCTCGAGGCTCCACCCGGAGGCTGGACCGAGGTGTTCACGGACGGCCTGGGTGAGCTGGAGACCCGGCTCTTCCTGCGGGAGTTCCTCCCCGACCGGGAGGAAGCCGACCGGGCGGCCGCCGGCTGGGATGGCGACCGGTTCCGCCTCCTCGACGGCCCGTCCGGCGAGGTGTTCGTGTGGGCCACCGTGTGGGACACGGACCGGGATGCACTCGAGTTCGAGACCGGTGTGAGGCGGGCCCTGGTCGAACGCTACGGCGGCGATCCGAGGGGAGAGGGTCGCGCGGTCGAGGTGTTGAGGGGAACCGAGGGCCGCCGCCCGGTGGTCGTCGTGTGGGACCTGCCGGCCGGTATCGACCGGGCAGCCGGACTCGAGGGTCTCACGGCCTTCGAGCTGGAAGAGCAGGCTCCACGGGCCGTCCAGTGACCGCCATCCGCGTGACCGCGCCGGCGAAGCCGGCCCACGAGTACGACATCCGGGTGGATCCCGGTGGGCTCGATCGCCTGGGGGAAACGTGTTCCGCGGTCGAGGCGCACCGCTACGCCGTGATCGCGGACAGCCACGTAGCCGAGCTGTATGGAAATAGGGCCCTGGCCTCGCTGAAGAGCGCCGGCCTGGACGCCGACCTGTTTTCGTTCCCCGCCGGTGAGTGGAACAAGTCGGCGGACCAGTGGGTGCACCTGTGTGCCGAGATCATGGGAGAGGGCTTCGGTCGCGACTCGGCCATCGTGGCCCTCGGGGGCGGCGTCACGGGCGACCTGGCGGGCTTCGTGGCCTCCACCTACATGCGCGGGGTACCGGTGGTTCAGGTCCCCACCACCCTCCTCGCGATGGTGGACAGCTCGGTGGGCGGGAAAACGGGGATCGATGGAGGGCAGGTGAAGAACGCCCTGGGCACCTTTCACCACCCCGCTGCTGTGCTGATCGATCCCGAAGTGCTGGGCACCCTTCCGAAGTATCAGCGTATCTCGGGAATCGCGGAGGCGGTGAAGTCAGCCGCGATCCGGGACGAGGTATTCTTCGCCTGGATCGAAGAACAGGCGACCGCGCTGCGAAGCGGAGAGATCGATGCGACCGCGGGTCTGATCGAGAGCAGCGTTCGGATCAAGGCCGGGGTCGTGGCAGAGGACCCGGAAGAGCGAGGACTCCGCGCGATCCTCAACTTCGGACACACGTTCGGGCACGCACTGGAGTCCCTGAGTGGTTTCTCGATCCTGCATGGGGAGGCCGTGGCTGCGGGAATGCGGATGGAGGCCCGGCTCGGGGAGAGCGCCGGGGTGACGGAATCCGGGGTAGGCGAGCGGCTCGACGCAGTCCTGTCCCGCTGCGGCCTGCCCGAGGTGCTGGAGCCGCCCATCGACCTGGACGCGCTGCTCGAGCGGGCCAGACCCGACAAGAAATCGAGAGACGGAGTCCTGCGCTGGGTGCTGCTGGCGGAGCTCGGGAGGGTGGCGATCGGGTCCGACGGCGACGTTACGCACGCCATACCGGCGGCCGAGTGCCGGGACGCGCTGGAAGCCGCTTTACGTGGGGCCTTCGAGGCCGCAGATTCCGACGGATGAGGAGCACAAGGAGTTGAGACTGGACCGAAACACATGCCGGGCGCGAGCCCAACGACGAGCGATGCCTTGGAGGTAAGAGCCGACGCCTCCGGCGTCTTCGCGGCTTTCTCCGCCCAGCGTGAGAAGCGGCCCGACGACGTATTCCTGAGATTCGGAGACAACTCCTGGACGTGGGCGGACGCGGCCTCCCAGGCCCACGCTCTCGCCTGCTCCTTCCAGGATCTCGGCATCGAGAAGGGCGACCGGGTGGCGGTTACGCTGCCCAACTGGCCCGAGTTCGTCCTCACCGTGCTCGCGGCGGCCGAGATCGGCGCCGTCGTCGTTCCTCTGAATCCGGCGTACTCGGCGCGCGACCTCCAGTTCATCCTGCGAAACACGGAAGCTGCGCTGGTCGTGACGGCGGAAAGCTATGGCGGCACCGAGTATCTGGAGCTGTTCGAATCGCTGTTCTCCGAGCTTCCGGGCCTTCAGTACCTGGTCACGGTGGGCAAAGAGGACCTGTGGTACGATGACCGGATCTTCCAGTTCGAGGACCTGGTCTCGGCCGGGCGCGGTCACGCGCTGATTCCAGCGGACATCGATCCGGCAGACCCGTTCGCCGTCCTGTTCACGGCGGGCACGTCGACGAAGTACAAGGGCGTCGTACAGTCGCACGACAGCCTGCTCGGGACGGCCCGGGCGACGGCGGCCGGACTGGGAATGACGGAATCGGATCGCACGCTGTGTACCGTTCCCCTGTTCAACATCTTCGGGCTCGGAGTGGCCCTGCTGACGTCGATCGTCACGGGCTCTGGACTGGTCCTTCAGGAGAGCTTCGATGTCGCCGGCGTCCTGGATCTCATCGAAGCCGAGCGACCGACGGTCCTGCACGGTGTCCCGACCATGTTCGTGATGTTGCTGCGTGACGCGGCCAGCCAGACCGCTGATCTTTCATCCCTGCGCGCCGGACTCATCGCCGGAGCGCCCGTGACTCCCGAGCTGGCCAATGAGATCAGGGCCCGGATCGTACCGGGCCTCGAGATCGCGTACGGGCTCACGGAAACCGCTCCCACGGTGTCCATGACGTCGCCGACGGACGGACCGCAGCAGCGGTCCGGAACCGTGGGCCGCCCCCTGGAAGGGGTCGAGGTCCAGATCCTGGATGAGGCTGAGGATCCGGTGCCCAACGGCACCGAGGGTGAGATCGCCGTCAGGGGCTTCAACCTGATGTCCGGGTACTTCCGGCAGCCTGCCGCGACGCGAAGCGCAATGACGGCCGGGGGCCTGTTCAAGACGGGAGACCTTGGAACGCTGGACGATGAGGGTTATCTTCGGATTGACGGTCGCAAGCGCGACCTGATCATTCGCGGCGGATACAGTGTCCATCCGCGAGAAGTTGAGGACCACCTCCGATCCCTTCCCGCGGTCGCTGATGCGGCTGTCGTCGGTATCCCGAATGAGGTGCTGGGGGAGTTGGTGTGCGCCTGCGTCGTCCTTATCGAGGGCGCGCTGGTCACGGAGGACGAGATCCGCGAGTTGTGCCGGCCGACTCTCGCGGAGTACAAGTTGCCGGACGTGGTGCATTTCGTGGAGGAATTGCCGAAGACCACGACTGGCAACTCTCGGCGCGCCGAGATTTCACGCCGCATGCGGCTGGAGCTCGCGGCCCGTCGGGACCAACAGGCCAACTGAGACGGAGAGACTCTTCGCACTATCCCCCCCGGGAGAGCCCGGGGGCGAGGTCGAAGGGCCTCTCGCCCGCCCGAGGGCGGGTTATGCCGGACAAAACTGAGCAGTAGAAGAGAGGACATGAACGATCTTTATTCGCGCGCGCCGCATAGACCGGCCGCGCCCGCCGACGCGCATTCTCCGCACGCGGCCCTCCTGATTGATTTCGATAACGTCACCATGGGCATCCGGTCCAATCTGGGCCAGGAGCTCAGCAAGTTGTTGGATTCGGACATCATCCGTGGGAAGGTATCGGTCCAGCGTGCGTACGCTGACTGGCGCCGCTATCCACAGTACATCGCCTCGCTGTCCGAGGCCTCGATCGACCTGATCTTCGCCCCGGCCTACGGGTCGACGAAGAAGAACGCCACCGATATCCGGCTGGCCATCGACGCGCTCGAAATCGTGTTCATCCGACCCGAGATCGGGACCTTCATCCTCCTGTCGGGCGATTCCGATTTCTCGAGCCTCGTCCTGAAGCTCAAGGAATACGGGAAGTACGTCATCGGCGTGGGGATCCAGGAGTCGAGCTCCGACCTTCTGGTCCAGAACTGCGACGAGTACTACAGCTACAACAGTCTGTCGGGGCTCACCAACGCGCACGACATGAAGAACATCGAGAAGCACGATCCGTGGGAGTTGGCGGCGAAGGCCATTCGCCGCATGACCGATCGTGGTGATGTGATGCGTTCGGACCGCTTCAAGCAGGTAATGCTCGAACTCGACACGAGTTTCAGCGAGAAGTCGATCGGGTTCAGCAAGTTCAACCGGTTCCTCACCGAGTCTGCATCGCGAGGGATCCTGGACCTTCACAAGGCCGCGAACGGTCAGTACGAGGTCGCGATCGGTGCGCGGGTGGACGAATACCTGGGGGGAGGCGGTTCGGCGCCCGCGACTTCCGCCCCGGCTGCCACGACGACCTCCCGGCCTCCCAAGAGGGAAGCGGACGAGGGCCGCGGACGTCGCAGGGGACGTGACGAGAAGACGCGAACCGCGAAGGCCGAGGCCCGGCCGGGGCGGCGAAGTCGGTCGCGAGACACGCGAGAAGCGGACATGTCACGTGAGGCGCCGCCGTCGGTGGACGAGGACAGGTTGCGCGCCGCGTACGAACTTCTTCGGGTCGTAGTGGCCGAGAAGGCAGCTCGCAGTGGCTCGGTGCGCGACTCCGAGGTCAAGCGACAGATGGTCGAGAAGAACCCGGACTTCGACGAAGCGGCCCTCGGATTCCGGAAGTTCTCGCGTTTCCTGCGCCAGGCGCACGACGAGGAAGTCATCACCCTCGAGAGGACCGGCGAGGGCAACTACAAGATCTCCGCTGTCACCGGTAGTGCGGCGGTCGAGAAGGAGGCCCCCGCGGTCGAGGCCGAGGCGCAGGATTCCACGGAAGAGAAGAGCCGCAGTCGTGGACGCCGCGACCGATCGGGAAGTCGGCGAGGCCGGGGCTCTCGCGGGTCCAGCGGGGACGCCGCTGAGGCTCCTTCCGGCTCCGATGCCGGCGACGCGCCGGCCGCCGAGGAATCCGTAGCCGAGCCGGTCGTCGAGGCAGCACCCGAGCCCGTTGCCGAGGCGCCTGTCGCGGAAGCACCGCCGGCGAAGCCGGTGACCGGGAAGAGCGAGACTGAGGCGGCCCCGACTCGACTGACAGGACGGCGCAGGGGCTCGAAGCCGAAGGCCGGTCCCAAGGTCGTCCCCGGTCCGGTGGACTCGGATGACGCTCCTGCGAAAGACGTCGTGACCGAGGAGAAGAAGGACGCGGCCCCCAAGCGGCCGACGACCCGTACGATGGGGCGCTTCCGGCGCGGTTCGGTCGGATCCGGTGCGCCGGCTACAGGCGCACCCGCTTCGAGTGGTCCCACCAGAACTGGTAGCGGTGAGGTCGACGAGCCCGCTGCCGAGAAGGTCGCCAGAAAGCCCGCGGCCAAGAGGGTCGACAAGCCCACGGCCGAAGCCTCGAAGGCGATGACCTCCGGGCAGGAGGACATGGTCGAGCGGATGGCACGCGGCTACCAGGGAGTTGGGCGCCGCACGGCCGAGCGTCTCGTCGACGAGTTTGGAGATCGGGTCCTCGATGTCATCGACAACGAGCCAGGCCGAATCGAGAGCGTGCTCCCGAAGGGCAGGGCCCAGGCGGTGATCGATGCCCGACGCGCGGAGCGCGAGGCCGGCGACGGCTAGACGGCAAGCGCGGAGCGATGTCGACGGGGAGTGAAGGGAGAAAAGGGGCGCTTCGAGCGCCCTTTTTCGCGCGTCCAGCCCACGCGGTCGCGCCGAATCTGCTCGGGGCGCTGCTCGTGTCCGAGGCAGGTGGAGTCCGGACATCGGGACGGATCGTGGAGGTCGAAGCCTACGAAGGCCCGGACGATCCGGCCTCTCACGCCGCCGCCAGCATCGGACGTACTCGCCGCAACGAGGGCCTGTTCGGTCTACCCGGTACAGCCTACGTCCACCTCAACTATGGTATCCACTGGTGCTTCAACGCTGTGACCGATGTCGAAGGAAGCCCGCACGGAGTGCTGATCCGGGCGCTCGAGCCCCTGTCCGGCGAGGCTCACATGCGATCTCGACGGGGCCGCGACGAGTTGACCAACGGACCGGGACGCCTGGCCCAGGCGCTGGGAATCGGTCCGGACCTCCAGGGTCATCGGCTGGACGAACCGCCCGTCTGGATCGAGCGAGGCCTGCCCGTGCCGGCCGCGTCTCTGGTCACGACGACCCGGATCGGGATTACGAAGGGCGCGGAACTGCGGCTGCGTTTTTACGATTCACGAAGCCGCTGGGTATCTCGACGCTGAGCGATTCACCGCGGGATAGAGTTTGACGAACCCGGCGCCAGCCGGTTTCTTGCAGACGGCCGAAACGCATCGCCACGGGAGGAAGCCATAGAATTCGGGGCCCTGTCTCTACTACCGCCGCTGCTCGCGA